>Ga0302210_10000223_pt1 | contig 26525 bp, 23 predicted proteins | sample II_Fen_E3_2_FD_198793 | JGI IMG/M metagenome (GOLD analysis project Ga0302210, IMG submission 198793) | Peat permafrost microbial communities from Stordalen Mire near Abisko, Sweden - II_Fen_E3_2 | ecosystem: Environmental > Terrestrial > Soil > Wetlands > Permafrost | place: Sweden: Abisko... | reverse complement strand
ACTTGATCGTATCGTGACAGTCAACGAATATCCTGTTCCAGAATGTAAGCGTAATGCACTTGATCTTCGACCACTTGGTCTCGGCATTCAAGGTTTGGCAGATACATTTAGCGAGTTAGGTTTCGCATACTTGAGTCAAGAAGCAACACAACTCGATAAACAGATTTTCGAGACAATGTATTATTATGCACTTGTCGAAAGTGCTGATCTGTCGATCAAGTTGGGCAACTACCCATACTTCGATGGATCACATTTGTCGCAGGGTATCTTCCATTGGGAAGCATTCGAAAATTATACAGGCATCAAGTATGAACATGCTCGCAGCGATCTGGACTGGGAATCATTAAGATTAAATGTTAGATGTGGCGTACGTAATGCAACATTCCTGGCGCTGATGCCAACAGAGAGCACCAGTAAGATGATGAGTCATAGCCCTTGCATCGAACCTTGGTATCAACATTGGTACAGCAATGAATCAGATGTCAATGGACGTACTGAACTAGTCAACTTAAATGTCTTGTATAAAGCTATTGAGCTTGGTTTGTGGACGCCAGAAAACATTGCTATACTCGAACAGACAGGATCGTTCCCATTCGAGGGTAAATACCGCGAGATCTATTGCAGTGCATATGATATGTCTATTTCTGACTACATGACTCGTGTTCATTATCGTCAATACATGATCGATCAAGGTATCTCTACCAACATTCGTCATAAATCATTCAATGAGCTCAATGTCATTAGACAACTATTATTAGGACGCAAGCTCGGATTGAAGACGATCAACTATTATGTGTCGATCAAACCAGTAAACAGTACAGTCAAAGTGCATGCATCTCGTGTTTCGATCGCCAGCACACAAAGTATGCAAAGTGCACAAGAGGTATGTAGACGTGATAACAAAGAAGCATGTACAATGTGTCAATAAGCGATGAGCATATGGCGAGCATATGGTATGTTCAAACTGTTCGAACATTATTTTTTTTGCTCCTTTCTTTATGTGTTTACGCATGGTCATTGCCGTCGTAATTCTTTTTTGTTGTTACAAAAACATCGCATGACAAATATAAGTATGCAAAGATTACCAAATGTACGATCAGGCAATACGCCTGGAATCGACTATGGTGCATCAAGTGTCTATCGAGACAATGTGCCAGACAACTTGCAAGTTACATCGATAGGTGCTTCGCAGCTTGGTGTTTCTAACTTGACTGTTTCGGGGTCATTCAACTACACTAATATTCAAGCATCGGTAATCACACAAACCAATCAACTACAAGAATATACGGCCGGAGCAGGCATTCAACTCGACAATACGATGACTGTTGTGGGTAATCTCACAACCATTAAGTTCCCTGTATATGATAACTCTGGTGCATCGATCACTGGTTATGCAACAGTAGGATCATACGATCCGACGATCGCCAACACACTTGACTTTCGTAACTCATCATCTGGTGGTTTTGCATTCTACAATACAAATGGTCTGATCGCATCCCTAACAAAAAATGCGGCCAATCAAGGCATGATCACTACTGATTCTATTTATCCGATCACGAATGCAGTTGGTGTGACAATCAACTCTGCAGTTATTGGTGATAGTACATGTGTGACTGCTGGTTCACTTCGTTTTCATGGTGGTGTTCTACAATACGCCGATATTTCAGGAACATACAATACTATCTCTGTCGGAACAACATATGTCGGTGGTGCGAACATCAATGTTGCTGGCGGTGTGATCTCATTGAATGGAAATGTAAGCACAACCCAAGTAGCTGCATCAACGATCTTACCGAACACACTTTCTTTTGCGAACACTGCAAACGGACAGATCAATCTTGCAACATCTAATACATATATTTGTAGTAGTTCAGGAGTGCAATCTGCAAATCTTCAAGTAGATGGTACTGCAAAGATGACTATCACACCATCTGCAACTGGTCTTTGGGTAGGTGGTTCTACAATGTATCCAACATACACAGCATTGAATGCTGTTGTGATAGGTGGTTCATCACCAACTACTGCTGGTGCTATTCGATATTCTGGCGGTGCGCTACAATTTTGTGATAACACTAACACATGGCAAGGACTCATCAGTAGCACATTTTCTGGAACGTTCTCTGCAACAACATTAACAGCAACATATTCGACGGCAGGAACATATGGCTTGCAAGTAGTCAACAATGCTAACTCTGTTCTTGAAAATCTATCATCGTTTTTAGCACCTTCATTACCTGATGGTGCAAAGTCTCGCATCATGATTGGTCGTGCTGAAACAAACTATAATGCTGCATACTTGGATTACAACTTTGTGACCGGCGGATCAACAAGTAACTCACTCGGATTAGGTCTTGTTGGTTTTCCTAGTCTTGTGACTGTGACTGCTGGCACAACTACTGTGACAAATGCTCTTGCAGTAACATTAGGAACAACGATCGGAGGAAATCTTGGTGTGACTGGCACATTGAATGCAGGTGCATCATCATTCACTAGCTCTAGTGTGACTGGTAATGCCGCCACAGCTGTTTCTTCAATCATCAACAATGCTACTGCTACTGGCGGTGTGATCATAACTTCAACAGAGCTAGCTCCGAATGTTGCAACCGGTCAAGAAGTACAAAGTGTAATCGGTAAAGCACAATCTGCGGGCAACAGTGCACTCATTAGATTCCGATATACGGGCGATGCTGATCCTGCTAACAACATTGCTATCGGATTATTTGGTGCATCACCTGCACTCACTGTTGGAACAAGCGCTGTCACGACGAACACTGTTGCAAACGCAACAAATGGTTTGAATGTGACTGGTGCTCAACTTACTGTTGGAGCTCAAGGTGCACAGTTCAATGGTGTCACTGCTATCAATAATTTGTTGACTATGTCATATGATCCAACTTCGTTCGGCGGCGTGTTAGTATCATTGAGTAATTTGGGAACATCTGCAGTGAACACAATGGCAAATATGTTTGCTCCAAATCTTGTGGATGCACAAAGAATAGAATATAACTTAGGTCAAGCAGCATCGACAAATAACGCAGCCAACATCGGTTTCTATCGTACTACACTTGGAAGTGCCAACAACTATTTGGGACTTGGTATCTATGGTACTCGCGACATCGTAAAAATATATCCTAGTCAAGTCGCTATCTCACAACCTGTATCGATGGCATCAACCCTCGGTGTTACTGGCGCATCGACATTATCGACATTGGGTGTAACTAGTACAAGTACATTCACGGGATTAGCAACATTCAATGGTAACGCAGCTGTGAATGGGACAGATGCAACCACTGTGATGACGATCACTAACAATTATTCTTCCGGATCTAGTTCGCCAATAACAGCATTAACGGTGTTAACTCCGAATGCAATATCAGCACAAAGTTCTGAAATATTGTTAGGTAAATCAATTACAACAGGCAACTATGCATCGATAAGATTTAGTTATCAAAGTGATAACAGCACGTTGAACAATCTGACAATGGGTATCGGCGGTAATACAATTACTATTTCTCCATCGCAATTTTACGTCATGCCACCAGCATTATTTTACAACGGTATCAATGCATATAGTGGTGGATTGACTGTAAGTTCGACAGCTGTGTTTAATGCTCAGGCCAATTTCAATCAACTTATCAAAGGATCGTTTGATCCAAGTGCATATGGTGGAGTATATGTTGCACTGAACAATACTGGTACAAACACAGTTAACACCATGGCTAATTTATTGGCGCCAAACATAACTACATCGCAAAGAATAGAAATTAACTTGGGTCAAGCAGCAACAACAAGTAATTGCGCTAACATTGGATATGTTCAAACTGCTACTAGCGCTACAAACTATTTGGGTCTTGGTATTTATGGAACACGAGACGTATTAAAAGTGCTCAGCGGTCAAGTTGCAACAACACAACCGTTGAGTGTTTCTGCAGCTACGCTAGCTGCTATCTTACAAACAACTAATACATATGCGCCAGGTGCAGGTGAAACTGTTGTTGGTTTATCATCTCAATATGCTAGTGGTGTGACTGCCGGCAAAAGAGCAAGACAAACATTCGGTGTAAACAGTTCGGCTAACAACTATGGTATCATTGACTTTGTATATGCTGGCGATGGACTAACTACTAACACATTGTCTCTCGGGTTTTCAAGCAACACAGATATATTGTCGATTACTCCTATCGGTGTATCAACATTCAGCGGCAGAGTAGTATCGACTAAGTTCGTCGGACCATCCGCAGGTCCTGTTGACGGTTTGGTTGATTTTGCAATGGCTGCATACACACCATCTCTCGCATCAGGCACAGGTTTGAAGCTTAACTTGTTGCAATATGGTAACACAGCTCTTGTGTCTGGCGGTACGCTAGCAACTATCAACTTCTCAGGCACATATGATACGAGCACAACTAACTCAGCGATCGGAGCAAGCATCAAAACGAATGCAACACAGACATGGACGGCGAGTGCAAACGGTTCGCAACTGTTGTTCTATACAACTCCAAACAGCTCTGTAACACAAACAAAGGCACTGACGATCGATCAAGATCAAAGTGTTGCAGCAGCATCAAAGATTTCTTGGAACGCTGGTTTGGCAACATTGACAAATTCAGGCACAGATCCAATGATTCAAGCAGTCAACTCATTGCACATCAACTTGAACGGTTCTGATCAAGCTATCTTCAACAATGGAGGAACACTATACTTAAAGACGATCGATGCATTATCTGGTACAGGTATTGTTGCAAACAACTTTGTTGTATCATCAACAGGTAAAGCAGCAACAGGCGGTCTGCGTATGAACTCAACTGTTCTCGAATACTATAATGGTACTGCTTGGACGAGTTCTGGAACATCAGTCACCGCGGGTACTAACTTATCGTTCGCTGGCTCAACATTGAACGTTATCGCTGCACCAACATTTGCTGGTCTTGTTACGTCTACAGGTTTGAGTACATCTGCATCTTCAACAACAATCGCAACTGCACAAGTATATAACACATCAACAAATACAACAGTACCTACTCTTTGGGCGATTGCGAGTGGTCTGACTGCAGGTCAACGATCAATCATTTTGCATGGTGCTGCAGGATCAACAAATAATTCTGGATCATTAACATTCAACTATGCAGGTGCTGGATTAACAACGAACTCAGTTGGTATCGGTGTGTTCAACAATGATAACTTGCTCACTGTCGATGGTTCTGGAAACACTGTTGTAACAGGAAACTTTACATCGAATGGTACAACAAAGGGTACAAGCGCAACAAATGCAACAGCACCTATCATTGCACAACAGAATTCATCTACGGCAGGAACACAATATTTGCAACAGAATTTCGCACCATCATTGCCTACCGCTTCGAGAGCAGAAATTCAGTATGGTGTAGCCGCCGCAGCTAACAACTGTGCATGCATCGATTTCAACTATGTTGCATCAGGATCAACTGCTAACTATATCGGTCTCGGTTTCTACGGTGTAAACAATGTGATGACATTGACATCTGCGGGCATGATGACTGTACCTCAAATCACTTCAACTGTTGCCAACTTAACTAATTTGATGATGACAAATTCTAGCGGCTCATCACCTACTATTAATATTGTCAACAACTCTACAACATCATGTACGAACGCTTGGTTCTTATCATCTACGCTTGGTACCGGGCAAAACACAAGTATCTATCATGGTGTCTCTGGAACAGGTTCATACAACAGCGCTATCTTGCAGTTCAACTACACAGCTAATGGTTCTTCCGCTAACAACTATGGTATCGGGTTCTTCGGTGCTAATAATGCATGGTCTGTAAACGGTGTTGGTAATACAGTTCAGGGCGGCAAGGGACAGATGAGTGGATTGCAAGGAACTTCTTCATCCTTCTTTGTACAACCATCAACTGGGTCAACTATTCAAGATTTCTATGTGTCAAGCGATACATCGAACACAACTGCATTCCAAATAACACCCATCCAGAACAGCGCTATTTATGTTAAATCAAAAGCAGCGAGTATCCCAATTAACTTCCAGGCATGGATATCAGGTATCGCCACTACGATGTTTTCTGTAGCTGATACCGGTGTTACCGCAGACTACTTAAAAATTGGAACGAATAAACAAAGTGTTACTGGTGGACTAGCTACTAGCGGTACTAACTTGCAGTTCAATAATGGTTCTGCATGGCAAACCGTAATGACAACAGCTGTAAGTTATCCTATGTATGGCTGTCGTGTTCTTGTATCAAATATTTCTGGCACCATCACAGCAAATATTGTAGCTGGTTCTACATTAGGAGGACTTACATATTCATGTGCAATGGGTTCAAGCAATACATCTGTTGATGTAACGATCCCCGGAAACATTAATACTAACAGCAATGTACAATGTAATTGGTACAGTACTAGTTTCTCAAGTTCTAGTGGATTTCCTGCGATTAGTCCTCAAATATCTGGTGGTGGAACAATAATTCGGTTTATTCCATTTGCGACTGCTTTCGTTACTTTTTGGGGATCAAGTTATGTTATTGGCACATCTGGTGACACAGCAACATTCACTTTCCTCGCTGTAGGTAATTAATACATGTGTCGCGCAGATGATATCAAATGTAACCATTATTTTTTTGCTAAAGTATAAATGGCGCCACCTACTCTTTTTGTTCCTGGTTCGTTAAGAGATCCAGAAGGTGACTTAGATCGTCAAGAATCGCTTAACAAGATTGTCCCAATAGATTATTGTGAATCATGGTTCAAACCCCGACTAAATAAAACAGGCATACATAATCGCATTCTTGTGTTGAAGGCTGGAACCGCCAGCTCAAAAAGTACGGGGTTCGTCGCAGAGATGTTCACTCGTATTGTGCAAAAAAGTCCACATGGTAAGAGAGGTATGATCGTCACTCAGCCGCGTATTTTGACCGCAATAAAAAATGTATCGCAGATCATTTCCGTGCCTGCATACTCGCATCTCAAGATCGGACAAGACATCGGATGGTCGACACAATTTGATAAGATGAAGCCAAAGCGTTTTGGTATTTTTTCTGCAACAGTAGGCACATTGACCGCACAGATGTCGATGCTCTCAGATGATGAAATCATCAACCAGTATCAGATTATTGCGATCGACGAAACACATGAACGTAACTTGCAGACAGATTCTGTGATCTTGATGTTATATAACTTTTTGCGTCGTAATGCTAGCGACCCAAGATGCCCATTTGTTGTGTTTATGTCCGCAACATTTGATCCTAATGTGTTCATCGACTACTTTAGTCGTGCTGATCCTGAAGTATCGTTGCTTGGAAACTTCATTCATGTGGTCGGACAGAGCGTTGGTTACGACATTTATTGGCCAGAAGAAATAGATCAATCGCGATTTATTTGGGACTTGGCTGCTGAACAAGTTGATAAAATCTGTCGCGAAAATCCAGATGACCCAGAAGAGTCATGTGACATTTTGATCTTCATGCCTGGTGCACAAGAGATAGAAAAAACAGAGGCATCATTGCGTCCAATCGTCAAAAAGCTGTTCGATGATGGCTTCGGTGCATGTTACATAATGCCTATTAGTAGTAAAGCGATCGAAAAAGTAACACAAGAAACAGTCGATCTTGACAAACCTAATGCAACACTAAAGATAAAATCACCCGGCACAGATGGCGAGCTGATGGTTGTTCCACGTCGTAAAATTGTCATCAGTACTGTTGTAGCAGAAACCGGATTGACCCTCGATCAACTAAAGTATGTTATCGAAACAGGGTTTCATCGCGCTACAGTCTTCAATCCTAACTTTTGTATCGATACATTGTTGTCTGAATCTGTTCCGAAGAGCAGAGTAACACAGAGATTCGGGCGTGTAGGTCGTAAGACACGAGGTTCTGTATACCCTTTGTACACTAAAGAGACGTTCGATGCATTCTTAGATCAACAGTTTCCAGAGATCATCGTTAATGATTTTGGCGACATCTTACTCAATGTGTTGATGGAACAAGTAAAAGATTCATCGGGCAGTGTGGACGAATCGCGTGACATCGTCGTTGCGGACATTAACATGTTGACGAACCCGGCATCTGCAATGATCAACATGGCGTATGAACGAGCATATAAATTAGGTCTCATTCGACCATCTCCAACGACGGGCGCAATCCGTCTAACAAAGATGGGCGCAATCTCTAGTAAGCTGTCTGTGCGATTAACAAATGCACGACTAATTGCATCAGGTCATGTGTTCGGTTACGCTGTTTACGATTTGGTCAATCTTGTTGCTGCGCTTGAAACAGTATCAGGAAGAGATCTCGAAAAAATAAAGTTCGACGATGTATATACTCGCGTATATGGTTCCTCTGGCCCCTTGATTCGTGCGCTTGTTTCAGATGATTTCATTGACATCATAGTATTGATGCATTTCGCGATCAGCACATTCGACAAAGGTATACCTAACTTCGAAGCATTTTGCACAGAACATAAGTTGCCACACAAAGTTATCGTCGATATCTTTGTTCGACGTGATCAACTTATGTCAAACATGTTGACTCTTGGTTACAACATTACTAGAGGACCAAGTATATGTCCATCAGGTAGTGATGACCCAAGAATAACGTTCAACACAGAGGCATTGACGCGATTGAAATATTGTTTGCACGATTCATTCAAGACCAACATACTAGAATTGGGCGACGATGGTCAATACAAACACAAAGGAATAAGAGTAAGTGTACCACATTTCAAGCGATCAGAAATAAAGGCATTGACCGGTGTTGATCAAGTCGTCTTCCCTAAATATCTTGTGTTCGATACTTTGACTGGTGTTATACAAGGTGCTCGCGCAGTCGTCACTGCATATCGTGTTAGCACTATGTCAGGATACTGCTATCTTGACATGCATTAGATGGTATGCACAAAAAATTAGCGCATGTGACACGCGTCATCGTCGTCAAATGCTTCACACTCAGCATACTTCTTTTTTGCGCATTTCATGAGTTGATCGCGATCACACCATCTGTCGTCAGACAATAAATCTTCGATCTTGTAACAGTAGTTGAAGTATAATTCGAATGTTGGATCATAGCACAAGAATCGAGAGTGTGTTTCGGAGACATAATAGAGCATCGCGAAGTACATTTTGCGCAACTTCGCATTCGAAACTTCGACATGAGTGCCTGAATTATCGCCAGAATTATAGTCAAGCACCTTCTTACTTTTGCGTTTTACACGTGACTTCGCGTCGTGCTCATCATCTGAGTATCTATTATTTTTTGGTGGTCGCACATCATGTGTGCCAGATGTATTTCTTTTGTTGATGATGACTGATCGAAAATCGAACGGGCGACGATTGCCCATGATGATCTTTGTTTCGATGCAACTACCATCTTTAATACGAACATGTTCTTCATTGTAACTCACTAAATCATTCAATGATGGTTCAAGTAACGAGATAATATGCCCTGTGATGCGATGGTCATCACCAAAAGATGTTATGCCGGTGACAAGTATATCATACGTGTAGGTTAGATGGTCAAAGAGATGAAGGAACAGTTCACGTGCATCAATGATATATTTGTCCGCAAAGAGCAATATAATTTTGTGATCGACATAAGAGAGTTTATAATTTTCATGCACATTATTTAACCAACGCAACAATAGTTCGATGCTGGCGACAAGTGTATGTTTATCTGTTGCAACATCGATCGTATAGTCATGAACACCCTCAAACAGATCGCTTGCCTCAGAAAGTATGAAGTGAGTAGCATATATTTCTTTCGTGACTTCGAATGTTTCACCATTGACAGTAAATACTTGTGACATTTTTTTGATGATGTCGAGGACGGATCAATTTTAGGACAGCAACGCAAAAAAATATACATATCGTCGTCGAACGACTATTCGACGACAGGATACATTATTGCAAACACATTGTTGACGAACTCATTTTCAACGTACGGGGTCAAAATGCTTTGCATGTCTTCTTGAGTATACACATAGTTGAGGAATTTATCGATACTTTTATCTTGACAAATAATGCGACCACGATGATGATACATTGCACCAAGAGTGTTGCCGACCATACGTCTATTTTTTGCTGCGATGCCTTCATCACCTATATTGCTTGGCTTTGGTCTTATTTCTCGATAGTATGTGGCGAGAATTTCTACATGTTGTCCCATAATATCTACCAAGCATCCCAATGTGATTGATGATGGACTCAATGTATACTTCGATAACAACTGTTGAAAATCTTGACATTTTGTAATCATAGATGCTAAGATCTTTTTTGGCTCGATGATGTACTTGTCAAGAAACTCAATGATGACATCGGGATTAACTCTTTTGTTACTTGTGTTGCCTTTTAGCCATCCTTTGATGTAACCATATTTCATACCAGTGATAGGACAATACTTTTCACCGGATGCATCCAAGTGGTCAATGATGGCTTGGATGCCAGCTTTGAGCATGTCTTCAGTGTCTGATGCCTCGATAATATAGTTGTGTACATCGACAAAACGATCATTTTCTTCGATGTTACCCATGATGAAATGCTGTTTGTATATGTCTTTGGCAACTTCAAATGCGATGTTATTGACGGTGAAAACTTGTGACATGTTTAATAATGATTACTACATTGACATGTCAATTTTAATGTTTGCAGGCGGTGAGAACAAAAAATAAACATGCGATATGTATGGAGTATGCAGGTCGCTTGCGAGTCGCTTGCGAGTAGTCTAGTTTGATGGCAACCAATCACTCTTTGACAACTGCTTGATACCTGTTTTGGTGATCCAAGCAGCGATTACACGATTATATAATTTTGTGTCTGCTCTTCTTCCATCACGTAGTTGATTAACTATCTCATCATTGAACTTGATCAGACGACCAGCACTGATATCAACGAATGATAATATGCCTGACATCTTGTAATCAGTATCAGATACACCGTCAACAGAGATGATTGTCTGATCGTCGATAGGTACTTTGCTAGTCATGTGCAAGTCATCAACTTCGTGCAACTTGTACAAACGTTCCAATAATGCATCTGCTCCTTGTGGACGCTTGAACCCAAGACCGACAAAATATGACTCAGAGTTATATGGTCGCGATGTAACAGGTTTGACAAGATAGAACTCATCGAAGAATTCTGCATATATCTCTACCAAGTTTTTCGTGTTCTCTTCATACAAAGTATATTGCTTTGTTACGAACGAACCGCCAGGACGCAATGTCTCTAGACCAACAATAGAACACCCAAGATGCAACTTCATGTTCTTGCGTTCTTGATCAATATATGCTTTCCACGGACCATCATCAGATGTGACCGCCAAGCCCGCATCATGTGTATATAGATGACATCCATCTGGATTAATGGCACGATATCTACTCACACAGTCACGAAGAGTGTTTGTATCCATCATGTTACCATCAAAGTCAGGTGCTGAAATCAACCATTTTGACTTATTGTGCTCGAAAAGACCGTACTCATCGCCCAACTGCGTACCAACATTATCTGGTTTGAATGAACTGCCGATCCACGATAACTCATTATCGGGATAATGTGTCTTGAACAAATGATTGAGGGCACTGATCGAACTACCTGGCAACTCAGCATTACAAAATGCAGTGAACTGTTCACCCTTCGGTAGCTTGACAATGACATCTCTGCCAATGATTTTTGCGACAGATGTGTAAAGTTCCATGAACTTCGACCATGCGTTACTTGGATATTGACCACCTAATTCACGAACTTTGTGTAAGACACCACGATAAACATCCATTGAGTTTGTTATCTTCGCTGTTTCTGCGATTTTTGATGGCGCGTAAAATGGAGTCAACATGTCTTTATGACGATTAACTATCTCTTCTGAGCTGAACTCAGGGCGCACACCATGCACGCAAACATCTATCTTTGACCCCTTGATGCCGATGATGAGTGGATCCTTCTGAATAAGTTTTGTCATGCTTTTGGTATATACTTGTGCGAGTCAATTTTGTTTAAAATTGACATCATCTTCGGACAACATTATACAATTATGTCGACCAACTTTAATGATGTCAAAGAAACTAACAAAATCGTTGCGAACTATATTTCACGAAAGTCAGGTAAAGACTCACGCAGCATTTTGAAGTTATTTAATCAACGTCATTTTCCAAGCAATGAAGGTCTCGTAAAAATATTGAACAAGACAATGAACTTACCATCTGCCGACCGCCCGATACATGTTGAGAGCACATCGTCCGCAGATGTTTCATACAAAACAAAAGAGATAGATTCATCTGGTCTCTTGAAAGATTTGCCTGTCGCACATCCAGTATATTTAGATCATGGTTGTGGTGCAGGTAAGATCACCGCTGAAATAGCATCTCTCATTGGTGCGAGCAAAGTTTATGGTGTTGATATTTACATCCATCCACTACTTTATGAGCGTGGCATCGAAGGCATAATACCTGAGCCAGATGGTACTATCGGACTGCCAGATGCGAGCATCGACGTTGCTACTTGTCTTCTGAGTTTGCATCATGTAACATTACAACAAAAAACATTGGAAGAGTTGTATCGCATTCTTCGTCCTGGCGGCGTGCTACTAATTTATGAACACGATTTCATCAGCGATCCCGGTTTCAGAGTATTCTTAGATGCTGTTCATATGACATTCAGTTTGTATGGCACAGAGAATGAAAGTGAGGGATCGACTTTGGGCAAAGCAAAAAAAATAACACTCGAATCTGAGCAATGGATCTTCGACACTAAGTATAAGTCGCGAGACTTATGGCGTGGAGATCTTGAACGATGTGGATTTAAGCATGTCGTAGACCGCATTTTTAAAAATTCACAACGCATGTATTTTGCGAAGTTCGAGAAATAAACATACTACGCGAGCGTGCTAGCACACTATGCGTGTATACGCATGTTTACTTTTTTGTATGTGCTATAAGTCTAACACATACGTTCGAAGAACTATTTAATGCTTCTTGGCATGTCTTCTATGCTTTCTGGATGAAGGCTTCTTAGAAGATACCTTCTTGGATGAAACTTTCTTTGATGATGCTTTACCACCTACTCTCTTGTGTCCTCTCTTGGCCATTTGTTGTGTATTATACCTAGGCATCAGCAAAAGAAAAAAACATAATTATTACCTGTTGAAATTAAAATACATAATCGCGACCATCATACACAGATGCATAGTCAGTAATCTCAGCACGCACAAACTCTATTGGATCTGCCATAGTTGCTTGTGGCGCAGTATCTTCGATGACAAAGAAGCGTTCTGGTATCTCTTTTCTCGCGACTATGATGGCTAATATAAGAACAATGACTAGTGCGAACAAAAAACTTTGTGACATAAATTATAACATCATCGCAAAAATAAAATAGGTTGATTATTGTTGGTCGTATATCTAACGACGTACGACTTGCATCTAACGGCGTACGACATGCGTCTAACGATGCCATACTTTGTTGTAAAGACCATCTTGCAATTCTGATCCCTTGAAGATGGGGTCTGCTGGTAATCCATAATAGTCAGTGCCGGCAGATTGCAAGCTTGCGGTCAATGTATCTGTGTATAATGTTTTGTTGTTGAAATCTGTGTTCTTCATTCCACACCCACTGCAGTCACCAGGCAAACCTGCTGCCCATGCAAGGTCATTACCTCCATTAGAGTAACTTTCTTTTTTGTACAAATAATAGTATGCGCCAACAAAAAGCACAATTGCTAAAATAGCAACTCCGATCATCATAGCTGTTTCCATGGTTTTATATTCGGAAATGAATAAAATGCAAAAGTTATAAATAACGAAATATAGGTCACATGAAGAAGTATACAAAATATACCGGGATGAAAACTGGCGGCGCAACGAAGGTTGTCGGCGGCGATGAACGTTTCAAAGATCAAACAACGATCAAGTTGGTGCCTGAAGAGGTATCAGAGTGCTCACTCGTGCGCAAAGGTACAACAAAAGGTACATGTTTATCGGATCAAGCAATTGCATTTCTCAGCAAGAAAGCAGGAATTGATCTTGGAGCACCGGATCATGAAGTAGTAGAATCGCTGAAGAAGCGTTACTCGGTGCACTCAGACAAAGATTTAGTTGATGTGTTGCCTGATGACTTAGCAAAAAAAGAAATCAAAAACTTCAAAATAGACGGTCCGAGCGGTGTTGAACTGTTGAGCAACACAGATATTGACATGATTCTTGCGCAGTGGCAAACCGCATTTCCTGACTTCTATCCATACAACTTCAACATGCGTGATTACACACAATATTCGTTTCGAAATGGACATGTCATCAATGAGCCCGACACATTAGCAACTGTTGATCCTATGGAATTATTTAAGTCCACATCGCCAATAAAATGTTGTGGATGTATCATCAACAGTGATTTCTATCACGGTCAGGGTAAACATTGGATGGCACTGTTCGCAGATAATCGTGGATCAGAACCAACTGTGGAGTTCTTCAATAGTTCAGGTCGTGCACCGGATGTTGAGTGGGTCTCTTGGTTGAATCGCGCGAAAAGAGGCATCGATGAAAATAACAGATCGCTTGTTGCATCAGGAAAAAAGAAGTTGGCGCGCATCGTCTACGGTAACATGGTGCAACAATACTCGATGACTGAATGTGGTGTTTACTCACTATTCTACATTTGGGGAAGACTTAACAGAACACCTGCAGAGTATTTTGAGCGCAATCATATCCCTGATGAACTAATGTTTGAATTCCGTGCACACTTATATAATGGATACTCAACAAAGGCGGCAGACAAATGGTCATACGACACATTCAAACAAAATGTACATATCAAGTGGGATCATGCATCTGGTCACCGTGAAGGCGAGCATTAGCGAGTTGAGCATTAGCGAGTTGAGCATTAGCGAGTTGAGCATTAGCGAGTTGAGCATTAACGAGTTGAGCATTAGCTAGTTGAGCATTAGTGCGCTAAAGTTTATTACGATGATATTCATCATCATTCGCAGTAAGAATGAGCTCACCGCGTAAACGATACTCGATAGTAGCATCAATCAAGTGACCAAGTTGTTCTTTTTTGTAATGATCGGCATATTCTGCACGCAGATCATCTTCGCATTTTATATCAAAAGATCTTCTCTTATCATTCGCAAATCTATCATTGCAGTATAAATCGCTTAATGATCCTATCGGGTTATATGCTCCATATTTTTTGTTGTAGTAATAAACGATACTTTCGTCCTTGTAATCATCGAAAGAGAGACTTGAGTCGTCGAAGTTACCCTTGAGTATCCAACATTTGAGAGTATCATCATGTCTGATAACATCGAAACATTCATACTTTGTTGATTGACATCCAGACTGTTTATATACTTTGGCACCAGGAACTATAACTTTGCGATTGCACCATATTCTGCCATTGCCACAACAATTACCTTTTCCTTCTCTCACAAGATATTCAGCGCACATGTTTTTATGTTCATCATGTACAGATGTTCAAATTTGATCATGTCCATCTCATATTACACATGTATAATGCCCAGACTTAGCCTCACAGATGATCTTAGCAAGCTACCCGGAACAATACCCGATGCGCGGTATGTCTTTTCATGGAATCAACTATATATGACGGGTCATGACGACGATCAATGGTTTGTATTTAATATCGATGCCCATGTGTATAAACAAGTAACAAAGTTCTGTACTATTCAAGAGTTGAAGAAATGTTCACGAATACACATATGTGAAGGAAGTAGATTTCGTTACGTCAATTATAAGATTGATCACTGGGTTGATATCATGATCATAAATTTTGATGTGGATAAAGTTAAGGTGTACCGAAAAGGTATACACACGGCGTCTGCAAAATATGGTCAGTTTCTTGTATGCAAAAACACGATTGATAGTTATATAGGTTTCAGAAATGGCATATATATCAAATATTTTATCAAAAATGTCAACCTATACACAAACAATATATTCATGAATTACTCCGATCGGAAAGAAATCGTGCAGTGGTCGGATATCACACACATATTTAGTGGGCCACATTTCGAGATCGATGTAAAACATTTGTTAAAACCCGAGATGAACAAAAAAATAAAAGACGCGATGGCACTATTAAATCATTCGATGAAAGTATGTTCGTGTAGCATAAGCGATGTAACAATAGTATGCACAGAAGAATAAGAGAGACGATGTCTTTTATTTTTTGTGTATATCTTTGCGGGTGGTGAGCTCTCATTGTCTACTTACCCTCTTCATCTTCGTTGTCGGCTGATTCACGTTGACGGTCTGCTTCGATTCTGATTGCTGCGGCCTTCTCATTGTATTCACGTCGTTCCTTATCATCCATAGAAGTATATTCAGCGAATGTCAACTCATGCTTTGCTTTGTTAACAGGTCCATATGATTTCATACGAATACCAACATAGTCGAAACCTGATTTGAAGTCACCAAGTGCACTTGTGCTCAAGTAGTTTTCTGCTTTCGATGCATTGATCGAATCTTTGAACTGTTTAACGGCCCAGTTACTATAATCTTCTCCGAGCTCTGATGCACCAATAGTATAAATAGGACTGATAATGATTCTTTCGTAACAGTATCTGAACGATTTGTCTTGATCTTTTCTAAATTTTCGTGTCTCTTCTTTGATAGTATCGCATGGTACATGATTCAAGTTACCACCATAGTCGGTCATTAACTTTTCGTAATAGTAAGTCATGATGCTTAGCACAGCGTTCAAGTGCAATGGATCAGATGTTAACTTGCTTTCGATCTCTGGATCAATGTCATGTTCGTGAGGTTTATTTGGATCAGGGTTCTCAGTGAACTTAGACTTTGCTTGTGTAAAATACACACGTCTCCAGAAACCGTGATCTGTATCAGATGATCGAATGATAGGTTCGTGATTGCTAGTGTTGAATGCACAGCAATGCAACCAAAAGTTCTCTTGAAGACCATAAAGATCACGCCCGCTTTGTGCGTTGTTGTTAATGATGTTCTTAACTTTCTCAGAGTTCAATACATCAGAGCCAGAACCTTCATCGAAGATGACAAGTGTCTTACCCTTTGCTTGCATGAACGCACTATCAGCTTCATTTGCTTTGCCCGATTGACCAGTCAATAGTGCCATCTTGATTGATGCACAAAGATTGAGGCCGATAGCGTTTTGAATAAAGTTCATCGTCGCTGTCTTACCATTTGCACCACTACCTAAGATGAACAACATTTTACCTGTTACTTGTCGTCTATCGAGACCTGTGCTCGCCATGTACCACACAAAATCACACACATCTGGATCGCGATATACTTGACTAAAGATCTTTTTTACCCGCATTACAGCACCTGAGTATTCATCATATGGTACATATGATGCAGCCGTGTGCAACATGATTGGATACTCATGATGTTTAGCGATGAGCTTACACTTCTTGCCGACCTTCAAGATGCCGTTTGCAACACCAATGATCTGAGGTGCTTTGTCTAGTTCTTCGATGAACTCTCTTCTCTCGAAGTATAATTCTGCTGCACGAGTGATCTTCTCAACATATGAAATATCGTTCAACTTCGACAGCGTTGCCTTAAAATTCTTCTTGATGACTGCCCAATGTTTTGCTGCTTCAGCATTTTCTGCGGGATTAATGTTATCGATCTTATCGTTGATATACTTTGTGCCTTCGTTCGACAGTGCGGCTGTGTAGTTTTCCATGATGTATTTTTTGAATGATGTTGCATCAGGTTCTGCTCGCCACTTGTATATTTCGCCATAACGATGTTGATCTTCAGGCATGATGAAATTATACCAACACTTTTTCATCGTTTTGGCGTTCTTATAATCTACTTGTGATCCGAACACATACTTATGGGACAAGATATTGAAGAGTAGTTTAGCGTGTTTTCCATGACCGAACTGACCTGATGTTTCTACCACAAAATCGATGAGCATCTTATAGTAACAGAACGCATCGATCTCTGCGAACTTGATCGGATTCTCTTTTTTCGCCCAATACATGATTGATCGTTTTGTGATTTTCTTAGTCTTTTGACCCATAGAAAGATCTGCCCATGTCTTCTCGAAGTAATCTTTGTCATACTTCTTTGATTTTTTAGAGAACCATTGTGCAACACACTTGAACCTATTGCTGATTGATGACAATGCACACAGTGTCTTGAACCATAGTTCATAGTCATCATAATATTTGCTGGGCAAGATGTTCAATAATTTTGTGATATATGCAGCTTCGGGGTTTTGAATGCTGATCGTGTCGATGTCGACAGTGTCTTCATCTTCCTCTTCGGCCGCTTGTTGAGCCTCTAAGATGGCCATCTCTGCTGATCCGATATCAAGATCGCGCGGAACATCATAGAACATATTCTCATACTTGGGATGTTCAAGAGCAAGCACCATGGGACCAGATACATGTGGCCACACAAAAGGATTACGATTGCACCCTGGCTTGTTCATCTTAAACTTAATTTCACCAGCAAAAACAATCTTATGTGGCTTCTTACCAGCATCTGGTTTCTGTGATCCCGGTAATAAGATAGGTACTACTGCTGCATGCGCATCTAACCATGACGCGAAATCAGACGATGTTTTATATACTTCGTCTTCACCGAGTGGTGCAGCAGAATCAGCTGCTAGGATCGCAAATTCAACAAACTTCGCAGCGAGCTGTTTGAAGATATATTTTCTAAACATCTTAGATACTCTGATCGATGGGAACAAAATGTGCACACCCTCTTTATAGAGAATGTTGCCATGTTCATCGTATTTTTCTGTTCTGCTGATCTCTTGACGTCTAGTAACAAATAGTCTGTGTACGAACACGTGCGATGGTTTAACGATCTCGATAATAAACTCGAAAATCTGATCGGCTAGATCGAGAAAAAAGTTATCGTTATAAACATCTTGACTCGACGTCTGCAAAATATCTAAGTCGATCATGATACCACGAACATCTGTGCTTCGTTCGTATGTATGCATCTCGGCAGATTTTTGAACACATGCATCATAGTGATCTAGAAATTGACTGACCGCTTGTGGAGGTACGAACCAATTACCTGATAAAATATCATATGCGTTGCACTTTGCTGATCCGGGCTCAACAGTTTCAACATTTTTTGTGATGAACTCCTTGAATTGTCTAACCTCGGATATAAACTTTTCTTGTCTGTTCATTTTGATTGATACCTATATAGATAATAATATTTTAAGTTACAAAAATTATGCCAGCAACGGTATACATTAATCATGCTAAAACAGTTAGGCATCGCCATCGGCATCATGATCGTTCTGGTCGTGATCATCATCTTCCTGAACAAGAAGAAAGAAAACTACAATTCTAGCCCTTATCAAATTCTTGACTATGTCAACAACAGAAAGAGCTTCAACTCCAAGACACCTATCGCATTGAGATAAATACTAAGCCGTATCCAGGCGGTCAGTAAGTACGTAGCAAAAAAAATACACAAAGAGTAGATACGACATAATAACGCGATACATATGGTCTAGAAAACTAGATCATACAAACCTGCGCGATCTTTAGCATCATCTCTTGGTGCACTTTTTTGAGAAATAACATTACTAGCACGGGTAGTGACAGTAGTAGTTGATTGAACACGTTGAGCAAAATCGCTCATCTTGAGTCCTGGACTTACTTCGAAAACTTCGAAATCAGCATAGGTCATCTTTTGTTCTTCAATTACGGACATGTTTAGAGGGAATATTTGGAGCATCGACATTCAATTTTATTTTTTGATACACGCATCGCGCGAGTCATAATCATGAAGTTCATCATTGTTGATATTGATCATACCCACCTAGAAGATTTACATGTCTCCGGAGAGAACTATCTTGCAGGCGATGTGATGGCTGCATGGCAAAAATATATGCTCGATCCATCGGCAAAATTCGATTTTGCTGATAACAAACTAGATGACTTGGTCGGTTTGTCCGAATGTTGTGGTGATGTGTTGGCACGAAATGAAGCGATCAAACAAATCTTATATGGTGACTTCGGACTGCGCGCTATCAAGCTCATCTCTCGATCATCTGCAATCAGCGATTCAGGTCGCGTGAATCAAGATTTGGCGCTCATCAATAAGAAGCTGTGTGAACTCGGTATCGGATACATCTCCGAAAAGACATATCTTGTTGATAGCTTAGCGCAGTACAGACTGCTTGTGCGCGATTATATGGATTACATCTTGACAGTGCGCATGTCTCGACAAATATGGAACTTCATCAACAAGTACTTACTCGACAGCTTAGACTTTTGCTACTTGTTGGATGAACAATCATACACATTGACAACTACTGACGATGAACATACTGCCGAAGAATACGAGTCAGGCGATGAGACTGGCGGAGAGAATAATCTCTCGACAAGAACAGAAGAAGACTCATCCGACGATGAGGACGAAGAATAAATGTCGATGACATGTCATCGATCGCCAGTCATCGACAGTATATGTTTGATCTCTAAAATTGATCATCTTTTTTGCTGACCAAAAAACAACAATGATACCGATCGGAGAATATTTCATATGTTATGAGCTACTCAACATTTGTGCACGACTTGCATATGCTGCTTACAAAGCTCGTAAGATACGCAGACACAAAAGAATGTTTGAATCACTTGCAGATGAACTTAGCGAAATCGAAATCAAACCGCTGGCGCTACTGGTAATATTAGTTTGCATCAAACATTTGATCATATGGTATAAGTCGCCAAAATTGATTGATCAGTGATCAAGCAAAAAAATGATCATCACAAACATACTTTACCCAGTGTTGTGCCTGATATATATCGATATGTTCGTTATGATAGGAAGGATAACATACGTATGGTACAGTGAACGTGGTGCTTTCGAGTTTTACAAAGATGATCCAATAGGCGCAATATATTTCGAGAAAAACAACTTGTCAAATATAATCGTAGAATTATTTTTGTTAGGTCCATACTATAAAATTATGATTCTTACTGCTATGTATGCGTTGGTATATACATATGGCATCTGATCGTTCTTTTTTTTGTGATTTGCAACGACGTCATGTCACAAAAAATAAATGTTGACAACCGCACAAAGAAACGAACTTAAAGCCCTCGCAAAGAGAGAACAAGAAGCTAACTCCATGAATAGATATTCGTCGAGACTACAACAAGTCAAAGAAGTTATCGGCATTCGAACATCGACAACTAAAATTGAATGATGCGCCGACTATTACATAAAAAAATGTTATCACAAGAAGACGCACAAAGAATGATGAAAGCAGAAAAGATCGACTCTAATGAGTTGAGAGAGTTGTTCATGAAACAGATCAAAGATCAGATCAAAGATCAGAAGAGGGACAATGGTATCGAAGAATACTTTGATGTTCCTTCATATGATTTCTATGAAACTGCGACAAGACAGTATCGATCAAACAATTTAACTACGTTGAACATGGCACGCAAGCCATATGGAGGGTATAGACCTAAACATTACGGATCGTATGATACATACAACTCATACGATCATGGTGCCGACTATAGAAGTTTGCGCTTCGATAGTAAGTCACGTGGCCATGATTATAGTCGTTAGTATCTTCGCGACGTTTGCATTCATCGCGAGCATTTATTTTTTGCATATGAAATTCGAGAGGTTAATCGATAATAAATGGACTTGATTCACGTGAGAAGTATTGGTAAAATTTGCGATGAGAAATGTGAAATAGACACAACCATCGAAGATGAGATCTTACAAACATTAGACGATGCAGAGACATTTGTGTCAAGTATCGAAGAAACTAGGGGTAAAGCGTCAATAGATGCTGATGATGATTTTGATGTAGATGACTTTGGCGAAGGATTCGACACACTTACATCTGACCGCCCGGATATAGGATTCGGTGATAAGTACTTCGAGAACAACAAAAAAATCAATCACACTGTCAATTATTTCGGGACAGAAAACACAGACTCAATAGAAGAGTTCGACGATGAGAAAGCAGAAATCATTTATGAGATCGAAAAGATGATGGATGATCTTCGCGATGCCGAAGAAGATGTATCAAAGTTGCCAACTGTCACTGAAGATAATAAGTTGTCGGAAGTGAAAGCCGCATACAAAAAAGTAAAGAGACGATTTGACAACTTGCGTTATTCTAATGTTGGTGGGCACATCATCATGGGTGCATGTCAGGTGCTTGAAACTGTTTTCAATGGTCGAAGAAACTTGTTCGGCTATCGACCAACACTCAAAGGTTGGACAGATAAATTTGTGCGCGGTGAGATGAGATCCCTAAAAAGAGAATCTGCCAACATGGTATCGGAAAAAATAGAGAGCTATGGCTTCACCGAATTCTCAAAGATCATGATAACGCTTGTTCCCGGCATGATCGTATATGCAGCATCAGCAAAACCAACGGGAGATGGTACTAATGTAGGTGATGATGTAGATGCTCGCATGCGATTAACCAAATAACCTGCACGGACGGTAAGAACAGATGGTCGACATGTGATGAGAGCAGATCATGTGCGCTAGCGCGTCAGCGCTGATGATGAGAGCAGATCACCAGCATGCCATTAGATCTCACCGCGCGAACTCATCGTTCGCGAGCTCATTCCTCGACTGAAAATTCATCGACGGCGAACTCATCGCCTGTGCGCACTATTGTGCAATCGAAGACATGTGAAGGTATGTCGCCCATGTATTCTTCACCATCTTTTTTGAGTAAGATAAACACGATCTCATCGTGCGCATATTTTTTGATTAGCCCATTTACTTCTGTCTGAAAGCGCAAATCGTCGATGATGATTTTTGTGTCGCCAACATCACTTAGTGTCTTTTGCACGAAGTAATCATCGTTCATTGAACGGATGCATGTGGCTAAATTTATCATCACCTCTCGAACTGTGTATCCCGCGAACATATCACTTTGTGATTCTTTGACATCTAATTTTTTGAGATCATCGCAGTCAATGCCTAAAACTACTGATGAAATATCGCGCAAGTCGTGTGCGAACGATTTGATCGTACGATCTTCCGCGATCTTTGTTGTTAATGTTGTTTTGCCGGCACCATTATTTCCGGCGATAGCAATACACTTGTATTTATTGAGAAATTTGAACATGTTTTTTGTTGTAATAACACCATAGCAACACATCAATTTTGAATAACTATGGAGTATCGTATCGACAGAACAACATCAGAGTTGCACATTACAGGGCCGAAGTTCATCACTCGTCTCAAAAATTATGTATATCTTGGCAACATGGGACACTATTTGTTTTATGACTCAAGTAATGCTGTCGAAGTAACAACAGATTTTCGCACAACGCTCGAAGTAATATCGCAACACACAAATGTATCTGACTTCTTCAAGCGCTCAACACTTGTGTTTGAGGATGATTATATCATCGTGTTTGATGTAGACACAGATACTTTGGAGCGAGTTTCATCTAGTGCTGACCGACTCAAAGTAAAAAATAGAAGCATCGGAGAGATACTTTTGTGCAGAGGCGATGTCAAATCGTTGTCTGCCTCCGAGCTCATCGCTGCGGAAGATTCGATCAACGATATTTTATACACCAAGAATTTCGACCCAAAAAAGATTCATCATAGTCCATGTGGGTATCCTATCGGTGGTTACTATGTTCGCATCACCAAAGCACCTGAACGACCACCAAGCAATGCACGTGTCTTCACTATTTATGGCGAAGAAACACAGGATCCATTCATCAAGTTGAATTATTATAGTAAGTAAGTTATATATTCATATCCCACTCCCTCATTATCATCGCACTAAGAATGACATTACGAATTGGATATCATGTAAATCGCGAAGGAAGAACTTTGCTCGAAAGTATCAAACATGCTTATGAACACATTTCGAAAAAAACATCATCGATGAAACCATCGCCTAAATTTGTGTTTCAGGTGTTCATCGCGGGACCGAGATCATTCACGCTGCACACTGTTCCAGACAGTGAGCTAGAGGAGCTTGCATCTTTTTTACGCGACACTGACACACTTCTTGTGATACATGGCACATACTTAGACAGACCGTTCGATGGCAATAAGCAAGCGCTCAAAAGTGTAGTAGCGCAGATGAATGTAGCAGAAAAAATAAACTCATATGCGCACATAAATGATGATCATCATTTGCATCCAGTGGTTATCGGGCCGATCGTGCACATGTCGAAAGTATCTCGCGCACATGGTTTGGGCCCTTTGTCAGATCTCAACAAAAGTCTTGTTGCGCTAGAGACAGATGCATATAAGATGACCGGCGAGACAGACGCAGAATGTCTATTGGAGCTCGACACAAACATTAGAGCGCTAATACACACTGCTGGAGCATACATTGTGTTCGACACTGCACATATTTTTGAGTCGGGTATTAACTTGAGTGATCCGAAAACTATGAAGTTGTTCGTGTTGATGATTAAGAAGTTGATTGATGACATAGATATTCATCCTGGATTTCACTTGAACGATTCTGACACACCACTTGGATCGGCGATCGATCGTCATGAAGTACTTTGTCGTGGACATATTTTTAAGAGTCCAGGTGGTAAGAAAGCACTTTCTATCTTACTGCAATTCATGGCTGACGAACATGATACATTCGCCATTTTGGAAAATCCACCCGATGATGTTGATCATGGTATTGAGATGATCATGTCATTGTCCCAAAATTGATGTGCCATTATGCCATGAAAACATGGGCATACTCAAAAAAGTACTAGACATCTACTTCACATACTTGTTATTGCCTTGTGCTATCTTCCCGCTACTTGTGCTTATGATTATCTCGCTGTCTGGAATGGCAGAAGTAGCGATGTGGCTATATGTCTTAAGCGTCTTAATGCCTGTTGTATATCTTGTTGTTGGTGCGTTTGGGGTCTATTTACACATTGTGTTGAACCGCCCAAAACTAGTTGATTGCCGTGTATAGAGGAGGCCGTGATGATCGTCAGATCGTTCTTTTTTGCCGCCTGCTAAAATTGAATATGCCTCGAGTAAGGCATTATAAAAAAACTGCACGACGATGTTGTCTCAAACTCTTAAAGTACAAACACAAGATAAAAAAGATAGAAACTATCTTAAAAAACTTGAACGTGATGCTGAAGATAAATGTCTCGAAGATAGCGTAAGCTTGATCGATTCATTGTTGACTGAAGCTTACGACTACTTTAAAGTTTCGTCTCGTCTCCGTTACTTGTTCCGCGAGTATATGAATGCACCTGATGTAAGATCCATGCTCATTGCACTCAACCCGGTCGAAATGAAGAGATACTTGAAATTGAACAAAAATGCTGCTGCTCTCAAAGACGGAAATTCTGCTAACCCATCTTCCAAAAAGATGCTTTATGTTAGATACGCTGAAATTGTTTGTTCATACATGATTTGTCTCAAAAACAATACCAAGCCTGACGAGACATTTATTTCTCACATCAAGGCCATCATGCATGACGTCTACAATATTTGTGCCAAACTCAGAGAGAATCACAGCAATCAGATGTATGATCCAAATAGATATGCTCGTGAAAACAATGGTCGTACAGGTTTCTGGCGTATTTTCGTTGTTCCAATGATTGAACATATCATTCGTGATATGGCTGGAAGTAGTGAAAACTTCAATGACATGTTTTATCATATCTATGATGAAGGTGTCAAAGGACGTAGTTTTGATTCTTCAAACGAAGATTTGATCAAGATCACTAAAGATATCAGTCAGATGGCGTTCGAGAATTGTGTTGAAAGATACTGTAAGTTCATGATCTTTGTTTATGCTCATCACATGAGCATGTTTGATATTGTTTCATCGATGAGAAAATTCAGTCATCTTGTTGCGTACTCTACATATTTCTACGCAATAAAGTGTATCGTAACTTTCCCTGATCGTCTTATCTTCGATGCAAACAAGCTACCAAAGTATTTTGAATATGACATGTTCATTGACGCAGTTTGTGAAGTCACAGGTCGCAAACGTAGATATGATGTTAATTATGATATGGTTGCCGTTAATTACGACAATGAGCATGGTCTGAAATGTTTCGATCCAGCTAATATGTTCAATGCGAATGAAAACATATTCGCAGGAAAGAAATTCTACTACTTCGCTCGCACATATTATGACAACATCAGAAAGTCTCCGCCAAAGAGATCAATCGAAAATTGCAATCCATAAGTTCACACTTCACCCACACAGGTCTTGAGACCACCCTATTCAATGGTTCGAACTGTAAATCCAGTAATCACCCTTGAATGTCCGCCGTCACATTCGTGACATCGCCCTTCGCAACGGCCCGCCCAACCCACTACGTTCGTAGTACCCGCCCAACCCGTCACGTTCGTGACAAATCCAAATTTTTTTGTTGTATGTCAGCAAAAAATAAAACATGAATGCCGCGGATGCGATGCATCCATATGGTTCATAGACGATAAGATCTTACCGTCCGTGCTCATCATTCGCGCTCACTTTCCGTGGATAGATTCTTCTCTCATCTTTAAGTTGATCATCTTGATAGCATTAGAATATTCATTGTTACTCATACCTCCATTACCACAATATTCTGACATAA
>Ga0302210_10000219_pt1 | contig 27200 bp, 29 predicted proteins | sample II_Fen_E3_2_FD_198793 | JGI IMG/M metagenome (GOLD analysis project Ga0302210, IMG submission 198793) | Peat permafrost microbial communities from Stordalen Mire near Abisko, Sweden - II_Fen_E3_2 | ecosystem: Environmental > Terrestrial > Soil > Wetlands > Permafrost | place: Sweden: Abisko... | reverse complement strand
ATCAATATTCCTGTCATCTATATATTTTTAAAAAAGAGAACACAAAGTGTTCTCTCTATTATTTAGCTGCAGCCATTACTTCGGCAGCAAAATCATCTGCTTTTTTCTCAATACCTTCGCCTAATTGATATCTGACAAATCTCCTAATTGAGATGTTTTCACCAACTTTAGCAATTTTAGCATTCACTAAAGCACTGATCGTCTGATCAGGATCTTTAATAAAGCCCTGTTCCATTAAGCAAACTTCTTTATAATATTTTTCGATACGACCATCAACCATTTTTTCAACGATTTTTTCTGGTTTACCTTCATTTAAAGCTTGTTCTCTTAACACCACACGTTCGTGTTCGATATTAGCTTGATCTACTTCTTCACGACGAATACAAAGTGGATTTGCTGCTGCAATCTGCATAGCAATATCACGAGCAAAGTCTTTAAATTCATCAGTATTTGCTACAAAGTCAGTTTCGCAATTGATTTCAACAAGAACACCAATTCTTCCACCAGCATGAATATACGAAATAACCGTACCTTCTGCTGCAACACGACTTGCCTTTTTAGCAGCCGCCGCTAAACCTTTTTCGCGTAAGAAATCAACAGCTTTATCTCTATCACCATCGGTTTGAGTTAACGCTTTTTTACAATCCATCATACCTGCGCCAGTAAGTTCACGCAGCTCTTTTACCATTGCAGCTGTAATATTTGCCATATGAATCCTCCTATTGACTAAAGGAATGGTAAGGGAAAATATCCCTTACCATTCTTTACTTATTTAAAATTATCTAATAAATTATAATTTATTCAGCAGCTTTTTCTACTATTGCTTTTTCTGCTTCTTCTGCTTCGCCAGCTTCACCTTGACGGCCTTCAATAACTGCATCAGCCATTCTAGCCGTAAGAAGTTTCACCGCACGAATTGCATCATCATTACCAGGAATTACATAATCGATTTCATCAGGATCACAATTTGTATCCACGATACCAACGATTGGAATACCCAATTTTTTAGCTTCAGCTACAGCAATTCTTTCTTTACGTGGATCTACGATAAATAAAGCCCCAGGGAGCTTGCTCATAGTTTTGATACCACCCAAGAATTTCTGTAATTTTTCCATTTCATGACGAAGAGCCAAAACTTCTTTTTTCGTCAAAACTTCAAATGTACCGTCTTCTTCCATTGCTTCCAACTGTTTCAAACGAGTAATACGTTTTTGGATTGTCTGGAAGTTTGTGAGCATTCCGCCCAACCATCTTTCATTAACAAAATACATATCCGCTTTAAGAGCTTCGTCTTTTACAGCTTCTTGTGCTTGTTTTTTCGTACCTACGAAAAGAACAGTTTCGCCTGCTTCAGCGACAGAACGAAGAAAATTATAAGCTTCATCCACTTTTTTAACTGTTTTCTGTAAATCGATAATATATATACCATTACGTTCTGTAAAGATATAAGGAGCCATCTTAGGGTTCCATCTTCTTGTCTGATGTCCGAAATGGACACCTGCTTCCAATAATTGTTTCATTGAAATAACTGCCATATTGGTGCACCTCCTGTTTTTTATTCCTCCGCATTTCTCATCGTTTGTTTTCACCATAATAGGCACAGTACAAACATCCAAACGCGTGCGTTTTTTACACCGTTTTAAATTATATCATACTTGTTTTATGATTACAATGATTTTTTAAACAAGCATTTTCTCTATATCTTTCATTTAAACCGGATAAATAAATAAAACAACGATAAAACATCTTTTATTTCATGATCATCCTATGAAATAAGCCGCACAAAATGAGTCCACACTTTGAAACGGCTAAATGATACTATGTAATAATTTTTTATATATTAAACTGTTCTTTGTAATTTATACATTTCTCGAATCAGATTGATTGCACCTTTACCAATTCCAGCTTTTTTTACAATAGATTCAATAGATTCACCCTGTTCCAACATTTCAAATACCATTTTATTTGTTTGGGAAACGTTTAATCTAACTTGTCTAGGAATGATTTCCTGCGCCGGATTTTCCACGATAGTTTCATTATTGCTTGCGCTTTCTTGCAAAATTTCTTGAAAACTTTTCGTTTGCTTTTCTATTTGTTTCGTGGCTGTCCTGTTTTGCTTACTATCGTCATTACTTACTATTGCTTTTTTCTGAAGATCTAAGACTTTCATTTTATCATCTAATTGAATTATTTTATCATCTGCAACCTGAATCAAAAGCTCTAAGCGATCAATTTCACTGCCAATTCGCTCAATAATTTGATCAGCAGTCTCTGCAAACTGTTGCTGCATTTGATTTGCAGCCGTATCAAAATCATTTTTTTCTAACTGTTTTTTAAAAAACTGACGGCGGATAATAACGACAATCATCACACCGATAATTATGAAAAAACCTATTACTTCTGTAAACATCATACACCTCTGTTACATCTAAGACATATTATAATTTTATATCAATCTTGTGACCACGAAATGTATCAATTGCCAAAGGATTATTTTCCTCATCTACCTCTGGATCATTAGCAGGTTTTGCTTGATTTTTTCTATTTTGCCCTTGTCTTTTTTGATGTTCTTCATCATCTTTAATTTTGCCATCTTCAGCTTTGTCACGCGATTGAACCTGGATTTGTTTTAAATTTGCTTCCTGTTTTGTTTGCAGCATCCCCATATCCTGCTGCACAACTTCTTGGCGATCTCTATTATGTTGAATCTGAGCAGCATCGGTTGTTTTTGGAACAACAATTTGTAAATTCATCGGTGTGATATTCATCTTTTTTCACCATCCAAAAAATTTAAATTTTAAAAATCTAATAAGCACCAGTCTTAATCATTGCATCTTTTTCATCTACATAAAACACACAGTGTTGTACTTCGTTTTGAATATTTTTCACCAAAGATCCCATGACTACTTTTGTCCCAGGATAAATTTTATCCAAAACCCTAATTTTTCCGCTTTTCATAACTTCAAAAGCATTCTGCATCGTAACAAGTTCATCTGTGTATCGCTGCAGTTTTCCTGCCAAAGGAAACTGGGACTGAATCAATTGTGCCAATTTTTCTTTTTTATCTTGTGACAATCTACTTTTATCGACTTGTTGCATAACAGCCAGGGCCTTTTGTACTTTATCCAGCTGTTTTTTTGTATTGCTTATATCAATTTTAATTTTTTGGTATTTTTCCCTTAACATTGGATTTACACCAACTTCTAATTTAGTAACAGTATTCATAGAATTCCCTACACATTTCGCCAAAATTTCTTCACCAGCAGCAATAGAGCCACCATTAATCAAGCCTCGATGTTCCTCTACGAAAATTTTTCCACCAGCACTTAAATTCGAGTTCAATATTACATCGCCAATATGAATATCTCTTCCTGCGATCATTTTTGCATTTTCGGCAAACGTAGCACGAATATCTTCCTGCGCCGTTATAACCCCGCGATTCATTCCTTGAATTCCACCAAATACAATAATATTTTTAGCTTCTACATTTCCACCACTGATCGTACCGCGAATTTCAACATCACCGTCAGCACGAACGGCAAACCCAGCTTGTACACTGCCTTTGATGAGCACACTGCCATTAAAATCAATATTACCTGTTGATAAATCAACATCGCCTTTAATTTCAATTGTCGGATCAACTATAATTTTATTATTATTTTCCACAAGTTGCCCATCTAAATCAGCCACAATGATGTTTTCATCGACAACTTTTGTATTTTTCCCATTTGGCAATGGTTTTGGTTTGCCTGATTTTGCTGGAACAACCCCTCCTAGAATATCCATACCAGGAACACCATGTGTATGGGGAATTCTTTCAGCCAAAACGTCTCCTTTTTTAACAACAATAAACAAGTTCAAGTTTTTATAATCAACCCGACTATATTCCAGATCAGATGGTCTGCCACGGTCTGCCATATTATTTTTCTTTTTTATCACAGCATCTATACCATTAACTGGCGGATTTCCCACTGCAACAATTGCATCAGTTAGCGTTCCTTGAACAAGTTGATCAATCGCCTCCATTTTAATACCAAAAACAATACCTGCCTTTTGAATCAGTTCCATCAACATATTTCTATCTGGTTTTTTTGAGTTTTCTTTCATTTCGATACGCAGTGAAGCTTTCATTTTATCCCTGCTGATATCAAGCTTAACTTGCGTTTCTGCAATACTTTCTTTTTTCACTGCACCAATAATTTCAGGAAGTTTTAACTCTTGTCCCGTTGTTTCACGAACCATATTAATGAGTAACTGCCCATCAAACGCATCTGCTATTTTAACTGGCAAATTCAAAGCCTCTCGAATCGTCTTTGTCAACAATTCTATTTCATACTCTTTAACACCATACGCTTTTAAGACTTTTTGAATGTCGGTAAGTTCAAATAAAATCTGTGTATTCGCGTAAGGATAAACTGTGAAAAATACACCCATTGGAAAGAACTCCAATAAATAGCCCTTCTCTTTGCCACCAACGGAAGCGATTGGCAAATCCATATTTTTCTCGTCCATGAGGATAACCTCCTTTTAACCTTTTACACATTCGTAAAATTATTCTATTGTATCATGTATCATTGTTATTTTTGTAACTGTAAATACTAAGAGTGTAGCGCCCCATCTACTCTTATTATAATAAACTAGATTTTATCCTAGATAAATATCCACGTAAACGAAAAACTGCCTTTGTATGAAGCTGTGATATGCGTGCCTCAGACAATTTTAAGATTAAACTAATTTCTTTCAAAGTCAGCTCTTCATAATAATATAAAGAAATTACTAATTTTTCTTTTTCTGGAAGTTTTTCAATAGCCGTTGCTAAACATTGCTGCATTTCTTTATATTCAATGTTTTCAGAAGGACTAGGAATTCCATTAGAAATTGATTCAAACTGAGCGTATTCCTCTAAGGGAATGACTGTTGCTATATTCAAGTTACTTAGTAAATTACTCAAATCAGCGACAGTTATTTCCAATGCATTTGCAATTTCTTGATCGTTTGCTGCTCTGCCTAATTTTGCTTCTAAACTACTGACGGTCTGTTCATATTTCCGTATTTTTTGACGAAGCGATACTGGCATCCAATCCTTCGACCGTAGATAATCTAATATAGATCCTCGAATCCTTACTCCTGCATACGTTTCGAATTTATTGCCTCGTACCGGATCATAACGTTCAATTGCATCCAGTAAGCCAAAAAAACCACTACTAATCAAGTCATCGCGATCTACATGCGACGGTAAATTAATAGCAATACGACCGGCAATTGTATTTACCAAAGACAAATAATTTTCTACTAACTTTTCCCGAATTTCAGGACTTCTATTTTTTTGGTAAGCATTCCATAAGAGATCTATATCTACAGCAAGTTTTTTTGCATTTGATCCCAACATAAACTATACCTCCACTTACCAATTATCCTCGCGGTGTTGAAACTTGATCTAAATCTTCTTTCGCTAATGGGGAAAATTCCTTGACCGCATCTGTTTCCAAAACAGCTTCACTCACGTCCTTTTCCGAATTTAGCTGAATTGTCTCACTCTTATTTTCTACTGGATCATCTTGCTGCTGCCCCTGGTTCTTTTTGAAGAAATAAGGGACAACATACATCATAAGAAACGATTCAACAAGATACCATAAAACTCCAACAAGAAAAAATGTAATCGCAGTACGATACAATATAACTTCCACTCTAGCTTGATGCAAAAGCCCCATAAATATTACCACCAAGGCTGTAACAGAAGCAAGCCCCACAGCAAGCCATATTTTAAACACCATGATCACCTGCTTAAATTTCTTTTTCACCTTTGTCAATTGTTTTAATTCGATATACACCGGTATCCAAATGGAGTTCAACGGTCCGGCCATAATTACCGCCGGTATCATCGGCTATGATTCGAATATTTAAGTCTTTTAATACAACTTTCACTGCTTGTGAATTTCGTTCCCCCACACGCATAATATCTGTCGCATTCGCAAATTTAAACATTTGCGAACCACCAGCAATTTTGGCTACTACACGAGAACGTACAGCGCCTAATGCTATGATTTCTTTCAGCATTAATGGTATTCCAGTATCAGCAAATTTAGCTGGATTTTCATTGGATCGTGCCTGTGTACTATCGGGAAGCATTATATGCAAAAGGCCTCCGACTTTCATTGATGAATCATATAAAGTAACACCTACACATGATCCTAATCCATAACTAATGAGCGATGCTGGCGCGCGTCCAACTTTATAATCAGCCATCCCTACCCGTATCAATTCTGACATATTTATTTCACTCCTACCGCGCCCAAAATCGTATCTAATGATCCAGGGTCAGGGACCAAGAAAAAATGCCCTTTTATGCCATCATCTTCTGATAAAAATTCCGTTTCAATAACCAGTGCATGATCTCCCATTTGTCCAAGCTGTACTAATACAACACTCAAAATAGCTCCAGCCATATCCATGGCCAATGCAGGAATTGATGGTAAAAGCGTCAACTTCGTAAAATGTGATAATGCATTCAAATACGCTCCCGCCAAAATATTGCCAATTTCCATCAAAGCAGATTCATCCATAAAATCCAAAGTTTTGGTAACGCCGCGTTCTTTGCCCATCAACGTATCAACTAAATAAAAGGCACTATCTCTTGGAAGTAAAAAAAGAACGCTTCCTGGGGCTTTCCCATATACTCTTAAAAAAACACCTACGACCATAGCATCAGCGCCACCGACAACATCCGGCACATCCCCAAGCGGTAATATCGCCACTTTAGGCACGTTCATATCAATTTTACGATTGATAATTTGGGACAGCGCAGTGGCCGAGTTACCGGCCCCTACATTGCCAATTTCCCTGAGTGCATCCAATTGCATCGCTGATAATTTCAATACATCCTCTGACACTATTGACACCTCATTTATTTCATCCTATTTTGAGTCTCCGGTCAATCCGACAATTTCATTCAAGTTCAACATGATTACCAAACGATTGTTCAGATTACCGACACCACTAATAAATTTACCATTTTCTTTACTATCGGAGCTATCACTGACTGTTTTTGGTGCATCAATATGATCAATACCTATCGTCAAGACTTCCGTAACCGCATCAACAATCATTCCAATAGAAATTTCTTCAACTTTAACAATAATAATTCGTGTATCTTCAGAATAATCTCCCGCTGGCAGACCCAACCGTTTTTTCAAATCAATAACCGGCAAAACGCTGCCACGTAAATTCATGACGCCTTTAAAAAAATCCGGTGTAAACGGAACACGTGTTATATCTGTCAATCGTTTAATTTCCTGTACATTTAAAATACTTACACCATATTCTTCACGTTTTAACTTAAACGCAACCATTTGGATTTCTTGATTCACAGAATCTGTTTTTTCCATTTTTCCCATAATAGCATCCCTCCTCAACTTATTGCATTAAAGTTCCAACATCCAGAATCAATGCCACTTGCCCATTGCCTAAAACAGTTGCACCCGAAATCACTTTGAGACCTGCTAACAGCTTACCTAAAGTTTTAATAACAATTTCTTGCTGCCCAATTAGATTATCAACAATAATCCCTGATTTACGTTCACCCATATGAACAACAACAACAAATAAATCGTCTCCGGATTTTTCTTGTGTCTGTGGAACATTTAAGACATTATCCAGCCGAACAATCGGGATGATTTGACCACGCAGCAAAATAACTTCCTTGTTTTGCACCGTCTTAATATCATCCGGCGTAATATTAATCGTACTATCAATTGAACCAAGTGGAATCGCATAAATTTCTTCTTGCACCTTGACTAGCAGTGCTTGAATAATTGCTAATGTTAAAGGTAATTTTATTTTGAAGATACTACCTTCATCAATCTTTGTTTCGACATCAATCAAACCACCCAAAGCTTCAATTTTGCTTCTGACAACATCCATACCTACACCACGTCCAGATACATCCGTAACAACATCTGCCGTTGAAAAACCTGCTAAAAATACAAGACGTACAGCTTCTCCATCATCCATAGCATCGGCATCCTCTTGTGTAATCAAGCCTTTTTCTGCAGCTTTATTTTTAATGACTGTTGGGTTAATCCCTTTACCATCATCCGTTACCATGATAATAACATTATTGCCTTCATGACGTGCAACTAAGCCAACTTCACCAACTTTTGATTTGCCCTTCGCTTGACGATCCTCTGGATGTTCAATTCCATGATCGAGCGAATTACGAATCAAATGAACCAAAGGATCGCCAATTTCATCAATAACAGTCCGATCTAGTTCAGTCTCTTCTCCTTCGATCGTCAAATTAATTTCCTTATTCAATTCCTTAGCCAAATCACGAACCATCCGAGGGAAACGATTAAAGACTTGACCTACTGGAACCATTCGAACCTTCATAACAACGGACTGCAAATCTGTCGTAACACGATCCATTTGTTCAATCGTTTCAACCAATTCCGTTATACGATGTGTATTTCCAATTTGTTCCAGTCTTGTTTTATTGATTACCAGTTCGCCAACTAAATTCATCAAAGAGTCCAATTTATCAATATCTACACGTACCGATTGCCCACTTTTTAACTTTTTATCATGTGCACCATTATTAGAAGAAGGTCCTGCCACTTTCTTTTCAATTTCCTTCTCAACCGTTTTCACAACAGGTTTTGCAACCGGCACAGCAGCAAGACCTTTATCGGCAGAATCTATCGTGGCAGATGAATCAACGGTGATAATTTCTGTAGTAACTGTTTCAATTTCCGATATAGATAGTAATATGTTTTCAATTTTTTTTGCTTCCATGCCAGTTAGAAACACAACATCAAAACTATGTTCAAATTTTTCGTGCTCAAGATCATCTGTTGGTGGAATTGATTTAACGACTTCCCCCACTTCATCTAATGCATTCATGACCATATAAGCTCTGGCTGATTTCAAAAGGCAACTTTCTGCTAATGTAACCGTAATGTGCACTGCCTGTAAACCTGATATATGTGCACTGTTAATAACAGCAATATCAGTTGTGTTTAATTTAATATCATTTTTATTGTTTTTAGTTTGTTCTAAGTCTGAAGCTAACGATGCAGCTGAATCAGATGATGACACGGTTGCTGTTTTAGGCGCAAAGTCTCCATTGGCGATTGCATTTAATTTGTTGACCAAAGTAGACACATCCACTTTTACATTTTCTCCTCCAGCAACATTTTCAATCATTTGTTCTAACATATCTACACATTTAAAAATAGTATCTACAATATCTTCATCTGCTTTTAACTGTTCTTTACGAAGTAAATCCAAAACATTTTCCATTTCATGCGTTAACTCTGCAATTTCGGTAAAGCCCATAGTGGCCGACATACCTTTAATTGTATGGGCACTACGAAAAATTTCATTTAAAACTGCTGCATCCTCAGGGTTATGCTCGAGCTCAAGCAGACAGTCATTCAGTGATTGTAAATGTTCACGAGATTCTTCCAAAAACATTTCCATGTACTGATTTGTGTCCATTTTTATTCCCCCTATTTTCTACTTCATTATTTTTTCACTACATTCACTAACACATCAGCAATTCGGTCCACTGGTAAGATCTGATCCGCTATACCAAGCTCAACAACGGATTTTGGCATTCCATAAACTACAGATGTTGATTCATCTTCAGCGATTATATAACCACCAGCAGATTTTATTTTAGTCATGCCCTTTGCACCATCTGATCCCATCCCTGTCAAAATAACCGATACAACTCGATTACCAAGTTTTGCAACAGAATCAAATAAAATATCCACAGCTGGCCTATGACTGGATAGTGGTGGATTTTGATTTAAAGCAATGACCCTTGTCCTTCCTTGCAACTCAACGGTCATATGATAATTTCCTGGTGCTATATAAACTTTCCCCGGAGAAACAACATCATTATGTTCTGCTTCTTTCACTTCTACATCAGAAAGTGAGTTAAGCCTCTCGGCTAAAGATTTTGTGAAGCCCGCCGGCATATGCTGGACAATCACCACCCCGCAAGGTAAATCGCGCGGTAATTTTGTAATAACCTGCTGCAAAGCTCTTGGTCCTCCTGTGGAAGTACCAATGGCAATTATTTTTTCACCATCCAATCCATTAACATCCTTTTTTAATATATTTACATCAACCGGAAATTTAGTATAAGCTGGATTTGGTGGTTTTAGTGCAGAAACGATAGGTTTGCTCCGTAAACTATTTGCTTGTAAATAATTTCTTACATTTGCTGTTACTGCCGCTCTGCATTTTTCTAAAATCTCGGTTTGAATCTTTGTTATACTCGAAATTGGTCCGGAAACTTTCTCGATAAAATCAACAGCTCCAAGTGACAAAGCTTTGATTGTTGCATCAGTCCCCGTTTTCGTTAAACTGCTAATCATAACAACGGGAATTCGGCACTCTTTCATTAATATTTCAAGGGCTTCCAACCCATCCATTATTGGCATATTAACATCCATCGTAACTAAATCAGGTTTAAGCTCGCGAATCTTTTCAATTGCTTCTTTACCATTACGAGCTGTATCTATAACCATAAAATCATCTTGCTGTGTGAATAAATCCGACAATAATTTTCTCATAAAAGCCGAATCATCCGCGATTATCATTTTAATCATCTAATCACCTCATTTACTCGCTTATACCTTTTGCAATCATTTCTCGTTGTTTTTGAAAAATAAAGCGAATCAAACTTAACTGCGTTTTTTTTGGCAATGATATGAATTTACTGGCTATCCAAAAAACAGATTCATTAAAACGTGGCTTTTCCGAACGAACCACTTCGCAACAAACTTGCATCGAACCGACAATAGGCAATTCTTCCGTTTTAATCAAAATTTTTGCTCCTTCAGGAATATCTTGATTCATAAAAAAGCGAATTCCATTGCCACTAATATCAATACTCTTCGTATGATAAGGCGGCATCCAGTCACCACTTTCAGCATCTTCCACCTGTACTTGCAATGGAAATATTGTCTGAATTCTAACAAATTCTCGCGTTTGATGTTTTTCAATTTTTTTTGGCAGAGAAACGATCCATACAGGAATTGGCGCAGCGGCTTTATCTTGGTAGACCGTGTTAAATTTATACATGCTGTAATTTGCTGCAACACGTCCTGAGATTGAAGTTCCTGTCAGAGGAATAATTGGTCGTCGTTTTTCATCCATTGGCATTGCTAAAATTAAATGTTTTTCATTCAAATCTTCAATTCTGCTTACATAGGAAACTTCCTCATCCCCCACAAACAAATCCACTTTTTTGCCAATGAGCAATATCTGATCTAATTTTATTTTATCATTTTCACCCACAAGTAAAGACCTCCAAAATACATCTTATTTGCTAGTAGTTCTAGCGGGGAAAAACAATAAATTTTCGCAGAAAATTTTTCCAGCCTCTAGTAATTGTTATGTTCCCACCATGAAGTAAACTAATGGAAATCGCTCTAATGCATTTCGCTGAAATAGTATTAGGATAAGAAATCATCAGCGGCTTTTGCCCTTTGACTGCATTTACCATATTCCGATCTTCATAAATTTCTCCTAAGACTTCAACATCTAAATCAAGAAATCGTTTTGCTGTTTTTACAAGTTTTAATATTACATCTTTCCCTTCGTATTCATCATACACACGGTTTACAACCAATTTGATATTTCGTTGCACAGAATAAATACTATAGGCCTTCATTACAGCATAGGCATCGGTCATAGCAGTAGGTTCCGGCGTTGTTACCAACACAACCTCATCTGCAGCCACCAAAAAATCAAGAACATTATGCCCCAGTCCAGCACCAGTATCCACTAAAATGATATCAGCAAATTTATCACACTCATACAATTTTTCCATAATTTTTTTTCGATCTACTTCTGACAAACTAGCCAATTGCTCAATGTCTGATCCTCCTGAAATAAATTTAACCCCAAATGGACCTGCTGCTAAAACATCTTGTATGGTTATATCATCGCGAATTAGATGCATTAAATTATATTTAGCTGTTGCCCCCAAGACAACATCTACATTTGCCATACCAAGATCAGCATCAATAATTAAAACTTTTTTTCCTATCATTGATAATGAAATTGCTAGATTTACCGTTAAATTAGTTTTACCAACACCGCCTTTACCACTCGTAATAGCGATAACCCGTGTCTTTGGATCATTGAAATTCAGCTCTGGAATATTCTCAAAAATAGCCTGCTGATTAAATGAATGTTTACTCTCTACTAGTTTTCTAAGCATCGCTGCCTGATCATGCATGCAATTACCTCAACAATAACTCTGCTAGACCACGAGAACTAGCAGGAATTATATCTTCTGGCACACTCTGCCCATTTGTAAAATAAGATAGCATAATCGGATATTCATGGATTAAATTGACCACGGTGCCAATACTACTCGTTTCATCTACCTTGGTAAACAAAACTCGATCCGGTGCACACAACGAAAATTTTCGAATGATATCGACTGCATCTTTATATTTTGTCGTGGCACTAAGGACAAGATGTTTTTCAATATTTGGATCAACTGCCAATAGTTCACGTAGTTCATTGAGTTGAAAATCATTATGCTGACTACGACCTGCCGTATCAATTAAAATCAAATCTTTATCACGGTGTTTGCCTATAGCAGCTTTAAGATCGCTTGGAGAATATACAATTTCCAATGTTAACCCTATAATATCTGAATATGTTTTTAATTGTTCTACCGCTGAAATGCGATATGTATCGGCTGTAATCAAGGCAACATTCATTTCTTTTTCTAAAACAAAACGAGCCGCCAATTTTGCTAACGTCGTCGTTTTCCCCACACCAGTTGCACCGATCAAAGCAATAATTTTTGGGTTTTTAGGGTTTTTGATGATATCCTTTTCTGAATTCAGTATATGATCAAAATATGTCTTTAATGCCTCTAAGACTTGAGGCGCATCTTTATTTTCCAATATTTGTTTTTCTGAAATGCCTTTTAATATATCATGAATAATCGTATCATCCACTTCATGCTCAGCCAAAATCTCAGGCAATGAAACAAATTTAGAGGGATTTATCTGATCTGGCATAGCCTGTTTCAGCATCATTTTAATCTGACTTAGCTCTGCTTCTAATTGTTTTATTTTTTGCTCTTGCAAATCCCCCACTACTGGCGGCAGTATATCTCGCCCTGTATCTTTTTGCAAGGTTGTGCTTGATGCATTTTCCTGGGCAGGCATTCTTTCCATGTTACCAACTGATTTATATTTCGTAACAATATTGCGTGGTACAATTGACTCTTGACTAAAAACTCTATCTGTTTGACTGGTTTCGTCTCCTGCCAAATTTTTATTGTCTCTGTCCGATAATGCTTTTCTTGGTACATCATCAATAGCTGCTGTTAATTCAACAACCTCTTTTCCTTTATACCCTAAAAATCCACCTTTGTGGTATTTTTTAGTATGCAGAATCACGGCATCTATGCCCAATTCTGACTTCACTTGAAGCATTGCTGCCTGTATTGTAGCAGCCTTAAATACTTTAATTCGCAATTATATCTTCACCACCCCTAAAACTTGTATCTCTACACTTTGTTCTATTTCTGCATGCGATAATATTATAATTCCTGGAACAGACCTTTCAACTAGTTTTCGAAAATACAAACGTACAGCTGGACTTGTTAAAACAATCGCTTGATAACCCATGCTTGTTAATTTTTGTAATTCCTCATTAAGTGAATTGAGTAGACGCTTCATACTGTCCGGTTCTAAATTCACATAAGAACCATGATCCGTCCGCTGAACAGCGTTGGCAATCATATTTTCCACGTGAGGATCCACTGTAATGCACGGTAAAATATTATTTTGGATGTTCTGCTGGGTAATCTGACGAGCCAATGCATGTCTCACATATTCTGTTAAAATATCAGTATCCTTTGTTGCCCTAGCATAATCAGCTAAAACTTCCAAAATTGTTGCCATATCACGAATAGAAACTCGTTCGCTAAGTAAATTAGCCAATACTTTTTGTATCTCACCAACTGACATCAACGCTGGAACAAGTTCTTCTACAACAGAAGCACTCGTTTTCTTAACATTATCAACCAGATTCTGTGTTTCTTGACGTCCTAAAATTTCATCTGCATGCGATTTAATCACTTCCGTCAAATGCGTTGCTAAAACGGAAACTGCATCGACAACCGTATAGCCATTGAGCTCGGCTTGTTCGCGCTCGGCCTCTGGTATCCAAAGTGCTGGCAAACCAAATGCTGGCTCTACAGTATCAATTCCGGCAACTTCTTCAAATACGGTTCCTGAATTCATTGCTAAATAGTGATCAAGTAATAGTTCTCCCTTGGCTATTTCAATTCCTTTTAATTTTATAATATATGCATTCGGTTTTATTTGAATATTATCCCTAATGCGAATTGTAGGAACTACAAGACCTAATTCCAGAGCACATTGACGACGAATCATAACAATACGTTCTAATAAATCTCCGCCTTGACCTGTGTCCACTAACGGAATTAGGCTATAGCCAATTTCAAGTTCCATTGGATCAACCTGCAAAAGGGAAATAATGTTTTCCGGTTTTTTAATATCTTCTTTTTCCTGTTCTTCTTTTTGCACAGATTCCGTTTCTACAGATGCTTGTTCTGATTGTCTCAAGTTATAAGCAATCACACCAGCAATAATCGCTAAAGAAAAAAATGGTATTCCAGGCAGCCCCGGTATTATTGCCATAAGTGTAAGAACTCCCGCTATAATAAAGAAAATACGTGAATTTTTAAAAAGCTGCGTAACTAAGTCATGACCTAAATTTTCATCGGACGCAGCACGCGTAACAATGATACCAGTAGCGGTTGATACTAATAGAGCTGGAATTTGATTGACCAGCCCTTCGCCTACCGTCAATAAAGTATAGGTCTGCAAAGCTTGGGTCACATCTAAATTCCGCTGAACCATCCCAATAATAAAACCACCAAGGATATTGATAATAATGATGATAATAGCGGCGACTGCATCTCCCTTGACAAATTTACTGGCACCATCCATAGCACCATAAAAATCAGCTTCACGTTGAATTTTAACACGACGATCTTTAGCTTCAAGATCCGTAATTGCACCTTGATTCAAATCTGCATCAATCGACATTTGCTTACCAGGCATTGCATCCAATGTAAAACGTGCCGAAACTTCTGCCACACGTTCCGCCCCTTTTGTAATAACGATAAACTGAATAATAATTAAAATAACAAAGATGATAAATCCTATTATGGCATTACCACCAACAACAAAATTACCAAATGACATGATGACTTCACCAGCATATCCATTTAACAAAATCAAACGAGTTGATGATACATTTAACGCTAAACGAAATAATGTTGTAACCAACAATAAAGATGGAAACACGGAAAAATCCAACGGCTCCACATTATAAACAGAAACCATGAGAACAACCAAGGCTAACGTAATATTGAGACATAACAATAAGTCTAGCAATATCGTTGGCAATGGAATAATCATCATGATTACAATCATAATAATTGCTAAAGCAACTACTACATCACTGTACTTTTTTATAGTTTCTCCAATTGAAGACGTTTGTACTGTCATTCTGTACGCTCCTTATTGCACTAATTACAAAAGAATGGTTAAGCCAATTTCTTATTTTTCAGACGATATACATAAGCTAAAACTTCTGCCACGGACTTATACAAGTCTTGCGGTACAACATCACCTATTTCAGCAGTTGCATATAAGGCTCTTGCCAGTGGTCTATTTTCTACAATAACAACCCGAGCCTCCTTAGCAATTTCCTTAATCCTTTGAGCAATTAAATCTTTCCCCTTCGCTACAATGACTGGCGCTGTCATGCCTTGTTCATACTTAAGCGCTACAGCAAAATGTGTAGGATTTGTGATAATAACATCTGCTTTAGGGACTTCCTGCATCATGCGCTTCATCGCCATTTCTCTTTGTTTCTGCTTGATTTTCCCTTTGATCAGAGGATCTCCTTCTGCTTGTTTGCTTTCATCTTTAATATCTTGCTTACTCATTTTTAGCCCTTGCAGATGTTGCCATTTTTGATACATATAATCAATCACAGCTAACACAAACATAACCCCACAAATTTGAAAAACCAAAGTAAACACAATTTCTGCGGTTAAATGCAAAACGGACGTAAGATCTGAATAAATTAGTTTAGGCAACTGTGTGATTTCTTTCGCTAAATATCGATAAATAAAAAAACCAACAACAACAATTTTTATAATTGATTTTGCCAATTCAACAAGGGCTCGTTTCGAAAACATTCGACCAAATCCAGTAATAGGATTTAATTTCCCCAAATTAAATCCTATAGCCTCTGTAGAAAATATAATTCCAACTTGAAAGTAATTTATCGTAAGCCCTGTGATTGTAATAACAGCCATGATCGGCAGAGCTGTTTTTGCCAAAACCAATAACATTCCTAAAAACAAATGCATTACAGATTCAATATCTACTGATTGATCAAGATGACTAAAAATATAGACCATATAACCAATAATTTCATTATAAATGGAACCACCAAATACCTTAATGGCCAAAAATCCACTCAAAATAACAAACGTTGAATTGATTTCCTGACTTTTTCCGACTTGACCTTTACTTTTAGCATCCGATTGTTTTTTTGCTGTCGGATCTTCTGTTTTTTCTCCAGCGAAAAGCTGCAAATCAAAATTTTTATCCATGGATTTATTTACTATAGGAAAATAGTTATTGCAACGCTCGTAAAACCATAAAGATATTCGCATACATTTCATTAAACATCACGCCCAAAAACAGAATATAAAATGGCAAAGCCATCGACAGTACAAACAAACCAATTATAATTTTAGCTGGTACCCCTACAACAAAAATATTCATTTGCGGCATGGTCCGCGCGAGCACGCCCAAACCAACATCTGTCAGTAAAATCGCGAACAAAACTGGCAAGGCAATTTTCATACCTGTTATGAAAATCCCCCATGTTAAATCTACAAAAATAGCAGTCAAGCTAAGATTAAACGTAGCGCCTAAAACGGGAACTAAATTAAAACTCTCAAATAAGCCGGCCAAAACTAAATGATGACTATTTGTTACTAAAAAAATAATAAGTCCTAAGTTATACTTAAAACTTGCAATCAACGGTATTTGTTGACCAGATGTAGGATCAACCACATTTACAATGGCAAAACCAACCTGCATATCCAACAACTTTCCAGCCATATTAATTGCGGAAAAAATGATCATCGCTGAAAACCCAATGAGCCAGCCGACAATTAATTCCGTAATCACAGCTAGAACATATCCCAGTAAAGTTTCTGGGATATGCATAGAGTTCTGTACATCAACCACGGGAAATAAAACGAACGAAATAGCAAAACTCGCACCGATCCGGATATAAATAGGAATATTTACACTGCCGAAGAAAGGTGCGATTATAAATACGCCGCTAATTCTTGTCAAAATCAAGAAGAATAAACCAACATGATTTTGCATTATATCATACAAATCCAATTTACTTTCCCCTTATCAGCCAATATATGCGGGCAAATTTGAAAATATATTTATCACATAATCAACCATTAAACGAAGCATCCATGGTCCAAAGACTAAAATAGCAACAAATACGGCTACAATTTTAGGAATAAAGGCTAATGTCTGTTCCTGAATAGAAGTAGTCGCTTGAAAAACACTTACTAGTAATCCAACCAATAAGCCTAACCCAAGCATCGGTGCAGAAATCAACATTACCATCATCAAAGCTTCCTGCCCAATCTGTATTACAAGATCACCAGACATTTTCTCATCTCCTATTTAAAACTTACAATTAATGAATGTATTAAAAGATGCCAGCCATCTACCATAACAAATAATAAAATCTTAAATGGCAATGAAATCATAACTGGTGGCAACATCATCATCCCCATTGACATCAGTGTACTGGCTACAATCATATCAATAACAATAAAAGGAATATAAATCATAAACCCCATCTGAAATGATGTTTTAAGCTCACTTATGATATAAGCTGGAATCAAAGTAAACGTCGAAACCTGTTCTTGTGTCTCAGGTCTCTCTGCTTGAGATAAATTGACAAACAGCGCTAGGTCAGATTCACGAGTCTGCTTAAACATAAAATCCCGCAGTGGATTTACCACCTGTGTCAGAGCCTCTTCCTGCGTAATAGTTCCAGCTAAATAAGGCTGAAGTCCGTTATCATTCGCTTGACTCCAATACGGCGACATGATATAAAACGTTATAAACAACGACAGTGCAATAACAATCTGATTTGACGGGACATTTTGTGTTGATAAGGCATTTCGTAAAAAAGATAAAACTACAACAATTCGAATAAATGACGTCGTCATAATCAAAATTGATGGTGCAATTGTCAAAATTGTCAGTCCAGCCATAATTTGCAAGGTAAGGGCAAGATCTTTTGGATTATCCGATGTGCCTAATCCAATATTAACATTTGGAACTAAAGGCGCTGCAAAAGCGCCTTCTGGTATACATAAAATCAAAAGCAGAATTCCTGCTATAAAAACAACATGTTGTTGTTTGAACACCAAAACAACCTCTTCCCTTATCTAGGATCTCTTTTGTCTTTAAAAATTGCAGGAATTCGCCGTGATATTTGCTCAAGTGAAGATAATTGCTGAGAAAAAAGAGGTTGAAATTCTTTACTTACTCTTTTATCAACCGCTTTGTCACGCAGTTGTTGAATTTCAAATTCATCCGTCACTTCTTGCAATAAAGTAATAGAATGATCTGTCACTCCCATCACCATGACTTTCCCTGCAATTTCAACTACACAAACCGCACGATTTGGTCCTAATGGCAAATTATCAAGGATTTTCCCGTCACTTCCTATACCGACTTTTGCGTATTTACCGCCTAAAAATCGTGAAACAAAATAAGCAAGTCCTAAAACAAAGGCAAACACTACCATCAAGCTCAACAGATAGGCCATGGTAGACCACCACGACGATGGTGTCGGCTTCGCATCATTCACTTGATACGCCGACAGATACCCACCACTGCTAGAAGAGGCTTCCTGCACGGATTGTGCAAAAGTTGGCTCCACACAAAAGACAAGAAGTGCAATTAAGAGACAAAAACAACCCCTATATTTCTGTTTATTCATTACCCTACAGCTTTACGCACTGCTTCTAATACACGATCTGGTTGGAATGGTTTTACAATAAAGTCACGCGCTCCAGCCTGTATTGCTTCAATAACCATAGCTTGCTGCCCCATAGCACTGCACATAATAACTTTTGCATTTGGATCAATTTTTTTTATTTCTTTTACTGCACTAATACCATCCATTTCTGGCATAGTAATATCCATTGTCGTTAAATCCGGTTTGAGTTCTTGATATTTTTCCAATGCTTTCAGGCCATTTTCGGCTTCACCAACTACTTCATACCCGTTCTTACTTAAAATATCCTTTACCATCATTCTCATGAATGCTGCATCATCTACAACTAAAACTTTTATTGCCATCGTGCATCTCTCCTCATAATTAATTTTCTTTTCATAATGAAACTATTGGCTATCCATAACAATTATATAGTAACACTACAATTTACTCAACACAATTCATACTGTCTTACTGTAGATTTTGTGCTCTTTCCATTGGACTTACGATATCGGTAATACGAACGCCAAAGTTTTCATCAATAACAACCACTTCACCTTTGGCTAACAACTTACCGTTAACTAGGATATCAACTGGTTCACCAGCTAGTTTATCAAGTTCAATAATCGAGCCATTTGCTAGTTCTAAAATATCACGAATTCGTTTCTTAGTTCGACCTAACTCAACTGTGACTTGAAGTGGGACATCTAAAATAAGTCCAATATTGGCATCGTTAATTGTTACTGGTTCTGTGGACAGTGGCGAAAATTGTGCCGGTTGAACCGGTATATTCGATGCCACCCGTGCCTGCTGCATAGGTGCAACTGCATAAGTTTGCTGTTGCGCCGGTTGCTGTGGTGGTGCTGTATACGTTTCCTGCACTGGTACTTGTGGTACTTGTTGTGGTACTGGCTGCTGCATCACGGGTGGAGCAGTAACTGGGGATTGAGGTTCAGCTTCTTCCATCGATCCAGACATTAAATTATTCACCATATCTTTGGATATATCAATCGGTAGAATCTGCATAATTTCACTATCAATCAAGCCCTCTACTTCCATGCGGAAAGAAACCCTAACAACTTTTTCTTCACTGCCTACAATTTCAGTTACTTTATCTTCTTTAGCAAGATCAATTAAATTAATTTTTGGCGGTGAAATATCAATCTTTTTATTGAACATCATTGATAAGGAAGTTGAAACCGCCCCCATCATTTGATTCATCGCTTCACCAACTGCACTCATATGCAGTTCATTTAGCTCTTCAGGAGGTGCTGTTCCATCGCCCCCCATCATCAAATCAGCAATAATCAAAGCATCTTGTGCTTGAATTGCTAAAATATTATTACCTTCGATTCCATGTGTATAACCAACTTCTACAATTAAATATGGCATTGGATAATGATCTTTAATCGAAGCTAACGTATCAATCGAAACTTGCGGTGTCGTAATGGAAACACGATGACCCAATAAAACGGACAAAGTTGTTGCCGCACTTCCCATCGATATATTTCCTATTTCTCCCAATGCGTCTCGCTCTATATCAGAGAGCCGTTCTGCACCATCAGAATTAGAACTCGTATTTGCAGACACTGAATCGTTGTTATCAATTCCACCTTTAAGTAATGCATCTATCTCTTCTTGAGAAATAAAATCATCCCTCATCGTCACCCTCATCTCCTTCCGTCATCACTCTGGTAATCTGTACTGCAGCCTTTTTCCCGGAAGTTCCCGGTCTACAAAAAAACTTGGGTCTTTTACCAACAAAAAGTTTCAACTCATCACTTACTTTTGTATCCAATTGCAAAACGTCACCAAAACCCAAAGTCAAAAATTCTTGAATCGTAATATTGATAGAACCAAGCTCTATACTCACCGGAACAACTGTCTTTCTAATTTTTTCCTGCAAAAGTTCAATTTGTTCGGGATGATCTTGTTTTGCAACAGAAGAAGCCACCCAAAATGTCGTAGTCAGCTTTGACATAATTGGCTCTAAAACCAAATATGGAATACAGACATTAATAAGGCCTTCGACTTTACCAATTTTCACTTGTAAAGTAACAATAACCACCATATCGCTTGGCGGAACGATTTGTGTAAATTGTGGGTTTGTTTCGATAGCTTCCAATTGTGGTTTCAATTTAATAACATTTACCCAAGCATCACGAAAATTCTCAATTGCTTTATTGAGAATTTTTCGTATTACTGCTTCTTCAATTTCCGTCAACGCTCTAATTTTCATAATCGTTTCGCCCGTGCCACCGAATAAACGATCAATAATGGCAAATGCAATGCTTGGATTGATTTCCATTATAACGTTCCCTTTCAATGGTTGAACCGTTAAAACACCTATAACACTTGGATTCGATAAAGAACGAACAAATTCTTCATATGTCAGTTGTTCTACGGAAGCCACATCAACATTGATCATTGCTCGTAAATACGTTGATAAATAAGTATTCAAAAGGCGGGCAAAGTTTTCATGCAACATATATAATGTGCGAATCTGATCCTTTGAAAACTTATCAGGGCGTTTAAAATCGTACATCTTAACTTTTTTTTGTAATTCTTCATCTTTCATTTCTTGTGCTGAAACAACACCTGTAGACAATGCTGATAATAGTTGATCTATTTCAGATTGTGATAATACATCAGCCCCTGACAATCGTTTTCCTCCTTTCATACCCTTTATCATATTTGTTCTTATATTGTATTGCTAAAACTATCATTGCAAAACAAAATTTGTTATATATACGTCGTATACTGATCCATCACCAATCGCTTGATTCACTTGATCCTTAATTAACGATTTCAACGAATCTTGTTTCGATGGATCAAATTCCTCAATTTTTTGTGAACGTAAAATTTGTAGTACTGTATCCAATACTTTTGTTTCTACTGCTGGTATAATTTTGCCATCTTTTAAGTTTTTATCGTTACCAGGATTCATTTCCAGTACAATTCCAACCTTTAAAAATCGACCAGATTTCACTCCACCGACATTAACAATAATACCATCCTTTGCATCGCCAAGTTTAACAAAAATCCCCGGATCTTTTTTCTGTATTTTCCCCACAGAATCAGTCATAACTTTTGTTGTCACAAAATAAGATATGCCTCCTGCAAAAACGAGACCAATAACAACTAACACTATAATCAGTAGAATGGGTGATTTTTTCTTTTTTTCAACCGTTTCGTCAGCCACGTCTCTCTACACCTCCATGATGTCCCTTTGCAACCTTTATTTTATCAAAATGCTATTCAAACTTCTATTCAAAAGCATTGATTATTCAAATTTAAAATTTATGCAGAGCCCGACGATACGTCATCACCCGTCGTACAACTTCTTCCATATTTTCTTCAACAATAAGTTTTTTCCCATTAATTAAAGTTACCACTGTATCCGGTGTCTGTTCGATTGTTTCAATAATTTCAGCATTTAAAATAAATTCACCTTTTTTATCCTCAGAGTTAAACTTTGTTAATTTTATCATGAAATCCCACTCCTTTATTTTAAAATAAGAGAGGGGAGCATCCTTGATTCTCCCCTCTATTTTAAACTATTTTATCGTTTCATATTTATCAGCGTATCAATCATTTCATCCGCTACCGTTATAATTTTGGAATTAGATTGGAACCCACGCTGCGTTATAATCATATTGCTGAATTCTTCAGACAAGTCAACATTTGACATTTCTAAAGCAGACGGTGTTATTTTACCTGCTCCGCCGTGACCAGCTGTTGTTACTTGAACTTGACCTGAATTTGCTGACTCCGTATAAAGACTCGATCCTGATTTATTAAGACCAGCTGCATTATTAAATACGCCAAGAGCAATCTGACCTTCTTTTTTAGTTTTTGAATTATCATAAGAACCGATAAGATTTCCTTCCGTGTCAATTAATACCGAAGTAAGCGAGCCCGCTGCATTACCATTCTGATCGACAACCTGCGCTTGAGTCGACCCTGAGTTTTGTGTTAGATCAGAAAAATTCATTGCCATACTAACCGTCCCAGCCTGAGTCGTTGTGAATGAAGCTGGATTAATACCTGTTTTATAAGAATTGGTCGCTGTGTCATAGGTTGACCCCGTACTGTATTTACCTGCAGAATCAAAAACGATTTTATAATTCAACCCATTTACAACATAACCCGTGTCTGTTGTTCCCGTACTTTTTACGGTCCAAGTGTTATCTGATGTCTTCGTCATTGTTACCGGAATCTTATGTGCGACGCCTTGACTGTCATAAGCGCTAATCGTAGAAGATACATCCGTTTTCGTCACATCTGTAATTGTCAGCGGATACACACTATTAGTAGCACGAAGCGTAGTTGGTGTTGTTGTGTCGGTAACACTTGCACCATCACTTAACGTATAAGTCCGAGAAACCACCCCACTGATCTTAGCTACAAAGGAATCACCACTAGCATACGTTAACGTTGATCCGGTCTTCAGCGTAACAGTAGCACCATCTGTCAATGTGGTTGCCGAATTGAACGTAACACCAGTAGCTGGATACGTAGCACCAACAGCTAAAGAAGTTGCTGAGCTTCCCGTAACGGTTGAGCCATCTGATAATGTATAAGCCCCCGATCCATTTACAGCTGTAACGGTAAGTGGAACTGTGGTCGTTGGGGCAGAATTCGCAGATAAACTGCCATTCGTATCTGCTACCGTTGTTCCATTCGACAGTGTATAAGAAGCACCCGTAACGCCCGTAACCGTAGAACCATTATACGTACCACCTTTCGCATAATTTTTCGTCGTATCCAACAAATCATACGTGACTTTTTTTCCATCGGATAACGTAATCGTAGGATTGTCCGATATCGCTGATAAATTTTTACCGTACGTTAAATATGTTGTAGCAGTCGCTGGCATTGATTGCCCCATTTTAACAACAATATCTTGTGTCGCACCCGCTGAATTGACTTTCCCGGTTGAATCAGCCATCCAGCCTTGTACTTTCAAGCCACTTCCCGTTACACCATAATTGCCATCCGCATCAAACTGAAAAGCACCATTACGGGTATAAGATTTATTCGTTCCATCAGATACAATAAAAAATCCTGCTTGAGAAATACATAGATCTGTATTAGAACTAGTCGCCTGCACATTTCCATCCGTAAAGACTGTATCAATACTGGCAATACCGACCCCCAAACCAACCTGTTTTTGATTTGTCCCGCCTAGGGTTCCACTGCTTCCCGTTGCAGCTGCCATAGTTTGGTTTAATGTATCTTGAAAATTTACTCTTCCTTCTTTAAAACCTGTTGTATTTATATTAGCTATATTATTACCAATTACATCCATTCGCGTCTGATGAGCTTTTAACCCAGCTACACCAGAAAATAAGGAACGCATCATAATGAATCCACTCTCCTCTTAATATGTGCAGTAAGACTGTTTCTATCAGTCCACAGTCTTAAACTCCCCGAAGGTCCAGTTTATAAAATTACTGCACTGTCTATATTTGTAAATATCGTTTCTTTGGCACATTTTCCATCCATGGCAGTAATCACGGTTCGATTTTGCACGCTAACAACCAATGCCATATCATTATAATAAACAAGAGATTCTTTTGCACCTTTTTGCGCAATTTTCTCCACGGCAGCATTAATTTTAATTAAATCTTGCTCGTTTATTTGTAAATTCCGGCTACGAATTCGTTCCATCGCATGCTGTGAAAAAGTCAATTTTTCTGTTTCTTTTTTTAATAATTTTGCAAATGGATTCGTACCATTAGAATGTACGGCGGTATCTTGTGCATTCGAACTAGTAATGGGCATCAACGGCTGTGCTTGAAGATAGATTCTATGATCAGCCATACCCATATCCCCTTTACACATTCATATACTTTCTTTAATTATGCCCCAATTTGTGTAATATTACCAATTGTCACATTATGTGCCTTGTCATCACCAGCTACTTTAGTGACGATTGTCGGCACACCGCTTGCAAGACTTACACTTGTAACGGTACCACTTAACGTGGTCTTGCCACCATCATCGGACCATTGAATGTTCTTCCCAATCATAGAACTAACTTGTCCGACTAAAACGGATGTATCCATATTTTGTACGAGACTACCTACTTTTGTAATCGCACTAACCATGTTGGTCATCTGTTCAAGCGATGAAAATTGTGCAAGTTGTGCAATTTGCTGTGAATTATCTTGTGGATTAAGTGGATCTTGATTTCCCATTTGCGTTACTAAAAGTTGCAAAAATGCATCTTTATCCAACGTACCGCCAGCTTTAGTCGCTGTAGTTGATTTAGTTGTATCTGTAACGGCCACGCCATTTACAGTATTTAAACCTGTACTATCTACCGTACTTGCCATTAACAATCCCTCCTATATTCGGTAATCTACGCTATCTTCACTTATATTTCCTTTTAACGAACTAACTTTTTCTATCGTATCATCAAATTCAGCTAAATCAATACTATGGTTTTTTAAAGATGATTTTTGTTGTTGGCTATTTGCTTGATTGTTTTGTCCGTTCGACATAAAATCACCAAGACCTGCATAAACCTCAACATTATCTACTTTCATCCCTTTTGCTTCAAGTTCCTGCTTTAATTGAATCATAGAATTTTCTAACATAGTTCTAACCTGCGCATTATCGCTGTGAAAACTTGCTGTCACTGCACCACCATTAGCAATAGATACTTTAAGAGTTAAATCGCCAAGATGTTCCGGATTAAGTTTAATAATCATCTGTGTATCTTCATTCGTTTTAATAAGACGAGCTTGCTCAACAATTTGTCCAGGAATATCATACTTTGCCAATTGTTGTGTTGTTGTTTCAACCGGAGCAATTGATCCGGTGTTGCTTGCTGTAGTATGCAACGAATTAACCATCATTTCACTAAATTGCGTTGGTGTTTGAGCAGCGTGTTCATTAAATTTTTCCTTCAGCCCTAATAAAGAGGAATTACTGGAATTTAGGATATTCTTTTCCATTGGTTTAACTACATCTAGTATCTGCTCAGTGCTTGGTTTTACTATGATTGGCTTAACTGCACCAAACATCTGTGCATCTATTGCAGCATCCATTTTCGCTTGACTACGACCCTCAACAGGCACATTCATTGGCTGATTCACATCAACCAAATTCATATTTGGGGCTTGTTTATCCATTTTTGCTAAATTAGGAGCTGTATTATCTTTTACAATTCCAACTTTCGTATCCTTTTGTTCTGAAACAAAATTCACGGCAACTTTTGTGGCATTCGCAATCATTTCAGTACCTGCTGGCGCTTTAATTTCAGATTGAACCACCGAAACATTCGTCACTGGCATATCCAATGATTTTTGTACCAGATTTCCAGCCGTTTGTAGTAAAGTATTTATTTGTTTGTTGTCAACATTTCCAGTTTGCGAGAGAACCCCTGCCATCTTGCCATTCAGTAAATCTAACATCCCTTGATTTGCACTCTTTCCAGAATCATTTTGTGGTAAAAGCTCTTCAATTGATCCAGTTAATGACCTTTGAACTGGCTCCTTTGAATTCATTGCCGTCAGTAACTTTGAAAAATCCGCATTTTTATCAGTAAACATATTTACACTCGCCGTTGTCAATGTTTCCGGCTGAGTCGCTTCGGCAAGGATCTGCATATTTGGCAAAGAAGCTACATTCATCTTATTATATTTTGCCAATTGTTGTGTAGTCTCAATCGGAGCAGTTGTTTTGGTGTTACTTGCTGTAGTATACAATAAATTATTTAAATTCAAGGTATTTTTTCCTGTTGGCTTAGCTGCATCCAATATTTGTTGTGCATTAAGTGGGTTGGCTACCACTGGCTTAGCTGTTTCCACCATCTGTTGTGCATTAAATGGGTTGACTACCACTGGCTTAGCTGTTTCCACCATCTGTTGTGCATTGAGCGGGTTGGCTACCACTGGCTTAGCTGTTTCCACCATCTGTTGTGTATTGAGCGGGTTGACTACCACTGGCTTAGCTGTTTCCACCATTTGTTGTGCATTGAGCGGGTTGGCTACCACTGGCTTAGCTGTTTCCACCATTTGTTGTGCATTGAGCGGGTTGGCTACCACTGGCTT
>Ga0302210_10000216_pt1 | contig 27240 bp, 22 predicted proteins | sample II_Fen_E3_2_FD_198793 | JGI IMG/M metagenome (GOLD analysis project Ga0302210, IMG submission 198793) | Peat permafrost microbial communities from Stordalen Mire near Abisko, Sweden - II_Fen_E3_2 | ecosystem: Environmental > Terrestrial > Soil > Wetlands > Permafrost | place: Sweden: Abisko... | reverse complement strand
TGACTCAACTTGAAGCATTTATGCATGATTTAAAAGGCATTAACTATGATCCCACATCTTGGATGCTAAAAAGAAAAACAACGCAGGACTAGAAGCTAAGCTTCCAGCCCTGCGTTGTTTTTCTTTCACCAATTAAAGCATGTTCACTAGAAATTATTTTATTATTTTTCTAATTCCTCATACGAGAAATAATCAAAATCTGCCGCTTTATTGTCACCCGTAATATCGATACAGTTCATCCCCACAAACGCTCCGGTAAAAAAGCCACCGCCTCTTATATAATCATCCGACAATTGACAAGCTTTAAATACAACGGGAATCGCGTGATACGTTTCTCCATCAAACGAATAAAAATACTGATAGTGATCAACACGAACCGACACCTTAAAATGAACATTTTTTATGTTGTCCGGTATTAAAATCTCAGCATTTTCTAGCGGCATGGAAAACACAAAGTTATCCGCCGCTGCAACGTCGATGACTCGCCCCTTATCTTCCTTCCATGTTATATGAACACTGGACCAGTTTTCCGTATTGTAATAGCAAGTCAGACCTGCCATCTGTTGAAAAGATTCAGGATAAAATTCTACAGCCGTTGCTGCGTCAAAAGAAAATGCCTGCCAGCGGCGAGCTACAAACGCCTGTGTGAATTTTGAAAGTAATGATTCCTTCCCATAGAGCCGCAAGTATCCTTTTCTCGCAGTCAAAGAGGCAATATCCTCCGTCAATGGAATACGCAATGATTGAAAGTTTAAATTGAGTCTTTGTGCTGTAAAATCGTCTTTTACTGGGCAAGTTGGCTCCCACTTTCTTTCTGGCAGCTGCGGGGCCACAACTTTAACAGAACCCTGTTTACCACCAACAACCTTAGGCCAGCCATCAATCCATTCAATTTTCTGAATAGCTGTTTCTCTCCCCAAAGGACAATAAGCGTGTTGTTCTCTTTCCAATATCGGCTGATCGTCTATCGGTAGCGGACGCCCTGTCAAATGTGCCAGATACCATTCCCCTGTTTGCGTTTGGACAAGCGATGCATGCCCACATTTTTGCAATTCATTATGTGGTGCTTGCCATGCCGTCAAGAGCGGATAATCTGGCTGAATTTCATATTCGCCCATAAGAGTCTTGCAACGGGCAACCGTTTCAGAATGCTGATACCTTGTACCACCTTCTGCCGTAAGCAGATAATACATACTATCAATATAATATAGATGCGGACCCTCTGTATACTTAATATCCGTCCCCTTATAAATAATTGATGATTTACCAATAAGTTTTTTTAATTCCACAGAGTACTCTTGTAAGACTATTCCATAAAAATTGTGGTGGTAGACACGTTGATCCCAATACATATTCACCAAATACTTTTTCCCGTTCGGATCATGAAACAAGGATGCATCAAATCCGGAACCATTCAGCCGCACCGGTTCAGTCCATTCACCGTCTATAGTATCACAAGTCGTCAGATAATTGTGGCAATCTTTCCACATGCCATCGACAACTTTAACATCCGTATAAATTAGCCAAAACTTCCCGTCCTCATAGCTAAGATCCGGTGCCCAGATTCCGCCGGAATCCGGATTGCCTTTCATATCCAAATAGCTGCTTTTATTTAATGGATGTGTAATCAAATGCCAATTCACTAAATCTTTCGAATGATGAATTTGCACGCCTGGAAACCATTCAAACGTCGAAGTAGCAATATAATAATCAGAGCCCGCCCGACAAATGCTCGGATCAGGATTAAACCCTCTCAATACTGGATTTTCAATAAACACAACAAATAGCCTCCCTTAAATATGACCAATTCACAAGCAAAGAACACTTTAATTAGAATTTACCAATCAGTCTTTCAAACGTGACTAACTTCCACCGGACAAACCTGATCTACTTCGGTTTTACGGTTTTCTAAAACTTGAATAATATCTTTATATTTTTTGTCATCTAAATTATAAAAAGAAATATCCACAATTGCCACAATCAAAAAAACAATAGGGATCAGAGTCGTCGTGATCAAAATACCACTTAAAGCTTCTGGTGTTTGCACTTGATTGGCCACATAGCCAAAATGTGCCAGCATAAACCCAGGAATAATCCCGCCAAGAGCTAACCCAAATTTGAAGAAAAAGCCGATAATCGCATAAATCATCCCGCTAAGTCTCTTGCCAGTTTTGTACTCACCATATTCAATGGTTTCAGGAATCAACGCCCACATAAAGCCTCCAGCCACTATAATTCCGCATGAAGAAATAAACCGGGCAATAAAAATCATCGTAATATTATCTGCGGAAATAATGTATAACATCATGGCTCCCAGAATACCTAAAAAAAGTGATATTTCCAACAATTTCACCTTTCCCAGCAACTTATTGAGTTTCGGAACCAATGGCAACAAAAAGAATGCCGGCAACGTTCCCAACAAGCCATACCACTGTGCCAAATCCGGTCGAGCACAATTATAAGTAATAAAATAAACACCAATTGAATTGGAAACTGCCATCATCCCAAAGAGAATGATAAAAAATAGGCTCAATACCACTAATGGTCTATTTACTTTAAATTGATGAAACAAATCCTTGAATTTTACATTTTTATCGTTTTGTACATCTAATCTAACGCGTTCCTTTGTCTTTGAATAACAATACAATAAGAGTAGCGCTCCCACAACGCTGTATACGCCCATCGTTAATTGCCAGCCGTATCTCGCATCAGCGCCCGTATAACTGCCAGAAATCATAGTCACAATAACTGGCACACCAAAAGCAACCAGCAATCCGCCAAAATTAGCACACAACATTCGAATCGAAGTCATACTAACTACCGTTTTATTATTGCGTGTCATTGCTGCAGTTAATGCGCCATAAGGAATATTGATCGTCGTGTAAATCAACGACAAACCAATATAGGTAGCATACGCATAAATTATTTTTAAACCATCACTAAAATCTGGTGTAGTAAAACACAATATTCCTAATATAGCAAAAGGAATCGCTCCATACAACAGATACGGACGGAATTTCCCTTGTTTAAATGTATGTTTGTCAACAAAAGTCCCTACGATTGGATCTACAACAGCATCCATAACACGAACAATAAGGAACATCGTCGCAGCCACTTCTGCTCCCAAACCATAAACATTGGTATAAAAGAAAAGTAAATAGGTACAAACTGTAGTGTAAATCAAATTACATGCCAAGTCTCCCATAGAATAGCCGATTTTTTCTTGAAGTTTTAAATCGCCTTCCGTTATAGCTTGTGATTCCGTAATAATCATCCTCTTCCGCTTAAATTTAAAATTTAGGCAGCTAAAAAGAATGTATCCCATTAGCGATTCATCCTTTTCAGTTGAGCCGACAGTCCTCATTCATCTTGCATTTACTTTCTACACAATTTAGCACAAAATCATTTAAAGACATAGAAAATCCGATCTGCTTTCCCTCACAAATTTTCCAAAACTTTTATTTCATTTTTCAAAATATGCTTTTCTTTTTTGACTTCCAATCCATTAACGAGATAAGAAAAAACAATTTGCATTGCCTTTCTGCCCTGCGTATAAGGATGTTGGTAAATCGTCACATCAATCACTTGCTGTTTTAGCATTTCCACCGTATTTGGTGCACTGTCAAAAGAAACAATCTTAATATGTTGCTGTCTTTCCTGTGACAAAACAGCGCGACAGGCACCGTAAACACCACCGGCTGTAATAAACAGCGCATCCAGCTGTGAATAAGTCTGCAACAAACGATTCGTCACTTCAAAAGCAAGAATATCATCATCTTCCGATTCTACGATTTCCAAGATTTCGATCTGCGAATATTTCTTTTCCATAACTTTTTTAAAACCGGCAATTCTTTGGTTATGTCCGGCTACTTTGAATGACCCTGTTACGACACCAACCTTAGCTCGACCGCCTGTCAATACGCCCATAATACCACAAGCCGTCTCACCGCCATTTATATAATCACTTCCGACATAGCAGCTGCGCTTGCTATTTTCAATATCAGTATTGACCGTTACAACAAATACTCCTCGGTCCACCAATTGATCGATTTTATGTTGTACCTTAAAATCGCTGATCGGATTCAAAATAAGCGCATTGACCTGTAAGCCAACTTCTTCCATAAGACGGCACTGTTCCTCCACATCATATCCATGCATTGTTTGAATCAAAACTCGTACACCATATGCTGTATATTCCTTTTCCGCTTCGCGGATGCCGCGAATCACTTCATCGAAAAATGGATTTCCCTCAGAAATAAGTACAACTCCAACTACTATATTTTTCTTTTTCGCGGCCAATGCCTTCCCCGCTGGATTTGGTTCATATCCCATTTGTTCCGCAATCTTTCGTACGAAACTTTCTGTTTCCGGCTTTACCTTTCCGCGATTATTTAAAACACGATCAACCGTTCCGCGCGAAACATTGCATATTTCTGCTATTTTTTTTATCGTTATCGACATGTGTCACATTCCTTCTCATTGCCAAATTCTTTTTATTCAGAATAGCATGTAGACAATGACCCGTCAATAATGGCTCCGCCACCCTGCGTATTTGCCTTCGCCCTTAAACTCTTCTAAATTATAAATTTGCCAACAAACTATACTGATTTTGGAGCTGCTTATAAAGCTGTTGATAAAGCACATGACCTTTTGCATAATAATCTTGATGCGCTGCGATTGGCTGACAAGATTCATCCTGTGCAATAAATTGATCACAGGCCGTTGGTACATCCGCAAAGATTCCTGCTGCCACACCGGCCAGAATAGCCACGCCAAGGACCGCTCCCTCTTGCGAAGCCGCAGTTTTCACTGAACAGCCAAACATGTCGGCGAGAATCTGTCGCCAAAGACCTGATTTACTACCACCGCCACAAGCCATCATCTGCTCAACTTCTAAGCCCATTTCCTTTAAAATGGATTGACAATCCTTCAAGGAATACGAAACGCCTTCCATTACAGCCCGCAGTAAATCAGCCTGTTTGTGAATTGCTGACAAACCAAAGAATACACCACGGCAATTTGGATCAAGATGAGGTGTCCGCTCTCCCATCAGATACGGCAAATACAGGAGCTTGTTACTGCCCATTGGCACAGATTCCGCTTCTTGATTAATATAGTCATAAAAGCTGATATTAGCAAGTTTTGCCTGTTCTTTGTAATTCGTGCAAAAATTGTCCAAGTACCAACTAAGTGACAGGCCGGCCGCTTGTGTAACCCCCATAACATGCCAACAATTTGGCACAGCGCAGCAAAAAGTATGGACACGCCCTTTCGGATCAATCGTAATTTTAGAACTATGTGCAAAAACCACACCACTTGTGCCAATTGTCGTAAAAGCCCGTCCATCTCTAACAGTGCCAGTTCCAACAGCCGCTGCTGCATTATCTCCCGCACCACCAGCAACAACCGTTGCTGGTGTAAGTCCCAGCAGCTTTGCACTCTGCTCAGTCAAAGTCCCCGTAACTTCAGGTGATTCATAAACCTTGCCCAGCAAAGCTCGATCAATTTCTAGTTTTTCCAGAATCTCATCTGACCAGCAGCGATTTGGTATATCCAATAGCTGCATACCACTGGCATCCGATACTTCTGTAGCATATTCGCCAGTTAGGCAAAAACGCACGTAATCTTTCGGCAGCAATATATGCCGGCATTTCGCATAATTTTCTGGTTCATGGTTGCGCACCCAAAGGATCTTTGAAGCCGTGAATCCCGTCAATGCTGGATTGGCCGTGATTTCCATCAAACGATCCGCACCAACCTTTTGCGTAATTTCCTCACACTCTTTCGCTGTGCGTTGATCACACCAAATAATCGCTGGTCGTATAACTTGATTGGCTGCATCCAGCATGACCAATCCATGCATCTGCCCGGATAATCCAATTCCTTTGACATCTGCCGCCGGCACCTTAGACTTTGTCAAAACCGATTGAATCGTATGTACCGTTGCCTGATACCAATCTTCTGGGTTTTGCTCCGCCCAACCATTTTGCGGTTGATATAAAGGGTATTCCTCTGATGCCGAAGCTATTGCTTGACAATTTTCATCAAACAGTACAGTCTTCGTCGCTGAAGTTCCCACATCTATTCCTAATAAATATCGCATTGTTTTCCCCCTGCTCTCTCCGTAATACACCATATAATATTAACCTTTTACGCCTTTAAATTTTCTCCAGTCAGTCCAATAAAGGCACCATCGGGTTCCAGTCCACTTTCCTTATGAGCAATCAACCATTTATTAACCGCAAATAAAAGTTTATTTTCACCTTTTTTTTCTAGTGTAACTTTTAATTCTTCATTGGTTCCCTTCGGCAATACGATGCCGCAGCGGAACTTACCCCCAGCACTACAAGGCGCATAATGCAATGTTGTCGCATAAAGTTCAACCGTTGTTCCCGCTGGTACAAAAAACAGTTCCATTTTGCCCGTATCATAAGAATAGTCTTTAAGATCAACATCCGGCTGCCACCCCAGAATCAGAATCAAATCCGTAATAGCAATATCAACTTCGGAACTGCGGTGGTATTCAACGGCATTAAGCAAATGATTATCACCATTACAATAACCGAATTGAATCGGCATTCCACCATATATTTCTTCTTCCAAGATCTTAAATGCGGGCAATTTTTCAAGACGTGGTTCCGATGGTGTATAAACTACATCATCCGGCAGTGGTGTATATGCTTCCATGACCGTAGAAATCTCTTGACAGTCCAGTTCTAGCACCCGACCATATTTCGTAAAAGCTTTATCTGTTACCTGTTTCATTGTATTTACTCCCCTCAGCTTATGCGCGTATACGCAAGCTTCTTTTTATTTATATTGCATAGCTTGGCTCAAGCTTTTTTATTTTGATTGTAAATATCAAACGCTACAGCTAGCAAAAGCACCATTCCTTTTATCCCCTGCTGCCAATCAATACCGATCCCCAGGATCGACATACCATTATTTAAAACCCCCATAACCAGTCCGCCGACAATGGCACCAACAATCGTACCAACCCCGCCAGTTGCTGAAGCACCACCGATATAACAAGCAGCAATGGCATCGAGTTCAAACATAGTTCCCGCCGAAGGCGCTGCACAGTTCAAACGAGCTGAAAAAACAAGTCCGGCAACCGCTGCCATCAAACCCATATTAACAAAAACGATAAAACGAACCCATTTTGTCTTGACTCCTGACAGTTGTGTAGCTCGTTCATTACCACCCAAAGCATAAATATGCCGGCCAATAACAGTTTTGTGGCAAATAAAAGAATACATAAAAATCAAAGCTGCCAGTAAAATCAAAATAATAGGCAAACCTTTAAACTGCGTCAGCCAATAAGTAGCAAAGAGACTGACAAAAGCTATCAAAGCCATTTTTATAAAAACCCAGCTTTTCCCGCTAACCGGAATGCCATACTGAATTTTCTCCCGATAATCATTCCATTCTGCATAAACACCGCAGATAGCAAGAAGGAGTCCAAGAATCATTGTACTGTAAGGGATTGCACCAACTAGCGGTATATCCTGCAAAAACCGCTGCGCCACAAATTGGTAAGATTCTGGAAACGGTGCCAAGGTATTCCCGTTGAGTATTACCATCGTCATCCCGCGAAACAGCAGCATCCCCGCCAACGTTACGATAAAAGCCGGCACTTTAACAAAGGCTACCCAAAATCCCTGCCAAGCTCCAATCAAAAGCCCTGCCACTAAACAAGTAAGAATTGTCAGGCTGACTGGCATATTCATTGACACAATCATCGTACCCGCAATAGCCCCAATAACTGCAACAACCGACCCTACTGAAAGATCGATATCCCCTGTCAAAATACAAGGCAGCATACCAATAGCCAGAATCAAAATATAGCTGTTTTGCATGATTAATTTTGAAATATTCATCGGAGCCAGCAGCACACCATCCGTCTGCCATTGAAAAAAGATTGCGATCACAATCAAGGCAACAAACATGGCATATTTATTTATAATAACACTGAAGATATTTTCCTTAGGTAATGGTTTTCTTTGTTCACTCGGTGATTCGGATTTACAACTCTCATCTATAGGAATCGCTCTTCCCTTTAAAAAATTATTCATCTTCCATTATCCTCCTTTTCAACCATCAGACTGCTTGCTTATTTTTACTGCACTTCATAATGCACTGCATGACACTTTCCTGCGAGGCCTCTTCCCGAGACAATTCTCCGACAAAACAACCTTCATTCATCACATAGACACGGTCACTAATCCCCAAAACCTCTGGCAGTTCCGACGAAATCACAATCACGGATTTCCCCAGCCTAGCTAGTTCGTTGATAACGCAATATATTTCATATTTAGCTCCAACATCAATACCACGGGTCGGTTCGTCAAGAATTAGCACATCCGGATCGGCGTAAATCCAACGAGCCAGCATAACTTTTTGCTGATTTCCGCCCGAAAGATTTTTCGTGAACTGATGGATTCCCTGTGCTTTAATATGCAAACGTTCCAAATACGATTCGGCAACTTTTATTTCCTTTTGTGCATTAACGACACCGCGCAATGACAGTTTTTTCAAACTAGGTAAGGTTGTATTCACCCTAATATCATCGATTAAAATAAGGCCTTGTCCTTTACGGTCTTCAGTTACATAAGCAATACCATTTTTTATCGCATCAGACACAGTTGCTATTTTAACTGATTTTCCATCCTTAATAATTTCGCCAGATATATGTGCACCATAAGCTCTGCCAAATATACTCATCGCCAATTCCGTCCGTCCCGCTCCCATCAATCCGGCGATACCGACGACTTCACCTCGGCGTACATTTAAGTTCACATTATTAACAATCACTTTATTGGCAATATCAGGAGAATATACTTTCCAATTTTTTATTTCTAGGCAAACATCCCCAATTTTACAATCCGGGCGCTGTGGATAACGATTGGTTATTTCTCGACCTACCATGCCTTTAATAATTCTATCTTCACTAAATTCATCTGTATTCTTATTTAATGTTTCAATCGTTTTGCCATCACGTATGATTGTAATCTCATCGGCAACTTTGGTTATTTCATTTAATTTATGTGAAATCATAATCGCTGTCATGCCCCATTTTTCTCGCAGCATCAACAGCAGCTCCAATAATTTTTCACTTTCTTCATCATTCAATGCCGCGGTCGGCTCATCTAAAATCAGTAATTTTACATCTTTCGAAAGTGCCTTGGCGATTTCAACTAACTGCTGCTTACCAACACCGATTTTATTAACTGGCGTATCTGGTAAATCATGCAGACCGACCGTTTCCATAAGCTTCATCGCTTCAAATCGGCATTTTCCCCAGTTAACAATACCCTTGCTTTGGCATTCATTACCCAAAAATATATTTTCCATAATCGACAAATAAGGTATCAGTGCCAATTCTTGATGAATAATAACAATCCCTTTATTCTCACTGTCCCGAATACTTTTAAACTGACATTCTTCACCATTATATCGGATATCACCACTGTACGTTCCGTACGGATAAACACCACTCAGCACATTCATTAAAGTAGATTTTCCTGCCCCGTTTTCACCAACTAAGGCATGGATACTTTTTTTCTTCACTTGAATATTGACTTGATCCAGAGCACGTACACCACCTGTAAACTCTTTGACAATATCCTTCATTTCCAATAAAATGTTCGGCATGATTTCACCTTCCATTCTGCACTTTAATTGAAACAGATATGCAATACAATACATACCGCATATCTGTTAAATTACAACTTATTTTTGTAGATCACTTTCTTTATAATAACCCGATTCAATCAATAATTTTTTATAGTTTGACATATCAACAAACTGTGGTTGCAATAAATAAGATGGAACCACTTTTTTACCATTGTTATATGTTTTAGTATCATTTACTTCTGGTTCTTTTCCATTAACAATCGCTTCCACCATTTTTACTACTTGATCCGCTAAAGCCCGTGTATCTTTAAATACTGACATCGATTGTTCTCCTGCCAAAATAGCTTTTACATTGGAAATATTCGCATCCTGCCCAGTTACAACCGGCATTGCTTTACCAGCTCCATAACCTGCAGATTTCAAAGCCGACTGCACACCTAAAGAAACCGAATCATTCGAGCATAAAACAGCATCAATTTTATCTGAAGTATAATGGGATGTGATTATATTATCCATACGTTCCTGTGCTTTTGCTTCATCCCAATTTGGTGTTGCACATTGTTCACGTGTTGTCTGTCCTGATTTTACAACCAATTTTCCCTGATCAATATACGGTTGTAAAATATCCATGGCACCTTTAAAGAAAAATACAACATTATTGTCATCCAGAGGTCCTGTAGCAATTTCAAAATTATAAGGTCCTTTGCCTTCTTTAAGTCCAAGTTTCGTTTCTATATATTCCCCTTGAATCTTACCAACACCATAATTATCAAACGTTGCATAATAGCTGACAGCATCCGTATTCATGATCAGACGATCATAAGCAATAACTTGAACGCCAGCACTCTTGGCTTCATCAAGTACCGAAGATAAAGCACCGCCATCAATAGCACCAACAATAATGACCTTTGCGCCTTTGGTGATCATATTTTCAATCTGCGACACCTGCATTTCTACTTTGTTTTCCGCAAATTGTAAATCCACATCATAGCCTTTTTCTTTCAGTTTCGCTTCCATGTTCGATCCATCTTGATTCCAACGTTGCAAAGATTTTGTTGGCATCGAAACCCCGACTTTAACGCCCTTAACCACTCCACCAGAACTGCTGGCCGTTTCTTTCTGCCCACCACAGCCTGTCATCACAATCGCCACCATTGCTGCTAAACAAAACACCAGTATTTTTTTGATACTCATTACGCTCTGCTCCTTTTTATCGTGCTCAAGCACATTTTTATCTAGTAAATACCAATAACAGTCTGCCTCATAACGTCTGCCAACACATCTCTATCTTTTTCGCCTCCTCGTAAGCTTGTAGCCACCAAAAGGGTATTTAATAAATTACTCTAAACCAAGAAAATATTAGCAGTTCCTTGTAAAGCAAAATCTGCACTCGGCAAAATACTTTTGATAACGGGTTCATTTTTACTATGTAATATAATAAATTAAAAAGTTTAGCCTCTAAGTGTGCGCAAGCACATTTACAAGAATTAATATAGCACCATTTATCCGACTCGTCAATATATTATTTGAAAATTTGTAATATTTATTTAGTTTAATTTATTCCTTTTTAAATGAAATTAAAAAATGTTTTCAGCCAACGAATGCCCTATAAACACAGTTATATTACTAGTAATCACTTGTTTTATTTAAAATTCACATTATTTTAAAATTCTAAATAATATGAAAAAAATAGTTGACACACCTTTTATCAGGTGCTATATTTTAATAAAATCATCAAAGTGCTCAAGCACATAATGCAATATCATAAAATCAACAAAACAAAAGGAGCGTCTCATTATGACAATGACTAATATTCCTCAAGTAAAATGTGGTATTATTTCTGTAAGCCGCGACTGTTTCATTATCTCCTTATCAGAAAACAGAAGAAAGGCTATAGCAAGCGTCTATAATAAAAAATACGGATCAATCTACGAAGCAAAAACCACGGTAGAAAATGAAACCGACATGCTCACAGCTTTAGATGAAGTGAAAACTGCGAACTGCAATGCTTTAGTCGTATTTCTCGGTAACTTCGGTCCAGAAACACCGGAAACTTTAATCGCCAAAAATTTTGACGGCCCCGTGATGTATGTTGCTGCTGCTGAAGAATCCGGTGAAAACCTAATCAACGGACGCGGTGATGCCTATTGCGGTGTTTTGAACTGTTCCTATAATCTAGGGCTTCGCAAAATAAAAGCTTTTATTCCAGAATATCCAGTTGGCACAGCCGAAGAATTAGCAACAATGATCGCTGAATTCCAACCAATAGCCCGCACGATTATCGGACTTTCCAGTCTTAAGATTATTTCTTTTGGTCCCCGTCCACAAGACTTCTTTGCCTGCAACGCCCCAATCAAACCACTCTATGACCTTGGCATTGAAATCGAAGAAAACTCCGAACTGGATTTGCTCGTTTCTTATCGAGCTCATAAAGACGACCCTCGTATTGCTTCCGTTATAAAAGAAATGTCTAATGAACTTGGCGCAGATGGCAACCCTTATCCAGAACTGTTACCACGCATGGCACAATACGAACTGACCTTACTTGATTGGGCTGACAAACATAAAGGCGCCAGTAAATACATAGCATTTGCCAATAAATGCTGGCCCGCTTTCCCGACCGAATTTGGTTTCGAACCTTGTTACGTGAACAGTCGTCTTGTTTCTCGCGGCATTCCAGTAGCCTGTGAAGTTGATATTTATGGTGCGCTCAGTGAATATATCGGAACCTGCGTCAGCGGTGATGCGGTAACACTGCTTGACATCAACAACTCAGTACCACAAGATTTATTCGTTCAAAACATTCAAAACAAATATAAATACGACTTAAAAGACACATTTATGGGCTTCCATTGTGGGAATACTCCATTATGTAAATTATCCAAAGGTGCCGTAAAATATCAGCTGATACAAAACCGTCTACTCGAAGATGGCGGCACACCAGATATCACTCGTGGCACATTAGAAGGCGACATCGCTGCCGGAGACATCACGTTCTTCCGCCTCCAAAGCACTGCCGGTGCAGAGCTTCGTTCCTACATTGCTCAAGGTGAAGTGCTCCCAGTAGCGACACAATCCTTCGGCGGCATCGGTATCTTTGCTATTCCAGAAATGGGTCGTTTCTATCGCCATGTCTTGATTGCAAAGCAATATCCACATCACGGGGCTGTAGCCTTCGGTCATTACGGCAAAGCACTGTTCTCAATCTTCCAATACCTCGGTATCAAAGATATTGCCTTCAATCAACCAAAAGGCATGCTTTATCCGACAGAAAACCCATTTGCCTGATTAGACAAATAAATTATATGAAACTAAAAAAAGCACCCAAAAGGGTGCTTTTTTTCATACAAGTTTTTAAAATTTCATGGTTACGCCTAAACCAAAACCATTGTTTTCAAAATCAATTTTATTTCCATTAATTCTCAAGTCATCATCTTTTGTATAACGATAATATACGTTTAAATCTGCACTCCGCGATAATGGATGGCTTAGACCTGCTTCAAACGTAACTAAATCAGATCCAGCGGCTACAGTACCCCATGCACTAACAGCTTGACTCAATGGCACTTTGGATGTAATACCAACCTGTACTTTATTTTTTGCATCGATATCCACAGGACCAATACTGCCCTCGATTCTATGCAGACCAACAAAAGCATCTGTAGTTGGTGTCAGTTTGTAAAGCACATTAAATTCTTGTGTATTTATATCTGACTTAAAATTACCATTATCAATATTACCTGACCCTAATGCATGGTTTTTATATTGAATTGCATATTTATAAAAGACTTTTTCATATCAACTTTTTTAGTATTCGATATAAATTCTTTGCTAATAAGCCATTTGACAACAATATTTTTTGACTCTTACGTGATCAACTTTATTGCTGTTTAAGCCAAGCTAAAACAGGATCTCTACCCAGTATAATATCTTTTCGCGTACATGGAATTAGTATATCAGGTTGAAGAGTAGTTGACGGATCATTGTTTGGATTGGGTCGACCCCATTGTGCAATCGAAACTTGAAACTTTATTTTTGAATTAGGTAGCGTAAAATAGAGAATTTCTCCATAAGAGGAAGGCGCATTACCCGTAGGCTCGCCAACAACTGTTCCGATTCCATTATCTTTCATAATTACGCCAAACCAGTTTCCTGAACTAAAGGTTTGTTTTCCTGTGAGAACATATATTTTCCCATTATATAAATGATCATTTTTATGTGAAATTATGATTGTTGTATCAGCATTAGATGCTTCAAGTAACTTTTGATATCCATATTTTCCTATTGCCTGTTTGGAAAAGTTAATTGTTTCACTAAAGTTTGTATATGCGTTTACATTGGTATAAGTCAAAAAATCATCAATAACCTGGGAATTTCCTCCAATATTTTTCCTAACATCAATAGCAATTTTCGAGATTCCTTGCCTATGTACCTTATCAAAAAAAGCTTCCAATATTTTTCGATAGTTATCATCATCTATGCAAGCATTTAAAGTAAGTATTGCCAAATTATTCTCTTTTAAAATTTTGTAAGAACATACATTTGAAGTTTTATTATTTAAAATAGATTGTTGAGGAACTAATTTAATTACTTCTGTTTTTGTAGAATTATCTATAGATTTTACTTTAATTGACACCTGTTTGTCTGTACCAATAACACCTAGCTTTTCCAGATAAGCTTTCTTTGACAATTTTTCTTCCAAATTAGTGAAAATCCACTGCTGATTTTCAGCAGGAGTAAATGTACTAAAGATTTTTATTATTTCAATTGGTGATTTATCACCAATTGAAATCACTTCATCGCCACTTCGTAATGAACCATAGTCTGAATTTACAAACAAACCTTCTGAGGAACAATACCACCGAATGGGCAAGCCCTCCTCTTTATCGCTGTAAAATGCAGTTGTATGTGCATCTTTAACTAATCCTATCGCTTCCATTACTATAAAATAAAATTCATCATATGTAATTTTCTGACTGTCTACTCTTCTGAACAGACAGCCCATCGTTTTTTCAAATTCTTTTTGAGATGTAGCATGATAAGGGTCCGGGTGAACTTCTTTTATTGTTTTTTCTAAAAAATTTAGATCTTCTTTCATTGCTTGCGAACTAAGTGTTGTTTCGGAATTCATATCTGTTTTTCCTACTGTTGTGGCACAACCTAAATTTAGAGAAAAAATGACAAAACACAAGAAAATAAACACTATCCCCTTCAAAATCATTACTCCCCTCAGAATATCGTCAACATTCCCCCAAAGTCAATTTCAAAGACGATAACCATTAATAATTTTTCCACCATAAGATTTTGCATAAAGTTAAGAAAAAGGTGGATTTTGCACGTTTGGCCATATTTCCATAAGAAAACTTCGTGGCTTGCGATGCTGATATCAAATACATTTCGACACCAGCATCGCAAATCAATCAAATTTTCATGTCTAAATTTATTCAAAAACAATTAAAATTTATACAAGTATAAACCTTTCATCCTATGATTTCAAGGAAAAAGCAGAAAAATACAACTTATGTCTAAGCAGATAAAAATAACAGTTCTCTTTGTTCCCATCTCTCATTTTCTCGCTATTACCCCTTATTTGCTACATATATACTTACTACCAATATTATTACTGTTTACTTGTCAGTAAAAAAGCTAATTCAAATACCTTCCAAATCATATTCAAATTTTAAAGATATATGATTATGAGTAGAGAAGATATATGATTTTATTTATCTTCCGTAAAAAGTTTAAGGTGGCGTTAATTATGAAAAGTTTAGCAAAAAAAATCACCTTACTTACGCTTATAGCTGTAATTCAAGTTGGTTTTGTGGCTGGTATTACAGAAGCTTCTCCATTTCATACGGATAATGGTCCAACCCAAGTTCAATTTTATGATAGAGGACCAGGTGGACCTGATGGTCCACCTCCGCCTCCACCTGGGCCTAATGGTCCGCCGCCTCCTCCGCCAATTCCGCCTGATGGACCTGATGGTCCACCACCACCTCCTCCACATCATCATTATCACCATCAGTGGGATAATTAATACTGTTCAGAGTTCATAATTACTGACAATTTATCTCAGTAATGAGACTATTCGAAAGCGAGTATAAATTTATTTTATGCTCGCTTTTTTAATGTCTATATTTGTTCATCAAAATACTACCTCACAATCGCAAAAGCGAAAAGGTAAACCCTCACAATAACCATGAATCCATATAACATTAGGACTCATGGTTATTCCATGTTGCTTATTTCACTATGATCTTCTGCCTGTATATGATAGCCCCTGTATCAAATCGACCTGGTAATCACTTGCTGACAAATACCCTATCTTACTTCACTTTTTCTCCTTGGATTTTTGAATTCACAGGGCACACGAGTTTGACAAAGACCACAACCCGCTGTTTTTTTTCCACCATATTTTTCAGCCAACTTCACGGATTCTTCGCTAAATAAATAAGTCCAGCACTTTATCTTGTCATGGCCACTCGTCGTAATCGCCCCTACGGGACAACGAGAAATACAGGCATTACAATTTAAACAATTGGCTTGGTAATTCTGTTCTTTTCGTAAAGTTGGCAGCAATTTCAGGTCAGTGATGACCGATCCGATCCGCACCGCTATACCAGCTTCTGAGATAAATGCATCATTCATACTAAAAGTTCCCAGTCCCGCCGCATAGGCTGCATGTCGCTCCGACCAATTAGAAGCAAGGCCTGCCGGTGTATTTGAAAAAGATTGAAATATATCTGATAAAGCAGGCGCCACAGCTTGATGACCAAGTCCAGTAAGATACTCAACCATATGACGACGAAGTTCACAATTAAACTCTTCACCAAAATATCGAGTTAGAGCCCACTCCCGACCAGGCGACTGTTCCTGCAAACGATTACTTTGTCTTGCTCGTTCACTAATAGGCAAAACCCAACATATTACTGTTCCACCAACTACCCTTTTATCATCAAAAGTAGCTGCAAATATTTCACGTGGCGTAAGATGAAATTCGCCAATACTATGCTTGTATTCCTTGAACAATGAATCATCCCAAGATGCATAACCAATCAGAGGTTCTGAAAAATATATCAACCCCGTTTCTTTATGCTGATTCCCCAAACTGGTCGCTACGAATCGGCGAATTTCCTCCAAAATTTTTGTCTCCATATTTTTGTCTCCTTTTTGTACTGTTTAGTCCAGAATTATTATATATAGGCCTCGACATAAAAAATCGGTGCCTATATATCACGCCTCAATTTAAAACCATTAATGCCTCCTTGGCCATATCTTCCAAAACACGACGGTTACAACGCCGCCTAGCGTCTACATTCATTCCAGTAGCAAAAGCCACGAAGAACCTAGCCAAAGAGCGAGCATCCCGCCCAGCAGCAAGTTCACCACGTTCTTGCCAATGTGCAATGAAAGCTGCCAACTCATTTTCCATTTTTTCAGCACTGCCCCGTATTATCTCACGAATCTCTTGGTCAGCTGTAATCAATGTCGTAGCCGTATTGGTAAAAAAGCAACCACCTGGATAATCTTCATGTACAGCTATATCTATTATTTCTTGCAAAAAACAAGCTATACCATCTCGCAAAGAAGGTGCCGATGCCAATATCTCACTACGCCGTTGCCTCACCATCGTGCCGTAATACTCGATGGCCTCACAAAACAGCTGTTTTTTATCACCAAAGGTGTCATACAAACTAGATCGACTGATTGCCATTGCTTCTGTTAAGTCGGGAAGACTCGTACCGTCATAACCCTTTAGCCAAAAAATCTTCATAGCTTGCGTCAAGGCTTCTTTTCTTTCAAATTCTTTGGGTCTTGCCATTTTTTCATCCCCCAAATATTACTATAACAATTTTGGATCAATCAGTCCATAATTTTTTCAACCTTATTTTCTTTTAAAAGAGCCAACAGACCTTTACAGCTGTTGGCTCTTTTAATGTTTTTTTATTTTTCTTGAATCACATAAATCATCATACCTAATCCATTAGTCTTTTTTTAAAACCGCACCGGAAAGATATGCACCTATATCACTATTTTTATCATATTCATTAGCAACATTCGATACTAAATTACTGTTTATCAAGCTTCCTTGCACTTGTGTCTTATTCACTAAAGCATCCTTGCCGGATTTTTCGCTTGCATCATCATACGTAGCGACTCCACCTGTTTTTGTTGTACTGATCACTTTTGAAGATTGGGTTCCATTTGGTGCTGTCGTTATTTGTGTAAGGGTAACCGTCATTGACCCATCTGGGCCGGCAACTACCGTACGCTCAATTGTCGTCTTACTGCCATCACTCTTACTACTACTGCTACTACTAGAAGTTCCATTGCCATCAATAACCTTCTGAAGCTCCTTCGCCCATTGATTGTCACTCGAAGTTATTGTACTCTTGTTGTCACTATTCCACATAACACCCGTAGCGCTAATTCCAGTAATACTCCCCATAAAAGTGCGTCTCCTTTTAATAACTCCATTTATTATTATTTTTGATCCATCATAATATTTATCGTTTATTTTACTATATTAATAAGCATTAAAAAATCATTTTCACTCTTTCCCAAAAACCTTTTCAGTAAATAACCTTGCAATTGTAGGATCAAACTGTGTTCCAGAACATTTTCTTATTTCATCTATCGCCTCGTCTTGACTTAATATTGTTCCATAAGCCCTATGAGTAGTCATGGCATCAAAAGCATCTGCAATGGCAATAATTCTGGCTTGTAGTGAAATTTTTTCACCTTTAAGTCCTCTTGGATAACCTTTGCCGTCCCATCTTTCTTGATGTTCAAGAACATAATCGGCTATTTCGGAAAATTCATGGACGGAACTTAATATTCGATAACCTATTTCAGGATGTCTTTTCATTTCAATCCATTCATTATTCGTTAGTTTTTGCGGCTTATTGAGAATTTTTTCCGCAATTCCTATTTTTCCGATGTCATGCATCAGTCCAGCTAGTCTTATCTTATTAACATCATCTTTATCAAAATTCATTTTGATTGCAATATCTTCACAAAGTTTGCTAACGCGATTCGAATGTAGCATTTCTCTATTATTTTTTTCATATAGCGTATTGATAATCAAGTCTACGGTTGTACTCCTCGTACTTGAACTTTCATAAACTTTGTGTTTATACATATGGTCTTCAGCTTTTTTGAATATTTCTTGCATATTTTCTTTCTCACTCGTTTTTGTTGCATAACCAAAAGAAATAGAAACATTAAGCGAATTTACCTTTTCTTTTGCTGCCCGCTCCCAGATACGTTTAATAACTCGCTTTGCTTCAAGCCCCGTCGTTTTAGGCAATATAATAACAAATTCATCGCCGCCAAGTCTGGCAATAATGTCCACCGCCCGACAGCTATGCTGAATCGCTTCCGTCACTTTTTTGAGAAGTTCATCTCCCATAGCATGTCCAAAAGAATCATTGACAAGCTTTAACCCATTTACATCCCCCATGGCAATGGTCAACGGAAGATTGCTTTTTGTATCCAGTCGCTTTAACTCGTCTTCGTAAAATCTGCGATTGTATAATCCCGTCAATTGATCATGAAAACCCAAATAGGAATTTTTTTTATTTTGAACGACCAGGTCTTTATTAACAATAATCAGTTCTGCTGCCCTGTCTGCTTTTTCTTTATTAGCAACGACTAATTCGATAGATCGATCTACTTTCTCTTTATTGGCAATAACTAGTTCCGCAGCTCGTTTTTCTTTCTCTTTGCTTTGAAAAACAAGCTCTTCATTCGCAATCACCAGCTCGGCAGCCCGATTTTCCTTCTCTCCATTTTGAAAAACAAGTTCTCTATTCGCAATGACGAGCTCAGCAGCTCGTTTTTCTTTCTCTTCATTTTGAAAAACAAGCTCTTCATTGGCAATCACTAGCTCGGCAGCTCGTTTTTCCTTTTCTGCATTTTGAAAAACAAGTTCTTTATTCGCAAGCACTAACTCGGCAGCTCGTTTTTCTTTTTCCTCATTTTGAAAGATAAGCTCTTTATTCGCAATGACAAGTTCGGCGGCTCGCTCTGCTTTCGCTTTATTCGCAATAACTAACTCTGCTGCCAATTTGTATTTTTCTTCATTTTCTTTGGCTTCTTTTAATGCTCTTTCTATAACAAAGATCAATCGATCCAATTTATCTTTAAAAACATAATCTGTAGCACCTTGTTTTAAAAGTTCTACCGCTGTCCCCGCGCCAACAAACCCCGATACACAAATAAAAGGAGTGGCTGGACATATAGCTTTGACATGTTTCAGAGCCACAAAACCATTAAAATCAAGTAACATAAAATCAGAAAGTATGAGATCATATTTTTTCGTTGATATTGCCACAATAAAGTCTTGTTCTTTAAGAACCATATCCATTTTGATTAAATAATTTGAATTTTCATTTAAATATTTTTGTATTAAATCAGCATTTAGCAGCGTATCTTCTAAACAAAGTATTTTCAATTGATATTGCTTGTCATTCTTATTCATGATTGAAGCCTCAAAATAAAAAAAAGCAATAAAGTAACCAATAAAGCCTTTGATTTTAATGTTTTTCTTACAATAGGTAAAAAATATAAGCCATACAAATGGCTCGCATTGACATATAGAATAGTTCTTAACTCCATGTTTACGCACCTTTCTTTGCCTAGAGAAAAAAGGCAACACCTTCACTAACCTCGACTAATTTTTCGTCCTGGCATGTTAATATTTTGTAAAAAGTAGCTAACCCGATTCTTATACCTATTGACTTTTTATATTATACCTTTTTAATAATTTCGATATTCTTTGGTGACATTCCTTCTTTTTAGCTTAGATATAATCATCAAAAATAAAGCTTCTAAGAACCTATTTTACACTTCATGAAATACAAAAAAACATCCTTTATACTAGAATGTGAATCTAGTATAAAGGATGTTTTTTCTTATAAGTCCTGTGCCAGTGTATTCAACCGTTCTGTTATATGAATCAATTCCTCAATGCTAGCAGAAATCTCTTGTGTCGCCGCGGCCTGTTCCTGACTTGTCGTTAAGGAAGTACTGCTGCGCTTATCCACTTCGCCTACATTCTTCTTAATATCTTGCGTCAGTTCTTTAATCTGTGATACGGTTTCGCCTGATTGCGTCGCTAATTTTCTAATTTCTTCCGCTACGACGGCAAAGCCTCGACCCATTTCACCGGCACGGGCAGCCTCAATTGCAGCATTAAGCCCTAGCATATTAGACTGATTTGATACGGATGAAATAAATTCCGTAATCGTATTGATCTTGTCAATGGCGGTTGTAACATACTGAACATATTTATATAAATCTTGTTCATTTTCGTTGATCGTAGCTGCACTTTTTGCCAAATGCTCAATGGCCGCGGATATTCCAGCTAAGTTATTCGATAAATTACTGGACATATCTTTTAGATTCGCTGCATGTGCCTTTGGCACAACAACCCCTAGCGTAGCCACAATTACAGTCGCATTTTCTTCATCGTATAGAGGATAATTTGCAATATAAACTGGTACACCATAACGTTCTGGACCTAATTCTACGATTTGTACAGCCCCAGAGTGAATCGTTTTATAGGCAATATCTGTTTCCTTCAATTCATACCCAACAGCCATCCCCGATAACGTAAATTTTCGGGATGATTGAACATAAGCAATTTTCGTTAAATCTGACATGTATAAAAATGCTCCTTCAGGAAATAATTCAGCAATAATAGGAGCAAAATTAGAAAAGCTACTTGCTATAGGATGTAAACGTGGTAAAACGATTGAAAAAGCGCCTATTATAGTTCCTTCATCATCCACCAAAGGAATAGCCACTGTATTCAATCGCATCCCATATGCAGTTCTCGGTACTTTTTCGCGCAAAATCCGCCGTTCATTCATTGCTCTGACAGCAATACTGGTTTCTTTCACATCTGATCCAATACTAAATATTGACAAATCAAAGGTCTTAGAAGCGGCTTTCCATTTGATTGTCCGCCCTTCTATAAAAAGAAATAATACACCACCGGGAATTACATTGATTTCTAGTTCAGCTATCATTTTTAAAGCATCAACATATTTGATGTGAAGCATCGTATCTGTCTGATCCAAAATAAACAACTCCCTTTTCATCCATGCATATTCAAGCAAAAATACGTTTTCATAAATGTCCCTTAATTATCTTTTATATAAGAATAATATACGACAAACACGTCTCGATTCCTGCTTACCAACTGTCAGAAAGCGGAAGTTATCAAAACCCGAAAAAGCCATTCTATTTAATACTTATTCGTTAAAATATATCCAAGAAGCTATATCTGCAAGAGATTTACTATATTCCCGCCCAAGACTTGTTGGCGCAGTCCTGTATCTTTTATTAAATTTTCTATATTGATTTTTGCTACTAGTGGTGAAGTATATGGTGCATCTGAACTGAACAACACTCTTTCAGGAAATTCACGTATAGCAAATTCTAATGCCAGCGTCGTAAATGTTGCCGATAAATCGATATAAACGTTAGATAATTCCTTGCAGGCTACTAAAGTATCAAGCCAATGGATGCCTCCCATATGCCCTAAAATCAGTGGCACACTAGGATATCGTTTAGCCAGCTCCAATAAACTTTTGATATCTTGTGCTGTCAGCGGGAAAAAGGTATGTACCCAAAGCGGCAGATTTCCTATAACCCTTGATGCCTGAAACAGGGGTTCAAGCAATTCAACTTGCCCGCTGTTCGGTGTCAATTCACCAATTCCATAAAAGTTATTTTTTACAATATATTTTTCTATCCAAGTTAAATTTTCTTCATAGGAGAAACCCATCGGTATGGAGCCAAACCCCACATATCGCTGAGGGTTTTCTTTGATCGCCGACTTTAGTTCCTCGATTGCTTTTAACCGTTCTTCTACGGGATTTTTTATCCCGTTTATTATGTCGTACAACGTTCCCATTTCTTTTTTAAACTCCAAAAGACTTGATGCTTTTTCGGGATGAACTACACTCGTAAACAGCACCGTCTTATCAATTCCGGCCTCATCCATCCATTCAATTTGCCGTTCATTCGGCAAAACTACATGTGCATGACTATCAATTATCATTTCATCACTACCTTATCTTAATTTTTCTGCTCAAATTCGTCCAGCTTTTCTTGTAAACGATGGGCTACCGCTTGCAAAAGACCAATTTGCTTCTGCACTTCTGCCAATTTTTTTTGATACAAGCCATATGCTTCCATACACAGTGGTCGGTCTAACTGCTTTATGGTCGGACAATCCATAATCCCTTTGATTTGAGCTGTACCCAAGCCCAAGGTTAGATACAGTTGAATTTTTTTCACCGTATCAATTGCTGTTTCATCGTATATTCGGTAACCGTTTGGCAGGCGACTGGCTGTGAGCAAACCTACTTCTTCATAATGCCGCAACGACCTTATACTGGCACCGGTATTTTTAGCTAATTCTTTGATATACAAGATATGCCTCCTCTTTTCTAGCTGATTCTTAGTATAAAGTATAACATCAATGTTATAGTCAAGCCTATTCGTCAAATTCTTACCAATTAAAATTTAATTAAAAAGATCCGGAACAGTATTTTGACTGCACCGGATCTTTTAAAACGTTTTCTCTAAAAGCATTCAATTTTAAATTTCTTTTATTTCCAAGTTAGTTCCACCTAGCAATTTATTGCAAAAGTCTTGCAGTACCGCCGCTTCCTCCAATTGATTCGCCGATAGTTGGCTCATCACTTGCTGCAAATAAAGACCATCATGACCAACAATACGACTCGTCTGCCGTATAGACTCGATAATGTGTTCTTGAACTAGAGCCTCCGGATCTTCTGTCAAGGCTGACATTAGCAATGCCCGCACAATAACAAACTGGACAATCAGTCGGAACCATTCAACATAAAACGGAGCTCCATCTTCTGTAATAAAAATGCTTTTAAACACTTCGTTCACCAAATAGTTTTCCAAAAGGCCACTGTACTTTGGCAGAAAAAAGAGTTGGTAAAATTCCTTGTCTTCTATATACTGCTTTACACTGTTTTGAGAAATCGATGATTCGTCAGTGAATTGCCAATGTGACAAAACCACTTCCAACTGCTGCCGAAAAGACGGGCGAAGTTCCGGGTTCTGCAACCGCTGGAAAAATAGCTGTCGCATACCATCCAGTTGTTGCACAATTCGAGTATTGTCGATCACCACAGACACGTCCTGCGGTCGTATTGTTTCATCTATTTCTAGCTTCTGTTGATAAATATCAACCAAATTATGAAATTTCTTTTCGGCATGATGTCCTGAAAGCCCCCCCGCCTGCCAAAAAAATTCATTTGCAAGATTTAATCGTCTTTCCAGCGGCAATTTTCGATCCTGCAATACTTGGATTAGGAAACGACGCAAAGGCAGACAATCCGTCTCCAGCCGCTGATCTTTATCTGTAATGCGCAGCCCATCAAGTTCAGATGCTTCAATTTTTTTTGTCACAAAACGCAGCGGTTCTTGGCGTCCTAAAATTAATTTTGCGACCGCAGGACATGATACACACAGAGATCGCTCGGCATATTCTTCATTCCATATATAAATCACCCGCGGGTATGTACGGCAGGTTTCCGATAAATTTTTTTCTTCTGTTTTTCGCTGAATCATGCATAGGCCATCATTACATAAAAACAGACAACGTTTTCCCTTGCCCATGCGAATACAAGCAATATCTTTTTCACCTTCATTCGTCTCTTCTTTTTGGTGTACAATTGCCCGCGATACCATCTCTTTAAATTCCACATTACGACTTTTTTCATAGCGCTCACAAGTGGCTTCATCTATCACAATATCCCAGCCTCTACAGCAGGTATCCGGACAAAGCAGTCCAATACAAGAAAACGCTGCCATATAGTCTGGTTCAATAACCTCCAGCATCGTTTTCTCTTCTTTATTTCGCAAACCTTAATGCCTCCCATAATTTCACATTACTTCGTTTATTTAAGCACAGGTTTGACTGTAACTTACATTCCATAAACCGACTCAATGCAATTTAGTATCTCCGAACAAGATACTCATACTATTATTTTCAAAATTTAGTAAAGTATTCCTTTTTACAAATAAATTTTCAAATATAGATTACCGCTTTATGTTCCCAAAGTCAAATCAACATGAAAAAAGCCTGCAGATTCATATTAGGAATCTCTGCAGGTTTTTTACTACTATGTTTTTAGATAACTTGTTAAACCATATACGATTTACTTAGCAAGCAATGCTCCTGTATTTTTTCCCAATTTGATAACTTCTTCACTCGGGTTCCACAGTCCTAAATTTTCATTGCGCCCCTGCAGAACAAATTTAGCATCGGGATTCCCTATCGCAGCAGCTGCTTCCGCACAAAGTTTACCAAAGCTGCCGCTTTTTAAACGATTCACGAGCAATACGCGCTTGGTGTCAGGGAATTCAGTCATCATATTATAGTCTCCTGAGCTGTCACCAGCAACCATGATTGGTCCATAACCGCGTTTATCAGCTACTATACGCTGAATGCCAAGAGTCTTTCCATGTTCGCCGGTCGGTACCAAACTTTTTTTATAGGAATCTTGATATATATTATTGATCTTTTCAAGCTGCATACCAATCACGTTTTCCCGAGCCACATTATAACCATATTTCGGATTCGTGGCAAACACAGCCACAACATCTTCCAAAGATGCAGTACATACATAAACGTCAAAACCATTCGAACGCAATGTACTCATTAAATCGCCAATTTCTTCGGTCACACGAAGACCTGTTGTATGAGAAACGCCAACAACACCAGCTTCACCAGGTAAAGTATCAGGACTCAACCAAGTTTCCTTGCGAATAGCCTGTCCTAAATTATAATCATTTGATTTTTCAGTGAGAGCAGTTACTTCCTCCGTGGTCATATTTTTAAAGAAATAGAGAACCCATGTATAACTTATTTTACTACTATATTTATCATCAATGGCTTGATAGACATACCACATTTTAGCACGAAAATCCATAAATTGATCTGTCTTTTGAATGTCATCCAAACTCATTTTTCCCTGCATTCCAGCATAACTATTATAAATAAAAGTGTAGTCACTCACTAAGTCATTATTAACTGCCTCAAGCGTTACAGCTTGCCCAGCCACATTATTGTACTCTTTATTAAATGAACCTTGCGGAACATCTTTTGTAACAATCTTGCCAAATTCTTCTGGACTTAATTTAAATGCCAAATTTTGAATCTGATACATAAACAATGCCTCTTCCGTATCATTCATAATAGAAGTATTGTCCCAGTCAAACACTACATATGGTTTCTTTGCTGCGTTATAATTTGAACTCTTCGTACCATACGTATCAATGAATTTCTGCATAGCTATACGCGTAGCGGGCGCCCATTTCCCTTGCGTCAGTACTTGTCCGGCAGCACTTGCCAGGTTGTTTGTAAACATTACCATTATAAACATCACCATTACGAGCAATAAAATCCTCGGAAATTTAAACATGAATATAACACCTCCGCTTTTTTATAAGACCTACCGTTAGTACCTTAACACAAGCATTAACTTAAGACTGTTTACAATACAATAAATAGCTCCATGCATTGCAAAACTTTATTATTATAAACTCTTAAAAGTATAGCATGCTATAAACTGATAATTATTAATTACTTGTTAAGTATATGTAAAATATTTTGTAGGTAGTCCATTTTGCAACAAGAATTCTCACGTTAATAGCTATAAATACAATGAACACAAAAAAGCGATAGAAATCTATTTTACAGAAATGCTATCGCTTTGTGATTATAGTATTTTTATACACATAAATTATAAATGAAATTTTTCGAGTTTCTACCGACGAAACGTTGCCTGCTTTCTCAGCTTAACAACAATCGGTAATGCGATAACAGCAGCGATACCAACCTGAACAATATTGCCAGGAATTGATGCTGCTGGACTGATCCAATTGCCATAAAGAAGCCCTTCCGCAGCGTAATAGCCAAGCACTTTAATGATGCAGGCAGCCACCATAGCAAGAATATAAACTGTCATTGTATCACGCTTTTCACAGATAGCGCCGACCGTATAACCAATGAGCCCAACAATGACGAATGTAAATGGAGCCCATATAAACCAGCCACCGACAAGATCAAAAAGAGCCATACCGATTCCTCCAGCCAAAGCACCAAATCGCCGGCCATAAAAAATAGCAATTACAAAGAGCGGCACGTTTCCCAAATGAACTAACCCACCGTTAGCGGCAATGGGAAGGCGAAGATTTAAAAATACCGTACAAACAAAAACAAGAGCTATGCCCAGTGCTGCATAAACTAACTGTTTTGTGTAATTTAAGGATCGTTGTTCCATAATCATGCTTACCTGCTTTCTAAAATATGAATTCAAAAATATGATTACATATAATTCATCTATTTTTAATACTATATTAAGATATCATAAAAATTATTTTATTGTCAACGTCCATTTATTATTTTATTTCCCAGCCAGCATCTGTCAACCTTATAAAAAAAAGTGTATGATTAAGATCATAGGGAAAGAACAGTCCCTCTGTTTTTGGAAAGGAGTGACTAGGATTGCAAACGATTCATAAAGAGAATCATTTTACAGCTTCTGACAT
>Ga0302210_10000211_pt1 | contig 27494 bp, 17 predicted proteins | sample II_Fen_E3_2_FD_198793 | JGI IMG/M metagenome (GOLD analysis project Ga0302210, IMG submission 198793) | Peat permafrost microbial communities from Stordalen Mire near Abisko, Sweden - II_Fen_E3_2 | ecosystem: Environmental > Terrestrial > Soil > Wetlands > Permafrost | place: Sweden: Abisko... | reverse complement strand
TATTCTCGGGATACTGGCTTATGTGTCGGGTAATGTCAACTATGCGGGATATCTGAATATCATGTATCTGCCCGGGACGGGAGAGCTATTGATCTTTGCCGGTGCCTTCATTGGTGCTACCATTGGATTCCTATGGTACAATGCTTATCCGGCTCAGGTATTTATGGGCGATACGGGAAGTCTGACCCTGGGTGGTATCATTGCTGTATTCGCCATTGCTATCCGGAAAGAATTACTGATTCCTATTTTATGTGGTGTCTTCCTGGTTGAGAATTTATCAGTCATGATTCAGGTAGCCTACTTTAAATATACCAAGAAACGGTACGGCGAAGGAAAAAGGGTTTTCAAAATGACACCTTTGCATCATCATTACCAAAAGGCAGGGAATTCCGGAATCCAGGCTTACTTTCAACGTCCACTCATGGCGATGCCAGAATCGAGGATTGTGATCCGCTTCTGGATCGTTGGAATCATACTGGCAGCCATTACAATTATTACTTTGAAGATCAGATAAACCCTTAAATTCCCTTCCGATAAATCGGAATAAATTGCGGGGACTTAAGAGATATTGTTGATTGAAATAAATTATAAAAAACTGATTATCACTAATTATAGTAGTTTTCCATTCGGGAAATTGAAAAGGCTTATGAAACGAATCGTAATTTTAGGTGGTGGTGAAAGTGGAGTAGGAGCAGCTGTATTAGCCCAAAAGCAAGGCTTTGATGTCTTTGTATCCGATCTGTCCGAGATAAAACATCAATATAAGACTCTGCTGGATGAATACGGAATCGTGTGGGAAGAAAAACATCATACTGAAGCGTTGATTCTCAATGCCGATGAAATAATTAAAAGCCCCGGGATTCCAGACAAAGCGCCTATTATTAAAGAACTCCAGAAACAGGGTACGCCGGTTATCTCTGAGATAGAGTTTGCGGGTCGTTATACACAGGCCAAGATGATTTGTATTACCGGAAGTAACGGCAAAACCACCACCACCATGCTGGTGTATCATATCCTGAAAAATGCAGGCTTAAATGTAGGACTGGCAGGGAATGTAGGACAAAGCCTGGCATTACAGGTAGCAACAGGCATGTTTGATTATTTTGTGTTGGAACTGAGTAGCTTTCAGTTGGATGGTATGACCGAGTTTAAAGCTGATATTGCTATCCTGTTGAATATAACACCCGATCATTTGGACCGGTATGAATATAATTTCCAGAATTATGTAGATTCGAAGTTCAGGATAACCCAAAACCAGACCGAAGAAGATACGCTCATCTTTTGGGAGAATGATCCGGTTATCAAGGCCGAATTGAAAAAAAGAAACATCCATTCCACCTTGTATCCTTTTGCCATTGAACGAAGCGAAAAGACAAAAGCTTTTATCGAGCAGGATGAAATGATCATTAAAACATTAAAAACTCTATTTACCATGCCAACTTCAGAATTAGCATTAAAAGGGATTCACAATACTTACAATTCTATGGCGGCAGGATTGGCAGCCTCCATCGTAAACGTCCGGAAAGAGAGTATCCGACAATCGTTGCAGGATTTTCAAGGAGTGGAACACCGGCTGGAATATGTGGCAACTGTAAAAAACATACGCTTTATCAATGATTCCAAAGCAACGAATGTCAACTCCTGCTGGTACGCACTACAAAGTATGAAGACCCCTGTTGTTCTGATACTTGGTGGAACCGATAAAGGCAACGATTATGCCGAAATAGAAGAATTGATTCGTGAAAAAGTAAAGGGATTGATTTTCCTGGGACTTGATAATAAAGCCTTACATACATTTTTTGATGGTAAAGTATCGGCTATCTCCGATGCACGGTCGATGGAAGAAGCTGTACATGCCGCCTATAAAATGGCCAAGGAGGGTGATACGGTATTGCTTTCCCCTTGTTGTGCCAGCTTTGACTTGTTCACCAGTTATGAAGACCGGGGAAAACAATTTAAAAGCCAGGTGAGAAGTCTGTAATTTCCATGGCGGTTAAACCAAACATTAATGAACGATTTATGGAGACATTCCTAAAGAAATACTTAAAAGGTGACGCAACGTTGTGGATTGTGTTCTTTTGTCTGTGCATCGTTTCAGTAATCGAAATGTACAGTGCTTCAAGTACCCTGGCCTACAAAGCTGCAAACCATACTGCACCGATGCTCCGGCACGTAGGTTTCCTGACCGGGGGTGTCCTGATTGCTTTTTTTGTACATTTAATACCCTACCGTTTTATTCGTATCTTTTCCTATTTGGGGCTAATACTATCGACCGCATTATTGATTTTTGTTTTGTTTAAGGGACATAGTGAAAATGATGCAGCCCGTTGGCTGGTTATTGGCGGTGTTCAATTCCAACCTTCCGAATTAGCAAAACTCTCGGTAATAATAGTCGCAGCAGATCTGATTTCAAGAATCAGGGACAATGCAAAAGATGAATGGATCTATTTCAGGAATACGATTATCATGTTGATAGCCATTTGCGGGCTGATTTTACTGGAAAACTTTTCAACAGCATTTATATTGTTTGCCGTTGTCTTTATCATGATGTTTATAGGGCGTATTTCTTTAAAGTACCTGGGTTCACTGGCAGCTATCCTGGTCGTGATCCTCGTGCTGGGGTATGGGGCTATAAAAACTATTCCGGAAGGATCCATGCCACACATGTTTAAACGTGGTTATACCTGGGTAGCCAGAATTGAACGACATTCGGATAAAGAAGGAAAGGGAGGCAAGTACGTCATTAATGACAAGAACCGGCAAGAAAAATACGGACAGATAGCTATTGCCCGGGGTGGAGTCTTTGGCGTAATGCCCGGCAATAGTGTAGAGCGTGATTACCTGCCCCAGGCATATTCGGATTTCATTTACTCCATCATTGTCGAGGAGATGGGCTTGATAGGCGGAATAGTTGTGATGATACTGTATCTGATTCTTCTGTTCCGGGCAGGACAAATTGCAACCCGGTGTTCCTCTGTGTTCCCGGCTCTATTGGTGATAGGCCTTTCCTTGATGATCGTGATACAAACCTTTATCAATATGTCGGTGGCTACGAGCTTAATTCCGGTGACAGGGCAACCTTTACCACTGATCAGCAGGGGAGGGACTTCTATTTTGATTACATGTATTTATTTTGGAATTATCTTTGGAATTACCCGTCAGATAAAAAGTGAACAGGAACCGGTTGATCAAAACTTCGTAGGAGAGGAAGATTCATTGCCGGTAGTTGAACTAGAAAGTTTGTAATTAGATTTTTAATACGTATTTTTGCATGACTTTTAGGATAGAGCCGAAGATAAAAGATTAAAAACTATGAAACATAAATTTATAATCAGTGGCGGTGGTACCGGAGGACATATATTTCCGGCCATCAGTATCGCAAATGCACTGAAAAAACAGATGCCTGATGCTGATATTCTTTTTGTAGGAGCACTTGGTCGCATGGAAATGGAACGTGTACCGGCAGCAGGTTATCCGATAGAAGGTTTGCCGGTCAGTGGTTTTGACAGGAAACACATGCTTCGGAATGTAAAAGTCTTGATTGATTTGTTGAAAAGCATGGTGCTGGCTCGGCGGATAATAAAAAGATTTAAACCTGAAGTTGTCATAGGGGTAGGGGGTTATGCCAGTGCTCCAACATTACGGGCTGCTTCAGCCCTGGGAATCCCAACTTTAATTCAGGAACAAAACTCCTATGCCGGAGTAACCAATAAATTACTGGCTCAAAAAGCTAACAGAATTTGCGTGGCATACGAAGGAATGGAACGCTTTTTTCAACCGGAGAAAATAGTGCTTACCGGAAATCCGGTACGCCAGGATTTATTTACAGTAGCACCAAAATCAGTAGAAGCCTATAAGTTCTTCGGGTTTGATTCTAAAAAGAAAACCCTCTTGGTAGTTGGCGGCAGTTTAGGAGCCAGAACAATAAACCAAAGCCTGATTGCCGGACTTGAAAAGTTATCGAAATCGGACGTACAGGTAATCTGGCAGACCGGTAAATTATATATCTACAATGCCCGCAAAGCAGCAGAACCTTTTATTTCCCCGGCCTTGTTAGTGACCGATTTTGTGTCGCGTATGGATCTGGCATATTCCATTGCAGATTTGGTTGTTTCACGAGCCGGTGCCAGTTCTATATCTGAATTGTGTCTATTGGCAAAACCTGTTATTTTAGTTCCTTCACCTAACGTTGCCGAAGATCACCAAACCAAAAATGCATTGGCACTGGTGCAAAAAGAGGCAGCTGTGATGATTCAGGATAAAGATGCTGTGGAACAGCTTGTAGACAGAGCCTTGAAGTTGATTCATACAGAGAATGAATTAACCCAGTTGAGCAAGAATATACTTCAGATGGCAGAAAAGGATTCAGCGGATAGAATTGCAGTGGAAGTGATGAAGTTGATTGGTTGATTCAGTTGAATGAGTAGATATATCTTTGGAGAATAAGGAATAGTAATTGGTCAAGAGTAAAGTCGTAAATTGAAGGAGTTGGAGGAAACGACTTGCCTATATATTTTAAGTAACAGGAACAGGAACCGGACAATAAACAGGAAAAATGAATAATTTTACAAAGTATTATTTTTTAGGAATTGGTGGCATAGGAATGAGTGCCCTGGCCCGCTATTTCCATGTGAAAGGCTTTCAGGTCGCCGGGTATGATCGTACTGAAACTAAATTGACTTCAGACTTACTGACAGAAGGTATACGTATAAGTTTTAATGAAGAAGTGGATGAAATCCCGTATGTATTTACAAAACCTGAGAATACATTGATTGTGTTAACACCTGCCATCCCTGAAAATCATCCTCAACTGAAATACTTCCGTGATAATCATTTCACAATCCAAAAACGTGCCCAGGTACTGGGTGACATAACCCGTCAGAGTAAAGGTATTTGCATTGCAGGAACTCATGGGAAAACAACTACTTCGACAATTACGGCACATTTGTTATATCAATCGCAGGTATCATGCAATGCATTCCTGGGAGGAATAGCAAACAATTATAATACAAATCTGTTGCTTTCCAGCGAGAGTAATCTGGTAGTGATTGAGGCAGACGAGTATGACCGTTCATTTCATCAGCTCTCCCCTTATATGGCTGTAATAACATCGGTTGATCCGGATCATTTGGACATTTACAAAACGGCAAAGGCATTTCAAGAAAGTTTTGAGCATTTTACCTCCCTGATTCGTTCCGGTGGTGCATTAATCATGCGAAAGGGTCTTGATATTGTCCCACAATTGCAAAAAGGAGTGAAGCTTTATACTTACTCGATGGATGAAGGCGGTGATTTCTGTGCAGAAAATATCCGGACTGTAAAAGGTGAAATCCATTTTGATTTTGTAACTCCCAATGACAGAATTTCTGATGTGCGGTTGGGGGTTCCGGTTCTTATCAATGTGGAAAATAGTGTTGCTGCAATGGCATTGGCTTGGTTGAATGGTGTTTCCATGGAAGAATTACGTACCGGGATATCTTCTTATTCCGGGATATACCGTCGTTTTAACCTGGTGTATAAATCCGATAAGGTGGTTTACATCGATGACTATGCGCATCATCCCAGTGAATTGAGAGCCAGCATTTCTTCCATTCGCAACCTATATCCCAATCATAAAATTACGGGTATCTTCCAACCCCATCTTTATTCCCGAACGCGTGACTTTGCACCTGCATTTGCCGAAGCTTTATCGCAGCTTGATGAACTTATTTTACTGGATATTTATCCTGCACGTGAATTGCCTATCGAGGGTGTTGATTCCGGGCTGATTTTACGCGATGTTAAACTTAAAAACAAAACATTGTGCTCCAAGGAAAATCTATTACCTTTGCTGAAAGAAAAGCAGTTGGATGTCCTGGTCACATTTGGAGCAGGCGATATCGATAAATTGGTTCCATTAATAAAAAATCAATTGAAGAAAATATCAATTGATAATTAATAATTTAAAAATGAAACCCATTTGGAGAAACATATTCATAGGCTTTTTTACCACATTGGTATTAAGTTACTTTGTATTCTCGTTGTGCTATTTTTCAGGGTACGAAAAGGGTAATGTCTGTAAGAATCTTGAAATTGTTCTTGCGGATAGTTCGAATATCCAATTAATTACTCAAAAAGACGTTGCACAAATACTGGAAGAGAATGATTTAAATCCGATAGGTAAAACAATCAAAAATATACGAACAGAATCCATAGAAGCAATCCTGCACAAAAACCCCATGATTCAAGTGGCGGAATGTTATAAAACCCCAACAGGAGTTGTAACAATTCGAATCATACAACGCTGTCCTAAATTCAGGGTTGTTGGTTTTGGAAGTTATTATATTGATGTTGATAGAAAGCCAATGCCTGTTTCTACGAATTATGCAGCCTATGTTCCGGTAGTTTCGGGACGTGTGACTGTATCAATGGCAACAGGTAAGTTGTTTGATTTTGTTACCTATATTACGGATAATCCGTTTTGGAATGCACAGATAGAACAAATATACGTGCGCGATGATTTAAAGATTGAACTTGTACCGCGTGTGGGTGACGCCATCATTATGTTGGGCACATTGGAGAATTACCAATCTAAGCTTGAAAAATTATATAAATTATATCAGAAAGGTTTCAATGTGATAGGTTGGAATAAATATAAAGTGATTGATTTGCAATATAAGGACCAGATAGTTTGCAGTAAAACAAGTCCTCAAATTGCACCCACTAAGGAAGTGACAGTAGAAAAAAAAGATAGTATTATTGCCAGTAAATTATGAATTCAACAAAACTTATAGCGATAGATTTCGGTAGTACCCGAATTTCGGCCATGGCAGCTGAAGTGCTCGAAAATGGCGCTTTAAAGATCTATTCCGAAGAGTCGAAAACTTCGGACGATGTGAGATGGGGTATTGTAGAAAAACCTTCAGGAGCTTCGTTTAAAGTGAGCGAGCTGCTTAAGCTGCTGAAAAACAGTTCCAGAATGCCTGAAATTACTCAGGTTTCTGTAAGTGTGGGAGCAAAAAGCATGAAACTGATTCCCATTTCTATCAGTAGGTTCGTTGCAAAACCCAATGTGGTAACTGAAAGTTTACTGGAGGAAATGTTGGAGGAATGTGAACGAAAAACCCAACAGACAGACATAACCGTTTTTGATATTATCCCTGTTTCCTATTTATTGGATGGCAAACGGATGGATGAACCTATTGGTCATAAAGCGAATCAAATTACGGCTAATTATCATGTTGCTTTTGGAAATACGATTATTAAAACAGAATTAGAACGTTGTTTTGACAGGACAGGGATCGTTTTAGAATATAACCCGTTGGCAGCTGAGGCATTGTCAGCAGTCGTATTCGATGAAATGGAACGTCAAGTAGGTTGTGCATTGATTAATTTAGGGGCAACCACCACTACTTTTGCAGTGTATCATGATGGTGTACTGCAAAATCTGATGGTGATACCCTTAGGCGCGAAGAATATTACAAAAGATATACAGGAACTAGGAATCAATGAAGCCAATGCTGAGAGGTTAAAATGTCTCAAAGGTTGTGCCCTTGAATCGATGGTAGAGGATCCAATCTATATTCAGATTGCGCCGGCTGAAGAAGGTAATCCACCTGTTAAAATATCTACTAAGTTTCTGGCAACCATTATCGAGGCACGGTTGGAAGAAATATTGCAACCGGTATTTGATAAGCTTGCAAACTTGCCTTTTCAACTGGACGCTGGGATTGTGATAACAGGAGGCGGCTCCAAACTTAAAAACGTAATTGATCTTATTGCCCAGAAAACCGGAATCTATGCCCGTTTTGGTGACCATTCAGAATGGTTGTCGGACGATACAAATGAAAAGTTTCGGAATCCGGAATATGCCCAATTAATCGGAACTATTTTGCTGACTCATGAGTATCGTAAAGAACATCCTATTGAAGAGGCTATAAAAGAACCCGAAAAGAAGCCTAAATTACCAAAAAGGAGAATTGAAAAAATTACAGAAGGCTTCTTCAATTTTTTCAATGATGATAATAAATTGAGTTAATCCTTAGAGTACATGTAATCGGTTAGAAAAATAATAAAATAAATATATGGGATATTTAGATGATAGTTTGCCCTTGGAATTGCCACTTGTTGACAGTTCGATCATTAAAGTAATTGGTGTTGGTGGAGGTGGAGGTAATGCCGTAAATCACATGTACCGCCAGGGTATTACAGATGTTTCATTTGTGGTTTGCAATACTGATAACCAGGCCTTAGTAAAATCGCCGGTGCCTACTAAAATTCAGTTAGGCATTGATACTACCGAAGGGCTGGGAGCAGGCGGAAAACCCGAAGTAGCAAAGAGGGCAGCTGAGGAGTCGATTGATAAAATTAAAGAACTGTTGAAGGACAATACCAAAATGGTCTTTATTACGGCTGGCATGGGTGGTGGTACCGGAACCGGTGCATCCCCTGTCGTTGCTAAAGCAGCTCACGATTTAGGAATCCTGACAGTAGGTATTGTGACTATTCCATTTGCCTTCGAAGGTAATATGAAAATCAGACAAGCTCTGGAAGGTGTTGCTGCTTTAAGTGAACATGTGGATGCGATCCTGGTGATCAATAATGAAAAACTCAAACAGATCTATCCGGATCTTGAGCTTTCAAATGCATTCGCCAAGGCTGATGATGTGTTGACTAATGCAGCCAAGGCTATTGCCGAAATTATTACTGTGCCGGGATATATAAATACTGACTTCGCAGATGTGTACAGTATCATGAAGGACGGTAACGTGGCCATTATGAATACCGGATATGCTTCGGGTGAGGGTCGTATTACAAAGGCTATCGAGGATGCCCTCAATTCGCCATTGCTGAATACCAATGATGTGAGTGGAGCCAGTAAGATCCTGTTAAGTCTGTATTGTTCGACAACCGATCAAATCAGGATGGAAGAAGTAGAGCAAATACACGAATTTATGTCAAAGGTTGGTGAAAATGTCCAGGTAATCTGGGGAGCCAGTTTTGATGATGAATTGAAAGATAGCGTAAAAATTACACTCATTGCTACCGGCTTTGATGTCAGTGATATCCCTGGTATGCCCTCAAATGTTGCCAAGGCTCATTCCAATAAAACCGGTATGAGTGCTGAAGCCTCTAAGTTTTTTGAAGCACCCAAGAAAGAAGTTGAACCTGAGGTTGTTTTGACGATAGAAGAAGAAACCGAAGTTCAGAAAAAGGTAGATACAGAAAAAGCTTTTGAACAATACTATGTTCGTTCTTTAAAAAATGAGCCGGAACCGGAACCTGAAACTGAACAGGATTTACCTGTTTTCAACCTGGATGACTTAGATGATGAAACGACATTGAAAAATGTTGAAAGTATACCAACCTGGAGGAGAAAGTTTTTAAAATAGATTTTAATTTGAAGGTTTGTTGATAGACTGATTTGAAGATTAATGCAAAAATTGAACTGATTTCTATTTATTTAATCAACTCCATTTGCGGATTAACCAATCAGCCAGTTGATAAATCAACTAAATAAATAAACAACAATCATGGATGAATTATTTGATAAAGTAAGTGGTGATATTAAAACTGCCATGTTAGCCCGCGACAAAGTGGCATTAGAAGCTTTACGCGGTATGAAAAAAGAATTTCTAGATGCCAAAACAGCCAAAGGGTCAGATGGACATCTGGCAGATGATGTGGCAATAAAAATCATTCAGAAAATGATTAAGCAACGGAAGGAATCTGCTCAGATCTATTCAGAACAAAACAGACCTGACTTATCCGAAATAGAACTGGCAGAAGCCTTAGTTATTGAACGATACTTACCCCTTCAGATGACAGATGAAGAACTTGAAGCAGCTGTTTCATTGATTATCGTACAGGTAGGTGCTTCAGGACCTCAGGATTTAGGAAAAGTAATGGGAGTGGCCAGTAAGCAACTTGCAGGTAAAACCGAAGGAAAGTTGATTTCTGATAAGGTCAAAGCCTTATTGACAAAATAGATCGGTATTTTTGTTGCCTGATTATCGCATTGGCTCCTGCATTTCTTTCTGAAGTGCAGGAGTCCTTTTTTTATCGGCTACCCATAGTAATCTGGCAGGCAGTATCTACACTCAGGGAATTCACATTTAAACATTCAATTTGTTTGTGAAATTCAAGTTTTTATTCTATTTTTAACCCTGAAAAAGAATGAACGTGTAGTAGTGTGAGTATTCCCGAATGATTTAAACCGGTATTTCGTAAAATGGGTAAAACAGTTCAAGGTAAAGTTTCCTTTTATATCCTGATCATAGTGTCTTTTTACACCTTTGTAAGTTGTACGAATCAAAGTAAGTATCCGGAATCATTGGTTAAAGGTATTGACTTTTTTTACCTTGAGAATCAGAATCAACAAGCTCTTGCCGAATTACATAAAACGCTTGCCCTCCATCCGGGCAAAGAGATTGTTCAATTGTGTAATATCTTTATTGCTGCGTCTATCTGTGAAGAGAATAAATCCGATAGCGCTTTCTTTCTTATAAATCAAATTGATACTCTGGCTATCCGGTCAAATTCAGAGTTGATGTTTTGGTACAATAGCATGAAAGGATTAATCCTTTTCCGACAAAATAAATTATCACAAGCTTACTCTGTCCTTGATCTGTCGATTGCCAATGATCAGTTCGATAACAGGGCCATTGGACTTAACCAGAGAATAATGGCCCGTATCTGTATATCATTGGGCGAATACAAAAAAGGTGTAGAATGGCTGGTATTCTCCTCCAATCATTTTTCCAGGATGGGATTGGATAAAAGTATGGCCATTAACCATAAAATACTGGGTCGTTACTATATGACCATAGGTTATTATTCTGAAGCTCTTAAACAGTTCAAATTAGCTGAAAAAGGACTTTTAAAAAGCTGTGATAAGCTGGAGCTTTTTTATATTTATATTAATTATCTTGATTATTATTTAAAACAGAATGATCTGGATAAGGCAAAATACTTTGCCACCCTCAGTTACAACCAATACAAGAATTTTGGTGATAATCAAATGGCGACTTTAGTCTATAATAACCTGGGCGAAATAGACTTTAAACGAAATAATTATCTGGCCTCCATAGCTTATTTCCAACAAACGTTGAATTCCTCCAATGATTATTTTTCATTTGATTTTAGAAATATCAACGCGTTAATTGGTATGTCTGAAAATTTCAAACAACTCAAACAACCTGACCGTGCTCTTCGGTATGCTCTACGGGCTCAATTGTTGGCTGCTAAATCCGGACTAAAGCAGATGCAATTTGAAGCTAATTATAACCTGGCACAATGTTATCGTGATCTGAATATGGATAAGCCGGCGTACTGTTATATGGATACGTCTGTTCAGTATCTCGACAGTGCATTTAAAGCTGCTTCCCTGACTACAAAAGCGCTCTACGAGACTAAAGTGGATCTGGTCAAAGCATCTTCTGATATGGAAAACCTGAAACGCCTTGAAAAAGGAAATCATATCATATTGGTTTCTACTATTCTGGCGCTCCTGGCTCTTATTGTTTTTGGACATATTATTTACTGGCTTCAGCAATCCCGAAATAAAGTATTAAAAGAGTTGGTAAGGAAAAACCTGAAAATTATTGACGAAGAACGAAAATTATCATTGACTTTACAGCAGCAAATTTCTACTAAGAAAACAACCCGTAAAAGTACGGATACCGAGAAGTCTGATTTGTTGTATACTAAGCTGATCAGTTGGCTTGAAAATGAAAAGCGCTTTACACAGAGTGATCTGACACTTGAATCTGTTGCCCGGGAACTCTCCTCCAACCGGGAATACCTTTCGAAAGCCATTAATGATCAGAATATCCGGTTCACTGACCTGATAAATAAATATCGTGTCCAGGAAGCCATCCGGATTCTGACCGATTCAGGAACTAAAAATACTCAGTATAAACTTTCCTACATTGCCTTTAAGGTCGGATTTAACTCCAATTCTTCATTTATCGATGCTTTTAAAAAGCAAACCGGGCTAAATCCGGCTGAATTCCGCAAAAATCTCTATGCTTCCGAATAACCTTGTAGAATAGTATTATCCTGTAAGTTAATAACATCCGTTTTTGAATTGTTCAATTCCAAAAACAATAATTTGCCCTGTCTGTTTTTTTCCTCTACTTTTGAAGTGTTAACTAATTAACCAATCTCCGATAGTTCTTTCGGTATTCTGGATAGAATGTCGATTAAATGAAAGAGTCTGGTTAAATAACAGTAAATACCTTAACCAAGTATATTTTTCAAATTTTGTTTACGTCGAATGTTTTAGTCTAAATAGTTCCGGTAATTTTTACCGGAACTGTTTTTTTTTATCTGGCTCCTTTGCCGGTAACCTGATCTGCTTCTCCAACCTGAAATTCTACTGATCAAATACTCAAATGCTGGAATCAACCGGTGGATAAAAATAGTTCTTATTGATATTCAATTGTATATAGGTAGATCTTTTTTTTAGGATAGTTTCTTTTCCTGATCACGGATTTGCTTGTATGGAGCATTTTGATTTATTTCCTTAGAGGTTATTTGTTATAAAAAACTGTTTAAATATCAAACTTAAACTGAATAAACTATCTTTGCAAAATATTACGAATTAGTGGGAGTAGTATGATCCATTCTGATCGAATGTGTTTTTACATTACAAACCATGGCAGATCCGTGGGTGAATGGATTTTAAGGTGTTTATTCCCAAGTTGAACGGTTTGTATTCACAGGAACCGGAAATTTGTTTTAGTTATAGAATAAACTTATATTTTCATACAAAAGGATAGAATATTGCGTAATGTTGTAAGTATATATCAATAAATGCTATATTATGTGATCATAATGATTGTCGGTATAGTAAAATATGATACATTTGTACCGGAATTTCAGATGAGTGTTAATAAATAGGAATCTAGTGAAAAATAGTAAGGCTGATCATTTAAGTAAATTTGGTTTTTTAGGGTTGATAGTCACGTTGGGTATTGTATACGGCGATATAGGTACTTCTCCGCTGTATGTTATGAAAGCCATAATCGGTGCCAATAAAAATTTAGACGTAAATTATATTATAGGGGCAGTGTCTTGTATTATCTGGACGTTAACCTTGCAAACTACTGTCAAGTATGTGATTATTACATTACGAGCCGATAACAAGGGGGAAGGCGGTATTTTGGCATTATATGCGTTGGTTCGTAAAAGCAAAAAAAAATGGCTGTATGTCATCGCCATTATTGGTGCCAGTACATTAATTGCCGATGGGATTATTACTCCTTCCATCACAGTTGTTTCAGCCATCGAAGGGTTGAAAGGTCTAAACAGTGAAACTCCGGTAGTTCCTATCAGTATCATCATCATTTCCTTTTTGTTTATGATTCAACAGTTTGGAACCAAGGCTATCGGGAAATCATTTGGACCCATGATGGTAGTTTGGTTTACCATGCTGGGAGTGTTGGGCACTATCGAAATATTTCAGTTTAGCTCCATTCTGAAAGCTTTTAATCCCTATTATGCCATTCACTTATTAATGAATTATCCCAATTGGTTTTTAATCCTGGGGGCTGTATTTCTATGTACCACCGGGGCTGAGGCCCTCTATTCCGATCTGGGACACTGCGGAATTAAAAATATCCGGGTGAGTTGGATCTTTGTGAAAACAACGCTGATATTAAATTATTTAGGTCAGGGTGCCTGGATTATTACCCATATGAAGGACCTGACTGAGACTACCAACCCTTTTTATGCCATGATGCCTGAGAGTTTCCTGATCTTTGGTGTTATCATGGCCACCGTAGCTGCTATTATTGCCAGCCAGGCACTGATCAGCGGATCCTTTACCATTTTCAGCGAAGGGATGAGTTTAAACTTCTGGCCCCGTCAACGCATTAAATATCCTACCGAAGTCAAAGGGCAGTTATACATTCCTTTTGTAAACTGGTTTCTATATATATCCTGCATCGTTATGGTGTTGTACTTCCAGACTTCCAGCAATATGGAAGCTGCTTATGGATTATCCATCACCATTACCATGCTGATGACTACTATGCTCCTCGGATTCTATTTGAAACGGCAAAAGGTTAAAACGGTTTTCATTGTCCCGTTTGTAACTGTCTTCCTGGTTATCGAATTCTCCTTTCTGACTGCCAACATGTTTAAATTCATGCATGGTGGTTGGGTGACTATATTACTGGCAGGCATTATTTTCTCCATTATGCTTGTTTGGTTTAATGCGCGGATTATCAAGAATAAACACATGATATTCCTGAATATCAAATCGTTCTTTCAAATCATTACCGATATCAGTAAGGATTTGACAATCCCTAAATACTCTACCAACCTGGTGTATTTAAGCAAGGCGGATATCCGTACCGAGATAGAAGGTAAAATTATTTATTCCATCATCAACAAACAACCTAAAAGGGCAGATAATTACTGGATTTTGCATATCGACCATGTGGACGATCCTACCACTTTTGAATATACGTTCGAGAAACTGATTCCCGATACGTTATACCGGGTCAATATAAAACTTGGTTTTCAGGTACAGCCCTTAATCAACCTGTATTTCCGTCAGATTATCGACGAATTGGTCGAAAGTAAGGAGTTTGATTTAATCAGCAAGTATCCTTCATTGAAAAAGAACAATATCCCGGGCGATTTCCGTTTTATTATCATCCATCGGGTGTATAATCAAAATCAGGGATTCCGTTTCAAGGAACGAATCACCATGAATCTGTACAATATTATTAAGCATCTAGGGATTACCGATACCCGGGCTTATGGGTTGGATACCAGTAATGTACAGGTTGAATCCGTTCCGCTGGTGATTAAACGCGAATATAAGAGCAAAATAAAAAGAGTGGAAATAGTGTAAATATCTTTTCTGTTCTGAAATTCCCGAAACAAAAGAGCCTTTCCAATCATGGATAGGCTCTTTTGTTTGTAGATAAACATCTTGAATCAGGTATTCACCTTTCTCATTCGAAATTGTTGAGAAGGCAGATTCGCTTTTCATTTGATCCCTCTACGACCGGATTTGGGGGCTTATAATGTTGTAGGAGTGAAATTGTATCATTAGGCAGGTGAAATGAATAAGAGATGGCTTAAAATCGCAATTTGAGTATTCCGTAGAAGTAAATGTAGATCGGAAATGAACTTCTGCTTTCCTGAAATGATAAATCCATTGATGTTCTGCACGATTTGACACTGAAAACAGCAAGCCGCACCTTCTACTTGCTTACTACCGTCTATTCGGCGCCGATTCTATACTGTATCGCTACGTATTTTAGGATGTCCCATAGATGTCCCATAGATGACCCATAGATATCCCATAGATATCCCATATCAATATTAATATGGGTTATCTATGGGTTATACTTGAATGATCTCTGATTATTGTATGGTTTTACCTAAAATAGGTAGTGAGAAGGAAGAGAGTGGACAGTAAATTAAAAGTGGTCCCTAAGAATGTGGATTTACAAAAAAAAATGTACAGGTTGAGTCAGAAAATGATTTTTGGGTGATTTCTCAATAAATATAGGATGTCCAATTCAGTGCGGAGTATCTTTTAAGAACCCACAGTACCGGAAAACAGTGTCTGTACTGAAAAAACAGGCTTTGAGAGCGGACCTTACGAAGCTTTTACCATGCCAATTATTTGCTCGTGCAGGATTTGAGTTCTTTCGAATGTTTCCGACTTAGTATATTCTAATTTCCTATGCCGGAGTTTGCCGACAAGCTTTTTATAGGTTTTGTACCATTGAAAAGTCAATTTGCCAAAAAAGTATTGTAGTGGGATAATAATGATCAGGTTCCAGAAATAGCCATTCAGCATCTTGTAAATAAAAACACCTTGAATAAAATAAAAAATCGGGAATGTGAACATTCCTAATCCGAAACGCAACGAGCTGATGCCACCCCGTAAATCGACTTTCAGGGCTTTTAGGATTATATCGGGCGAGAAGAACGGCAACATGTTCAGAAGAAAGCCAATGATATACACGGGTAAGGTTATAATCAGCACCAATATAGTGACAAACAAGTGCTTTGTTTTATACGTTTTCTCATCAAATACCCAGGATTGCAAATTGAGTTCATGCAGGTTTTCTTTATACTCCTTACAATAGATTTCAAGTTGATCTGTCATTGGTTGACTTTTCTTTTCCATTTTAATAAGCCATTCAGCTATTTTCTGTCGGGCTAAAAACCGGGGTAGGGTTTTGTTTTGTAAATTCATTTTTTTTGTAACAGCCATATTGGCAACCGCAGTAGCTGTTTCAAAATACTCGTAATTTTTAACGGTGTCGAGGTTAAAAGTCAGCTTTATCAAATCCTGACGCAACCGTTCACGAATCCTATTCGTTGCTTTCACGGGATTTTCCATGTATTCTGTCATGTATTCGGAGACTTCAATGGGCTTCCCGATATTCAGGATAATGTATTTCCCATAATTCTCAAAATCCTCAAAATCAATTCCAATCGGCACTATTTTCACTCCCGGTTGGGTCATGTATTTTTGTTGGGCACTAAAGGCTATTCGGAATGTTCCTTTTCCCAACTGTCTGATTTTGCGCGAAAAACCCTGTCGGACTTCAGGCATAATGCCAATTGCTTTGTTGTGATCGAGGACATCGGAGCAAAGGTCAAAAATTTCAAGATTCTTTTCCAGGTTAATATATCCTTCATGTTGTCTGAAAGCCGGAAGGAGTTTGCAAAAGTGAAGGATTTTCCGTGCGCGTACATTTTTAAACATGTCGGCTCTGCCTAAATAGATGATCGGCAATTTTTGAGGAGTTACTGAAATTACTGCCAGTGCATCCATCAAGGCATTTAAATGATTTGAGGCAAAAATAACAGGACCTTCCTGGGGAATGTTTTCACGCCCGGTAACAATGTATTCACCGTAAAAACGTTTAAAAGTGAAAATAATATATCGCCTTACCCAACTGTAAGACCGTTGACAATCATATATATTGGACATGTTGTTGTTGCTTTTGTTATTGCTTTATCTTTCAAAAATTCCTTGCCGGTAAATCTGGATTTAGTTGTTCCACTTACTTCTGTTACCGGTTTCTGAATAGTGGATGTTCCGGCAGGTTCTATCCCTAGAACACCTTGTTTTTCAGAATCTAATCGGAGAATTTAAAAACACTTTTTCTGTTTTAGATCCTCTGAAAACTCCACAAACGAAAGATAACCTATTTTGTTTTAAAATACTCTTTTCCCGGTAAATAAATGTGAAATGTTCAGTCACTTTCACACTTACCTTTGAAAATAGACCAAATATTAAGAAACAGCATTTTTTAAAATAAACGTTGGCATGTTCCGCATGGCGTTGTGATTAATACAGGAGAAAGAATTGAAACCACTCAATCTTGCATAGACTTTAGAGTTTTCAAATATCCTCATTTTGTTTGCAGTGTTGTAAAAATAAACTGGATAATGCAGACCTTTATTCAACGAATTACCCGGACAGCAGATTCAATCCTGAAATGATTTTTATTTTGTAGTCAAGTTGAATGAATGCATGAACCTCCGTAAAGCAGAATAGTTTTATCCTTTCTGCCTGGTTTTTGGTTTACTTATTTTATACAAAAACGGAATGATGGTAATTATGGCAGCCAATCTATTTGAAAATAGAAGAACGGCTCAGGTATATTTAATCCAAATGTTAGAGGTGGAATCAGTAGGACCGGGAAAAAAGAATCAGAGGTAAAATTACACTCTGTTAGAACTATCTTATTAAGAGTAAGTGCAACAAAAAAATGAAACAATTTATCAGGCTTTTCACTTGAAACGAAGCTTTCGTCTTCCATAAAAAAAAGCCTTCCAATCTGAATTGGAAGGCTTTCATCTGTGATCTAACTGGGGCTCGAACCCAGGACCCCATCCTTAAAAGGGATGTGCTCTACCAGCTGAGCTATTAGATCATCGTACTTTGTATGCTGCTAAAAGAAAAAAGTGACCCAACTGGGGCTCGAACCCAGGACCCCATCCTTAAAAGGGATGTGCTCTACCAACTGAGCTATTAGATCGTTTTTCAAAAGCGACTGCAAAGATACGCCTTTTTTTTAATCTCACAAATGCTCTTTTCGAAAAATGACGGATTCTTTAAATCGGGACTTGTAACCTTTAGAGAGCCAGTTGATTGAAAAAAATAAAAAAAAGACGAAATATTTTATCTCCACCGGAAAGTATTTCCCGGAAAGGGATTTCACTGATAAATTAACGATTCGACTATGGTATTTTCGCCGCGATACCATAGTAACATTATAAAATATAGTATCTTTGCACTTTGTAAACACTTAAATTAACTTGTAACTAAGATTTTGGATAGCTTTACCTACATCCTGTTGACCTTAATTTTCTCAGCTTTCTTTTCGGGGCTGGAGATTGCTTTTATCACATCGAACAAATTACGTTTCGAATTGGATAAAAAGCAACAAAGCCTCACGTCTTCCATTTTGTCCATTTTCTATCGCCATCCACAACAATTCATTTCGACCATGTTGGTGGGAAATAATATCTGCCTGGTGATTTATGGTTTGCTGATGGCTGCCTTGTTGACCCCCCTGTTAAGTCCGATTGGGAATGAAGTTTTGATTACGTTGATACAAACAATCATAGCCACTTTTATCGTATTGATCACCGGTGAGTTTCTTCCGAAAACGATATTCAGGGTGAATCCTAATTTGTGGTTGCGTGTATTCTCCTGGTTGCTTCTGTTCTTTTTCGTCATATTATACCCGATATCCCGGTTCAGTACCTGGCTTTCGATTGGTATCCTGAAGATATTCCATGTACAAATAACATCAACCACTCAGAAAAACGTCTTTTCGCGCATAGACTTGAATTATTTAATTCAGGAAAGTTTTGATCACAAGGAAAATGAAAAGGAACTGGAAAACGAGGTTAAGATTTTTCAGAATGCCCTTGATTTCTCGAAAGTGAAGTTGCGCGATTGTTATGTACCCCGCACCGATATCATTGCGTTGGATTACGGAACGGATGTGGGCACCCTGAAACAGACTTTCATTGAGACGGGACTCTCCAAAATACCGATTTATAAAGGGGATATCGATAATATCGTGGGGTATATCCATTCCTCTGAAATGTTTGAACACCAGAGCGACTGGAAGAAACAAATCAATCAGATTCCTATTGTGCCGGAGAACATGGCAGCCCAAAAACTCATGAAACTGTTTTTGTTGCAGAAGAAGAGCCTGGCGGTAGTGGTTGATGAATTTGGAGGGACAGCCGGAATCGTTACCCTGGAAGATATTATGGAGGAAATCTTTGGAGAGATAGAAGATGAACACGATAATAATGATTACATAGCCGAACAGACCGCTGAGCATGAATATATATTTTCAGGGCGGTTGGAAGTAGATACCATCAATTCCAGGTTTAATTTAAATATTCCCGAATCGGATGACTATGAAACGCTGGCCGGTTTTATATTGCATAATCACCAGCATTTCCCGAAAATAAATGAAATCATCCGAATCGAAGGATTTACCCTGAAATGTGTCAAAGTAACCAACAATCGAATAGAATTGGTGAAACTGGCAATCAGTGAAGAAGATTAACAACTGGACGCTAAAAAAGGGTTAAATTGACATATCTGTAAGAAAAATTAGAAATGGCATGACGATAAACATTTTTTTTTGTATATTCGTGCCCTCAAATTAAGTGAAAATTCAAACTAAAAAAATACAAATTAATTTCAAAAAATGGCTACATTAGAAAAGATTAGAAGCAAAGGAGTTTTACTGGTAGCAGTGGTAGGACTTGCATTATTAGCCTTTATTGTAGGCGATTTCCTGAAAGACGGATCAACCTATTTTAATAAGTCGAAAGAGACAGTTGCTAAAATTGCAGGTGAAGATATTAATATCAAGGATTATACCGCTGCTATTGATCAAATGACCGAAGTTTACAAAATTGAAACCGGGAAAAGTGAATTGAACGAAGAAATGATGACTCAACTTCGTCAATCAGTCTGGGAAAGTTTGGTAAATGAAAAGATTTTAAATGCAGAAGCTAAAAAATTAGGTCTTGCGGTTAGTAAAGATGAGCTTTCCGATCGGTTGATTGGAAACAACATTCACCCTTTAATACTTCAACGTCGTACCTTTGCCGGAGAAAATGGCCAATTTAGCCGTCCCCAATTAGTACAGTTTCTAAATAGCCTGGATGAAGCTCCTACCAGTGAGGAAATGAAACAACAGATCGCGAAAGCAAAAAGCTATTGGATGTTCTGGGAAAAGAATGTAAAAAACAGCATCCTTCAGGAAAAATACAATGCCCTTATTTCGAAAGCGGTTACAGCCAACAGCATTGATGCCAAAATGAGTTATAACGATCGTAAGACCAGTGTCGACGTAGCTTATGTGGTTCAACCTTATTTCTTAATCCCCGATTCGACTGTCAAAGTGAGCAGTGCAGAGATTAACGACCGTTATAACAAACAAAAAGCACAATACAAACAAGATGCCAATTGTGGTTTCAGTTATGTAACTTTCGATATCAAGCCGATGAAAGAAGATTACAAGGAAGCTGAAAGTTGGATGAACAAGTTAAGTGCAGAATTCAAAACTACCGATGATGTTGCCGGAGTGGTAAACTCAAATTCGGATATCATGTATGATGGCAAGAATTATTCTGATAAAACAGTCCCTGTGATGCTGAAAGATTTTGCATTTGGAGGAAAAACAGGAGATGTATTTGGTCCTTCATTTATGAACGATACGTATATGATGGCCCGCATCATGCAATCAGGGATCATGCAGTCGGATTCAGTGAAACTGCGTCATATCTTTTTAGTGACCAAGGATGCTTCGAAGGCAGACAGTTTAATTGCTGCCATTCGTGGAGGAGCTGATTTTGCAGCATTAGCAAAGAAGTATTCAGCTGTAAAACAAACAGCGGCTAATGGCGGTGAGATCGGTTGGTTGCAGGAAGGAATGCAGGGAGTAGAAAAAGAAATTACTGCCAATGCTTTCAATAAATCCAAAAATGAAATCTTTACCATTAAAAATGCACAAGGAGTTCAGATTATGCAGGTAGAAGATAAAACAGCCCCCCGTCGTAAAGTGAAATTAGCGATCCTGGAACGCAAAGTGGTTCCAAGCAGCAAATCATACAGCAAGATCTACAATGATGCAAAGGAATTTGCAGTGGACCTGAAATCGGATAACTTTGACAAGAGAGCAAAAGCTAAAGGATATGTCGTTCGCCCTGCAACAGAAATATTGCAGACAGTGGATAAAATTGGTGATATTCCCCAATCCCGTCAGATTATTCGTTGGGTATTCAAAAGCAGCAAAAATGATGTCTCGGATGTATTCGATTGCGGTTCTAAATTTGTAGTTGCCATGACTACCGAAGTAAACAAAAAAGGATATCGTTCCGTGGATAAAGTATCAGACCAATTGAAGGCTGAAATTATCAAGGATAAAAAAGCAGAGTTGATGATCAAAAACCTGAGTGCTGAATTGACAAAAACTCCTACATTGGAAGGTTTGGCTTCATTCCTGAGAGATTCAATTAAAACAGCCAGTGCCATAAATTTTGCCTCTTATCAATTTGGAACAGCCGGATTTGAACCATCTGTGATTGGTAAATCTACGGTTGCCACACTCGGTAAAGTCTCAGCACCTATTAAAGGAAATGCAGGGGTTTATGTAGTTCGTACTTCGAACAAACAAGTGAACCCTCAACCTTTGGATCTTAAGATGGAAAAAATGCAGTTGAATAGCCGTATGAGTTATTCATTACCTTATATGATCATTCAGGATTTGAAAGATAAAGCCGATATCGTAGATAACCGTTTGAATTTCTTCTGATACTATACGTAGAACTATAAAATAGTGAAAACGGAATGATTAATTTCATTCCGTTTTCTTTTTTCCGTAAGTTTGCGTAACTTTGCGGAAATGAGCGAGCAAGAGGTAAGGAATGAGAGGTGAGGAATGAGGATTGAGTCAAGACGGAAGACGAAGGACTAAGGACAAAGGATAAGAAACTCTCAATCAATTAATTTAGTCCACTCAATCAACTTAGTCCACTCAATCAACTTAGTTAACTCAATTACAAAAACAGCACAATGAATAAAATAGCACTTGTCGGCAAAACGTTAGAAGAATTAAAGACTATCATTTCAGAACTGGGGATGCCTGCTTTTACGGCAAAGCAAGTGACAGAATGGATCTATAAAAAGCGAGTCTTCAGCATTGATGAGATGTCGAATATCTCTGCTAAGAACAGGGAATCACTCAAGGAACTGTATGAGATAGGGCGAACTCTTCCGGTTCAAACAGTAGAATCGACCGATGGAACAAAAAAATATCTTTTCAAGACAGAGGGTGGACATTTTATAGAAGCTGTTTATATCCCCGAAGAAGACCGCGCAACACTTTGTGTATCATCGCAGGTTGGCTGTAAAATGGGTTGTGTGTTTTGCATGACCGGGAAACAGGGATTTATTGCCCAGCTGACCACCGCTGAAATTATGAATCAGGTGATGTCAATACCGGAAGCTGAAAAACTGACGAACCTCGTATTTATGGGTATGGGCGAACCATTCGATAACACCTTAGCCATGCTTCGTTCATTGGAACTTCTGACTGCCGATTATGGATATGCCTGGAGTCCCCGAAGAATTACAGTTTCCTCCATCGGATTAATCCCCGGGATGAAAGTATTCCTGGAGAAAACAAACTGTCACCTGGCAATCAGCCTTCACAGTCCGTTTACCCAGGACAGGCTACTTTTAATGCCTATTGAAAAAACGTACCCCATTAGTAAAGTGTTGGAAGAACTGCGAAAATACGACTTTAGTAAACAACGACGTGTATCATTTGAATATATATTATTTGATGGTGTGAACGACACGATGCGCCATGCAGTTGAGTTGGTGAAAATACTCAAGGGGATAGATTGCCGGGTGAACCTGATACGTTTTCATGCTATTCCTGGATCGGATCTGAAGAGTTCTAACGCTGAAAAGATGACTTTCTTCAGGGATTACTTAACGAGCAATAACGTCACTTCCACCATCCGACGTTCCAGGGGTGAAGATATCTTTGCGGCATGCGGTATGCTTTCGACTCTGGAAAAAGAAAAATCAGAAGGCAACCCGGCAATAAAAGGATAAACCTGGTTTATTCTTTTATTTCGATTCTTTCATTTGCTCAAAAATACTTAAACTCATTCATGAGACAAAATCTGCGTACAACATGGTTTGTTGCATTGTTTATCATTGGAATAAACCAATCCATATACTCACAAAAAGCGCTGGAAAACCAGATCTCCGATTCCCTGACTGCCATTGCCAATAGCTATACCGTGGTAGGTCGTGTAAAAGTATTGAGCTTTTCTGCAAATGCAAAAAATAGTACCCTCACTATTGCTGCGAATGAACGGTTGGGATATATTCCTTTCCGTCCCGATAATGTAAAACGGATCTATGCAGCCATCGGTAAAATTGTGTCGCATAAATATGCCGGTTATAACATGATCTGCCAGGTAGAGAATAAAAATATTGAGGCTTATGTCCCGAATTTGTATCGCCTTGAAAACTTTGATTCCCAGAAACAATTTGCAGTACCATTACTTTCCCACCCCTTAGTGACGAATACTTCGCGTCCCTATCTTATACTGAACGGTCTCCAAAGCCGACATATTGCACTTTGGCAAAGCCACGGCAAGTACTACGACCAGAAACAAGCCAGGTGGGCGTGGCAACGTGCCCGTTTTTTCCAGGTAGTAGAAGATTTGTATACCCAGTCGTATATATTGCCTTATATAGTCCCCATGCTTGAAAATGCAGGGGCTTATGTATTGCTTCCCCGTGAGCGGGATACCCAGCTGAATGAGGTGATTGTTGATAATGACAGTAAAGAAATTGATTCTAAATATCGGGAACAAAATGAAAGGAAGAAATGGATAACTGCCGAAGGAGTAGGATTTGCCAATACTAAAAAGACCTATCTGCAAGGTGAAAACCCATTCACCTTTGGAACATTCCGTAGTATCCAGGTTGTAACGAATGATGAAGAAACCAGTCAGGCTGAATGGTTTCCAACTATACCTGAAAGTGGTCGTTATGCAGTCTATGTGTCGTACAAGACGTTGGAGAATAGTGCCTCAGATGCCCATTATACCGTGTTTCATAAAGGAGGTAAAACAGAATTTACGGTAAATCAGAAAATGGATGGTGGTACGTGGTTGTATTTGGGACATTTTAATTTTGATAAGGGCAGGAGCAACAAATCAAAAGTAATCCTGACTAATTACAGCACTGACGAAGGTAAAGTCATTACAGCCGATGCTGTAAAGTTTGGGGGAGGCATGGGAAATGTTGCCAGAAGCCCTTACGAAATAAGCATTCATGCAAATTTATCGATACCTGCTAACCCGGATATTGCTACTAGCCAGCCTCTTCCAACTGAACTTATTAAACCTGCCGAAGTTTACCCACCGGAATCAAGCCATTACCCACGTTATACCGAAGGTGCCCGTTATTGGTTGCAGTGGGCCGGAATTCCGGATAGCATTTACAGCCATACCAAAGGACAAAACGATTATACCGATGACTTTCAGTCACGTGGCTTTTGGGTGAATTATCTGATTGGTGGTTCTTCTGTATCTCCGAATACTCCAGGGTTGAATGTCCCGGTTGATTTGGCTATGGCGATCCACAGTGATGCCGGAGTAACCGTAAATGATTCTATAATCGGGACATTAGGCATCTGTACTATCCGGAATACCGAAGGGAAGACAGTATTCCTGAATGGAATTTCCCGATGGGCTTCCCGCGACCTGACTGATATTGTACAAACGCAGGTGGTGAATGATATCCGACGTACTTTTGCTCCCGAGTGGACCCGTCGTAACCTCTGGGATAAATCCTACAGTGAATCCCGTGTACCGGAAGTTCCAACAATGTTGCTGGAGTTACTGTCGCATCAGAATTTTGCGGATATGCGCTATGGACTGGATCCCCGTTTCAGGTTCACAGTGGGACGCTCCATTTATAAAGGGATGCTGAAATATATTTCCTCTGCCAATAATGTGAGTTATGTGGTTCAGCCCCTTCCGGTAGATCAATTCAGTTGCAGGTTTTTAGATAAAAGCAAGGTGGAGCTTCGTTGGCATGAAGTAACTGATAGCCTTGAACCAACGGCCAAGGCAGATCAATATGTCTTGTATACCCGCATGGACGATGGGGATTTTAATCATGGGGAGGTCGTTAATTCAAATCGGTTAACGATTAATATTCAACGAGGCAAGATCTATAGTTTTAAAGTCACAGCATTGAACAAGGGAGGGCAGAGCTTTCCTTCCGAGATACTTTCAGCATACCGTGCTCCTAACGAGAAAGGAGAAGTGCTTATTGTGAATGGTTTCGACAGGCTAAGTGCACCTGAAAGCTTTGTTCAGGATAGTACTTATGCCGGTTTTTTGAATGATAAAGATGCGGGTGTCCCTTATCTGTCGGAAATATCATTGGTTGGCAATCAATATGAGTTTAAAAGGAACAAGCCCTGGGTGAATGATGATGCCCCCGGGTTTGGAGCCAGTCATGCCAACTATGAAACAACTGTTATTGCCGGAAATACCTTTGATTATCCTTTTCTTCACGGAAAAGCCATAAAAGCAGCAGGATACTCTTTTCAGTCTGCCGGCAAAAAGGCTGTTCTCAGTGGTGATATAGATATGAATCAATATAAAATGGTAGATTTGATATTGGGCAAACAAAAGCAAACATTCATTGGAAATGCCAAAAAAGCGCCTGAATTTAAAACTTTTCCATCGGCTTTGCAACATTTAATCCGTTCCTACTGCCTGCATGGGGGGGATCTTTTGGTTAGCGGCTCCTATATTGGTTCTGATTTATATGAGTCGGTTAAACCTATTCGCGATGATCAGCTGTTTGTGGAAAAAATTCTGAAATATAAATTCAGGACCTCACAAGCCAGTGTGACTGGAGAGGTAAATGTAGTGAACTCGCCGTTTAATTTTTTCAAGAAGGATGACCTGACTTTTTATGATCAGCCCAATTCGGTTTCTTATTTTGTAGAGTCGCCGGATGCCATTGAACCTGTCGGGGAAGGGAGCTTTACTATTTGCAGGTATGCTGAAAATAGTTTAAGTGCAGCAGTGGCGTATGCCGGTACTTATAAAACCTGTGCTTTTGGTTTTCCTTTCGAAACCCTGCAATCCGAGAAAGATCGTGCTAAATTGATGGAATCAATACTTTTATTTTTCTCTTCTGTAAATAAATCATCTAAAAAATAGTAGACTCAATAAAATTTGATACATTTGCCCCCTGATATAAAATTCGGACAATAAGTTATCTTTTGTTTTAAAAATAGTAATTTAATTTTTCAACCTAAATTTATGGATACAGATAAAATTATCATCGGCATAACTCATGGTGATATTAATGGAATCGGGTACGAGGTGATTCTGAAAACAATGTCAGACAGTCGCATGTTGGAGACTTTTATTCCTGTCATTTACGGTTCTCCAAAGGTTGCAGCCTATCACCGGAAGAACCTGGATATTCAGGGCTTGAATTTGAATATCGTCAATTCCATTGAAGAAATTAACCTTAAGCGGGTTAATATCATTAATTGCGTAGATGATGAAATTAAAGTTGAGCTGGGGACTTCCACAGAAGAAGCCGGAAAAGCCGCCTATGCTGCTTTGGAGCGTGCTACCGAAGATCTTAAAAAAGGAGCCCTTCATGCTTTGGTTACCGCCCCTATCAATAAAAAGAATATACAATCAGATAAATTCCACTTTCCGGGGCATACTGAATACCTCGAAGAGAAGTTTGGAAATGGTACCCCTGCGCTGATGATGTTAATCAATGATGTGATGCGGGTGGCTGTGGTTACCGGCCATATTCCTGTAAAAGACATACCAGCTGCACTTACCGAAAAATTAATTCTGGACAAACTTACCGTATTGAATGCTTCCCTGAAGAAGGATTTTTCAATTGTCCGTCCCCGTATTGCCGTGCTGGGTTTAAACCCGCATGCAGGTGATGAGGGTGTGATTGGGAACGAAGAGCAAGAAGTAATTATACCTGCTTTGAAACAGGCAGAGAAGCTCGGAATTATCTGTGTAGGCCCTTACCCGGCTGATGGGTTGTTTGGGTCAGGAAACTTCAGTAAGTTTGATGCTGTGCTGGCCATGTATCACGACCAGGGTCTTATACCTTTTAAGACCGTATCCATGGATTCCGGGGTGAATTTTACAGCAGGATTGCCAATCATCCGCACTTCTCCCGATCATGGAACAGCCTACGATATTGCCGGTCATAACCTGGCCTCGGAAGAATCTTTCCGTCAGGCTCTGTATATGGCTTACGATATCTATCTGAATCGTATTAAAAACGAAGAATACAGCAAAAACCCGTTAAAGACAGAACAGCGTTCTGAACGTGGGGGGAGAGTTGAGTAAGGAGTTTGAGGTTTGAAGTTTGAAAAGTTCAGCGTTTTGTGTTCAGC
>Ga0302210_10000207_pt1 | contig 27941 bp, 21 predicted proteins | sample II_Fen_E3_2_FD_198793 | JGI IMG/M metagenome (GOLD analysis project Ga0302210, IMG submission 198793) | Peat permafrost microbial communities from Stordalen Mire near Abisko, Sweden - II_Fen_E3_2 | ecosystem: Environmental > Terrestrial > Soil > Wetlands > Permafrost | place: Sweden: Abisko... | reverse complement strand
TCCTGATTTTTTCAGCATTTCTTCTTAAATCTTCATAAGAATAGCCTTCACCTGTAACTGCATAAATTGAACCATATACATCATCGAAACGATCATTATAATAAGGACCATAAACACCATCTGGAAGCCTTCCTTTTTCATCTTCACAAAGATTTCTTACCTCTTGCCAGCGCTGCCTTATTTTCTCATTATCTACATCTTGGCGAAGATTTACATAAATAACCGTTGAACCCGCACTGGAATAGCTTTTCACATAATCCAGTCCCACTGTATCTTGTATTTTTTTCTCCAATTTATCCGTAACTTGTTCTTCCATCTGTTGTGCACTTGCTCCCGGCCAACTAGCAGAAACTATCATTTGACGTATCGTAAATGGCGGATCTTCCATTCGCCCCAGTTGCATATAAGACACAATTCCGGCAATAAACGTAATAATAATAAAATACCATACCAAATCTTTATTTTTTAATGCGATTTCCGTTAAGTTTTTCATGATAGGTTATCATCCTCAAAAATTTTTACTTTTTCTCCATCGTGCAATTTATTTACACCAGCCGTTACGATTACATCGCCAATAAAAATGCCTTTTATTTTCACTTGATTATCGCCAAGATTTTCAGCTTCTACCGCCCTTAAACTCACGGTGTGATCATCATTAACAACCCAAACGGATAGTTTATCGCCAGTCTGATAAATTGCTGTCATGGGAACTGTAGCACCAATTTCATTTGTTGTGGTGCCTTCATCCGTAGTATTGACACTAGCCGTCATTCCCAATTGTAATCCATCTGGAATTTTCGGAATTGATATTCTTATTTTATAAGTACGAGCTGTTGCATCCGCCATCGGTGAAATTTCTCTTACACTGCCATTCACTTGAGTCTTATCTAATGCCCAAAAAGATACGTTTACGGGTGTACCAATCTGCATGTACTTCAACCGATTTTCTGGTACATTAATTTCAACCTCCAAATCACCGGTTTCCACCAGCTTTAGAACAGTTTGTCCCGCTGATACAATCTGCCCAGCTTCTACGTTTATAGCAGAAACTACACTATCACGATCTGCTCTCAATTCCGTATAAGATAAAGAATTTTTTCCCTGTTCACCTGCTGCCACAGCTTCTTGATAATCAGCAACTGCCGCATCATAGTTCGCTTGATACTGATCTATTGTTGAACCAGAAACAGCTTCTTGTTCATAGAGTTTTTGATAACGCTGCAAATTAGCCTGTGCTAAAACCAGCTGGGCATGAGCACTATTCACTTTGGCAGTATTTTGATTTACTTGCTGCACAATATCTTTAGGATCAATAACCATAAGCAAATCACCTGCATGAACTTTATCTCCCACCTGAACTTTTCGAGTTAAAACTTTCCCGCTCACTTGAAAAGACAGTTCTTTTTCATATCTGCCTCTTACATTTCCGGCATACGTTGACATATTCGTGCTGCTATCAACAGCTATCTTCTGTGTTTGTACCAATGGTTCAGTTTGCGTGATTTCATCTTTTTTTCCACAACCTGCTACAACCATAAATAAACTTAAAAGAATGATTGTTATAATATATTTTGTCATATAAAAGCCTCCCGCTCAAAAGATTCCATAACTCATTAAATTATTTGAGCACGCTCAAATTCTTAATCAGATTATACTATCTCGATTAAATAGTTGTCAACCTTTATCAATAAAAAATGTTATTTCATTATTATTCATTTCAGATAAAATAAATAAACTTCTTGCTATAAAACTCTCTCTTGCTTTTTTTTCAACACTAAATGAAGACAATATCATGTCCAAAAGTACCGATACTTTTTTTCAAAATTAATACGTTTATTATAATGACCTTCCGCGATAAATCCATACATGCAGCCAAGTATAGCTAAAGACCGGATATAATGTTCTTCCTTCGTCAACTGCGGTGAATATTCTTGAAAATATTTTTCACTCTGTTCAATCAAAATAGGTAACAATCGCTCCATAATTAACCAAGACCGATACGATTCTGTATAAAGATCAGCGATTCGAGGGTCTTTATCAACGATTTTTAAAGTCAAGGCAATTCGCAAAGAAAAATGCATGACAAGATTTTTCTCTTCACATAAAAGTTGCTCGACTCGTTTTGCAATTTCATCAAATGCATAAACCAAAATATATTTTAAAATATCATCTTTATTTTAAAATAATGATAGAGTGTACCATTTCTTATATTAGCTTCACTAATGATCTGGCGAGTTGTCGTTGCTTTAAATCCATTTTCCATAAAAAGAGAAATCGCTATTTTTATTATTTTTTCCATAACATCTTTCAATTTTAACACCTCTACAAATTCTGTATTTACAAGCTAACTCTCTCCACCATTATAATTTACCTTTTTCGCTAAATAATGTTAAGTAGTTGTAAATTGCTATTTATTTTCATAATTTATAAAAAATTCTGTCATCTATCTAACTACTATATATAAAAAATTTTCTTTGTATTTTATCACATTTTAATAAATATATATTCATTATCACTAGCTTCGATCAACAAATGAAAAGGCAAAAACAATGCATAGGTTTGTTCCAGCTTACTGTGAAATAAATGCCGTTACCAAATGACTTATTGTCAAGGTAACGGCATTTTTGATGCTTACTTTAAAATAATATAATAACCCGAAAAGTAGAAGCACTTATTATTAAGCATTAATCAAACCACCTCCGTCTGCGTTAATATTTTGACCTGTAATCCAATGACTATCATCAGAAGCAAGAAACACCACTGCTGGTGCAACATCATTATAAGGATCGCCGGCCCTACGGAATGGATTATTTACAAAGGCTTTTTCTATATGTTCCTGTGCTTCAATACCTAATGACGCGAAACCTCCAGAGCAATTATCCGTAAGACCATTTGGACAAAGAGTATTCACACGAATATTATATTGCCCCCACTCCCTGGCCACTACACGTGACAATCCACGAACAGCCTCTTTAGCTGCCGCATAAGGAGCATATAATGCATCCCCCTTCACTGCCGCTTCTGAAGCAAAATTAATGATAGAGCTTCCTGCTCCGGACTTATCACGCAGATATGGAAAACACAATTTCATCATATGCCAGTATGAATACACAGAACTGCGCATTTCAATATCAAGATCGTCAATGCTCTTTTCCAAAAAAGGAGCCGGCATTGTAATAGTATGGGCATTATTCACCAATACATCGATTGTTCCGAACTTTTCAACAGTTGCGTTGACAAATTTAACCAGACTGTCATACTCCATAATGTCAATTGCCATTGCCAAAACTTCAGCGCCTTTTTCTTCACAAATTCTCTTGCTTTCCATTAATTTATTTTCGGTTCTTGAGCAGATTGCCAGTTTAGCACCTTCTCCTGCAATACGAATTGCGAATTGTTTACCAAGTCCACTAGAACAACCTGTAACTATAATTACTTTTCCATCTAATTTACCCATTGCTAAATCCTCCTAATTGTATATTTTCACTATGTTAATTTTCGAACTCCGAGTTAATATGTTTTTATTGTATTTCTAATATATTGTCAGATCTTGATACAAATATTTTACAACGGAGCGAATACCCTCATGCTCGTATGCTATTTAATAGGGATTGTCGTCTCAACTGTTGTTACATCTTTCAACAATTCATTAGGTACTCTTATTTGCAATTCTTCAATAGTCCATGCACCCTCTTCTTTTTTTATTTGGCTAATAATTTTAGAATCAGACCACACACCAATTTCACCATCAGCCGCAAGTTTGAATAAATATCCTGAAATGTTAGCAGCCTCATCAGATGCAAGATATGCTAAAAATGGAACCATCCCCCCTGCTGTTTTTTGCATAGATTTAGGTGCGTTTGCTTCTATCATTTCTTTCGGTACACCTTGCAGTCTATAATTAGCAGCAGCATTATACCACGCACGGGTTTTCGCAAGTGGTGTATAAGCATTAATACTAATACCTAGTCCCGCAAGATCTTTAGCGGATGCTTTTGTCAACGCTACTACGCCAGCATTTGCTGCACCATAAGCCGCATAGCCTTGTAGTCCAAGAAAGGCATCAGAAGATGAATTTAGTATTCTTCCAAATCCCTGCTTTTTCATATAAGGAAGTGCGTGGTGCATAAGATTAAATGCTCCTTTTAGTTTTGAGACTACACTAGTATCCCACAGTTCTTCATCCATATCCATTATGTTTCCAACCCAATTTGAAGAAGCATTATTGACAATGATATCAATTCTTCCAAAATTCTCAATTGCGGTTTTAACCATCTGCTCAGCAGTTTCAAAATCACCAACATCACCAAAAAAAGGAATTGCTTGACCTCCCATTTGCTTAATTTCGTCTGCGGTTGTTGTAGCATCACCAGATACTTTTTGAAGTGCTTCTCTCTCTTCATCATTGAATTGAAGCGAAGTTTTTTCAAATGCGTTTAAGGATGACCCTTGCTTGCGATTATTAGTTATAACTTTTGCACCTTGTTTTGCCATGCATAAAGCGATTTCTTTACCTATCCCCTGTCCTGATCCAGTAACAATTGCAACTTTACCTTCTAATAATTTAGTCATTTTATTTCTCCTCATATAATAATTTTTGTAAGCAATAAACTGCCTTTGTTTGCCAGACTTATTTTGTTTTTTCATACGTATGCGAATCTTAACTTTGTTAGTTCGAATCTACGTAAGTTCCCACGAGAATGTCATCTGCATTATTGATTTTCTGTACCAAATAATCAACATGGCTAGTATCAATAGTAAAAAAGCTTCATAAATTTTTTTTAGAAATTAGGATGTTAATTATTAGGCGTTAGCTTTTGCAGCTTTCCTACGTTCCGCAAGATCCTTCGTAATCTCAGCCTGTTTACTTTCCGTAAGATCAAACCATACTACCGATAGTGTCAGTATGGAACAAATAGCCGGTACAATACTCATGAAGAGTTTAAGTCCTAAAATTGTGGAACTACTTTGTGTTGCGGCACCTTCAACATAGCCAAATATGTGTAGCGCCCAAGCTGCTGCTGCGCCTGTTAAAGCAGTAGCAAGCGTTGGCAAAAATCCTCCAAAAGAAGTCATAAATCCATTTATGTTCATCCCAGTCTTCCACTCTGTATAATCAATTGCAGCTGGCATCATAGTCCCCTGCGCAGGATTAGCAAGCCCCGAGAAAAAGCCCATAAAAGCCAGAGAAACCATATACGCAACAACCCCCATTGATGTCGGTGGAAGTATAATAACAACGCCCATTGATACCATTGTGACAATTACTGAAAGTACAAGGTTTTTTTTGATTCCTACAAGTTTTGTAAATTTCGAACTAAGCATAACTCCTATTAAAGTTGGTAACAAAGCGACCAAGCCTGAAATTGTTACTAGCATGTCATTATTAAAATAATATTTGAAATAAAAAATCTGTACACCGTTTCTTAAGCCACTTGCTAAATTTATGCCAAAAGCAAATAAATATACAATAAGCGCGGTCCTATTTGATAAGACTGCACCTAACATTTTTACAAACGATGGTCCTTTTTCTCCTTTTTCCGGTAGAGAAATATACCTTTCATGTATTACAACTTTCTGCCAAATAGCGATAGCGATGCTCACAACCATGACTATCCCCATAACGATGGAAAAACCCTTGGAATCATTTCCAGCCCCCAAAGCTTTATATAAAGGCTGGACTCCTATTTGTGCCAATAAAGCCCCAATAATTACCGTAAAATATCCAATTTGCCCCATTGATAATCGATCATCTATCCTTTTTGTAACAACAGGTGTCATTGCACTAGCGGGTGATCCTATCAATGTTAAGCAAATACTGTAAAGCACATAAGTGACAGTTACATAAAGTATCTTTTCAGTAGAACCTAAATCAAAAGTTGTGAAGGTAAAGAACCCGAAAATACCTAAGAATGCTCCAATCAAGATTACCCAAGGCTTATACTTGCCCCACGGTGTTGTTGTCTTATCCATTACAATACCAAAAACGGGTGATATGATTGCATCAAATATACGCACAACCAAAAACAATATTGCTATATATCCTGCATTGATTTGCATGATGTCAGTGTAATAGAAAAGGAGATACACTTGAATAACTTGAAGATGAAATGTACCCAATCCATTATTAATGCTACAGGCTAGCTTCTCGCCAAACTTAAGTTTATCTAATTCCCCATTTGTAGTACTTGCATTTTTTTGTTCATTTTCTAACTTGTTCATCCTACAGCCCCTTCGCAGTATTATTATTATTTATCAAAATAAATAATCTAAACCTTAGTATGTGCCTATTTGATTGTCATTCTTTAATCAGTATTAGGAAGAAACGCGCCAGATAAGACCTACTTTCAAAGTTTTATCCTGAAGTTTAAAAATAGGCTAATATCTCTCCATAAGACTTGCTCCAAACTTTCAATGTTGCCGAACCGATTCCTACTCGAACTACGGCCTGTGCACGGCCATAATATGTAGTGTAACTTCCTGTAAGAAAGTCCTCTTCAGTCCGCGGACATGCACTTCCGAAACCTAGCAAGTCTCCGCCTTCTAAGGATACAGTAAACAATTCATCTGCATTGCATTCTACCACACCATTTTCTCCAGTAATTGCTATATTAACGTAAACAATATCCTCCACTTTTTCTTCTGGTGTAACTGTCAAGCTGAGCTTGCCCAATGCTGATTCTAGCTTGGAACGGCTTATTTCTTTGTCATTGGTATCATAACCAACTGCCATGATTTCACCCGATTCATATGTAACCATAAAAATGGCTTTATAATCCTTAATTATTTGTTTACCCACTGATTTAGTATTTAAGAATAATTCTACTGTTGCAGCATCTGCATATACTTCCACTTCCGTCTTACTACCTTCGCAGTTTTGCCAAGCCCAACTTGGTAGAGCATTCGTCCCACGCCACACCATTTTACTTGGTTCAATTCCTTGATGATTTACAGGACATACACCTATATATGGCATTTTATGATTCCCCCATACGACTGAAGCAAGTCCTACCTCGGCGGTTTCATTTCCGAGGATATCTAGAGCTCCCGCCTCAGCCAATAACCATGGATATGGTTTCTTAAAACCTTTTCCATCAGAAGTATATGCCCAAGCTCCAAGTCCTACTTCCCCCAGATAATCCCATGCCGTCCACATAAAATCACCCACTAAATATGGATATTTTTTTACCATGGCCCAATTTTTAGCTATATCTTGTGGAAAAGTCTCGCTTCCAATTATGACTCGCTGCGGATGAGCGTTTGCTTCCAGTGGATATCGCCCTGATGCATAATTATAGCCTGCAATGTCTAATAAATCGACGCTAGGAGATGTAGTTAAATCTGCTTCTTTTGAGTTGGCCGAATTATTCATACCTGTACCTACCGTAGAAGTCATCATGTTAAAAGTGGTACTTGACATATCACTCATACCATTTTCTGAAAAAGAATTATTAAGACCGCCTTCTTCTTTGTACATTTCTTTACCGCCTGCAGAGTTTGCAATAATCATCAAATTAAATCCAGCAGTAACAGGTCGAGTACTATCCAAACTGTGCATTTGATTAACTAACTCCGCAGTTAATTCCTGCCCCTTTTGACTGGCTGGCTCGGATACCTCATTGCCAATCGAATACATGATTACAGATGGATGATTATAATCTCTGGCAACAAGTGACTTAATATCATCTTTATAGTTTTCCATAAAATTACTGGCATAATCATATTTATTTTTATGTTTATACCACATATCCCATGTCTCATCCATAACATACATGCCATATCGATCACATGCATCCAGCATTGATACTGCCGCAGGATTATGCGATGCTCGGATAGCATTGTAACCTTTTTCTTTCAATATCCGTACCCGACGTGCCTCACTAGCTACATAACTGCAGGCACCTAAGATACCATTATCATGATGTACACACCCGCCGCGTAGGAGAGTCTCTTTCCCATTCACAAAAAGCCCACTAGGGCTCCATGTAACTACACGGATTCCAAAATGTACTTCCGCTACATCCACAGGCTGTCCAGCCATAAACAAAGTGACTCGACATACGTATAGATTCGGATTTTCCTCACTCCATAACTTTGCATTAGACACATTCAATTCTACATTGTCACCACTGCCAACTACTAATACATCTGTATCATCCATGATTTCGACCTTGATATCTCCACCACGATGAGAAGTTTCTACCCGAATTTTCGCCGGATTGTACGAGAGTGTTGTTACTTTTATACCTTCTGCTTGAATATACTGTTCAGCACTCTCCCACAGCCATACTGGACGATAAATTCCGGCTCCTGTATACCAACGAGAATTGGGCTGATTTGTATTATCCACAGTAACTGTAATTTCATTTTCTCCCTCTATCAGAAAATTATCCAAATTAACAAAGAAAGGGCTATAACCATAGGCTTTACCGCCAGCTTCCTTGCCATTCACAAATACTTTACTATCTTTATACACTCCTTCAAACTGTAATAGGTAGTGTTTTTTTTCAAAATCTGCCGATACTGTGAATTGTTTTGTATATACATACTCACCACCCTCAAAATAAGCACCATCGCTGCCGCTAGGTGCATTCGCATTACGCTTTACCTCAAGCATTGCGTCATGAGGCAACGTAATGTATCGCGTAAAACCTCCTACTTTAGAAAACTTCCAGTTCTTGCAAAAATTTGTTTTTATCATTGTACACTACTCCTTTTCGCCGTCTTTTAACTAAATTTTTATGAAGTTAAGTCTATTATCATTCCGTACTACTTTAATCCTGAATCCGCTCTACACACTGCCTATAGCTCAATGTACCAAATTGGAAAAATAACCGGTGTACGCTCGCATCAAAAGCCTAAATTTCATAATGGAACGATCAAGAACCCAAGTATGTTTTGGCGTGGCAATAACATATGTTCAAAAGAGCAAAGTACATTAGCCTGATTCAATGTTAATAAAAACGGGGCATGAGTTCGGCCTGCATCTGAATTTCTAACCCATAATCAATATTTAGAAGCGTACCTGAAATATAAGATGCCATATTGCTGTTTATAAACACAATGGGTTGTGCCATTTCATGAGGTTGTGCCAAACGATGTGCAATACCCGTAAATTTAATTAAATTTTCCTTACCGCCGGCATTTTCAGCGAACTCATCTGTCATCCCCGTATCTGTTCCTCCTGGTAACACACCATTAACACGTATTCCTTGAACTGCAAAAATATGCTGAAGGTATGCAATATAATAATTCATAGTAATTTTTGCAAGTGCATATCCGAACTTTCCTTCCTTAGCATTGTAGTTATATGATTCTAACGCTTGAACGGTTGCATCCCAACCAGTTGTTTCTATCATATTGATATATTCTTTTTTACTTTCCCTCTTTTCCCAACCTAGCCCACAAGTAGAAGTTATAAATGCAATAGCCCCTTCCCCACTCATTCGGTTAATAAGATACTCCTCACAGATATATTTGTTAGCTACAAAATCAATTATCACTGTCGTATTAAAATCTGTAGTTGCACCTGAAACTCCTGCAATTCCAAAGAAAGAATCTATTTTGTCTGGAATTTGTGTAAAAGCTTCATCAATAGAAGTTTTGCTGCTTAAATTAGTATGTATATATTTTTCAATGCCATTAATTTTTACTTCTGACCAATCCAGAGCGTATACACTTGCCCCCAAATCTACCAGCATCTCCGTAGCAGCTTTCCCCATACCACTCGCAGCACCTGTAACAACACAAATTTTTCCCACATATCCAAAATAATCTTTCATCGCTTTATCCCCTTTTCTTTTTATCTTTTATATGACTTCCAAATTATCAAATAATGTCCTCGTAAAAGATTTGCATTTTCATCAGCATATTATAACAACGAATTGCACACCGCCCAGTCCCATCAACAGACTAGCCGGGCAATCTGAAATTACTATTTTATTCACTTTTATTCATGACATCAAATAGTAATTTCAGATCTTGCATAGACAAACCAGAAATGAACCCTAAAAGCAAAGTCACAGGTAGATCCATCATTACGTCCATTCTGCTAAAGCCGTTCTCTTGTTCACCTATATTGCCTGTCATTTTCTTAATAACCTCATCGGTTACCTTATCTCCAGGCTGAATATCCATAGAATCCAATTGCTCCTGCTTTATCATCCCTTGTTCAATCAAGCCAGTGATAAATTCACCTATATTCTCTTCCCAGAATTTTTTTCCTAGTGGATGTCTGACAAAATCTCCAATAGTGGAATTCGTATTATATTCAATGTATCCTGGGACTTCTAATGCAGAGATAACCACCTTCTCTTCACATACAATATTATGTGAGGATTTCCCAATTTGAATACAATATGTACCACTTTCAACATACCAAGCATGGATTTTGACGTTCCAATAAGCAAAGGCTCGTTTGTTTAATTGAAATATAACCGTTTTTGTTTCACCAGGTCGTAACTTAATCTTCTCAAACCCTTTCAACTCACGTACTGGTCTAATAATTTCACTTTTTTCTGGAGCAACATATAACTGCACTACTTCCTTACCTTCCACGCCCCCAGTATTGGTCACATCCACACTTACTGTCAGCGTATCATCGTCGGTCATCTGAATTTTATTGAGTTTCAAATTGGCATACTCAAAAGTGGTATAAGACAGTCCATATCCAAACGGAAATAATGTCTCCATATTTTTACTTTCGTAATAGCGATAACCCACAAAAACTTTTTCATTATATTCTACCCGATTGCCTTCACCAAAATAGAATAAATAGGATGGATTATCTTCAAGTTTTTTAGGAAAAGATTCCGCTAACCGCCCACTGGGGTTTACTGCCCCCCAAAGTACATCCACGGTAGCTGCCCCAATAGCTTGCCCCCCAAGATAAGTTTCAATTATAGCTTTTGGCTTGTGAACCCATGGCATTTCGATTGGCGCACCATTATGTAGAACCACTACTGTATTAGGCTGTACTGCACAAACAGCTGCGATTAGTTCATTCTGGCAAACTGGCATATTCAGGTGTTTACGATCAAACCCCTCTGATTCCATCTGTTCAGTGAGTCCAGCAAAAATCACTGCTACATCAGCATTTTTTGCAGTGGCAACAGCCTCTGCGAACAGCAAAACATCTGTCTTGTCTTCCTTAATAGAATACCCTTCCACATATTCAACCGTAATACCAGCATCAGCCGCTGCGTCTAATGCAGAAGTGACCTTGAAACTATTTATGTAGCTGCTACCACTGCCTTGGTAGCGAGGTTCTGAAGCAAATTTTCCTATGAAGGCAATTTTATCAGATTTTTTTAGTGGCAAAATTGATTCTTCATTTTTCAGCAAAACCATAGACTGACCTGCTGCTTCTCTCGCAAAGCTATGACCGCCTATATAATCAAACTCTATATTCGCCCTCCTGTGTTCAAGCCCCATATATGTCATCGTCAAAATATTTTCGCAGGCTGTATCCAGCTTTCTTTCGTCCAATGTTCCATCTTTCACAGATTTGATAAGATCTACGTCTGTTTCGATTGCAGCAGGCATGGTTAAGTCAGTTCCGGCTGCTACTGCATCTGTACGGTTGTGTGTAGCCCCCCAGTCACTAACTACTAAGCCCTTAAATCCCCATTCATTTCTCAGTATATCTTGAAGATAGGCTGTGTTTTCGGTAGAGAAAATCCCGTTTATCTTATTATAAGAAGCCATTACTGCCCATGGCTGAGCATTTTTCACCGCACCTTCAAAAGCAGCTAAATAGATTTCCCGCAATGTACGCTCATCGACTTCAGAAGAGTTTGTCATACGGCGGTGTTCTTGGTTATTTGCAAAAAAATGCTTTATAGTCGCTCCTACTCCCTGATTTTGCACGCCTTGAATAAAAGCAGTTGCCATCTCTGTTGCTACCAGTGGATCTTCAGAAAAATATTCAAAATTACGACCACATAACGGACTGCGCTTAATATTAGCACCTGGTCCTAAAATAACTTGTACCCCTAATGATTGACACTCTCTTCCTATAATTTCGCCTTCTCTTCGCAATAACTCACGATCAAAGCTTGCTGCCGTAGCACAGGCTAGTGGGTAGCAAACAGCAGGAATACAATTCTGAGCAAAACCACTCATTTCTCCCGACTGTGTGCGCAAACCGTGAGGTCCATCGCTCATACGAATCGGCAGAATATCAAGACGTTCTACTCCCTTCGTAAACCAATTATCGCGACCTGAACATAAACCTGCTTTTTCTTGTAATGTCAATTGCTTAACTAATTCTTTGATTATGGTGTACGGTTCAACTTTGCATACGTCACCTTCTGTTATGCCTTTTTCATTAAATGTATCAACTCTTACATACACCGAATGACCTTTGATTAAGGCACCTATATTTACTTCATTATTGCTAAAAACCATATAGCTATGATAAAGTTTATCCGGTGCAAATCCCCAAAGCACATTGTAGCCTATGGAATCCATATTTTCCCATTTCGCTAAAAGATCTAATTCACTTAATCGTTCTAGTGTAACTCCTATTGCTTTGTCAGGAAGTTCACCATTGCCGATTCCAAAAATTCTAAGACCAGAAATGCATGCACTCTGATTATAAGGAAGTTCCTTTACTGTACATTTTACATAACGTGCCCTAAAACCATTTTCTTTTACAATAAGATCATGTGATAAATCGCTATCTGCATCCTGCTTATCCTCTATAACGAAATATTCTTTTCCATCTATTGAACCTTCAAGTAACCATCTTGTATAATGTTTGCTTTCATCTATATATCTTTGCGTATATTCATCTCCATGCAACATTGCTCCTTCCGGAATACAAAGAGTCAACTTATCGTCTGCAAAATTCAGTTGAATAGCATATATCTCACAGATATGTTGTAGATCAACTTCAATCCATTCTCCTGACATATTGGAAGCAGCTCTCCACCAGGTCTGAACATTTTCATCGGTAGCCTTAGAAGCTTCTTTTCCTTCTTCAAATGATGAGGCTATTACTGGTTTATTATAAGAAAGAAGCATCCACTCCGGATTATTCCATAATTTCATTTTCTTCTGTTCAACCTTCATAGGCCAATCACCATATCGTTGATTGCAAAATAGTTCACCATTTTCGTCATAGCCTGCTGGCCATAATCCCAAACGCCTTTCAAATCTATCATTTATAGATATTCGCATAGAAGCTACATGCCAAATATTTCCAAGCTTATCCTCCATTGTAGAGCCATGACCAGCACCAGAAATAAATCCTCCAGGTTTATATGAGTAAGGATTATTCTGAGCCAGAGTAAATGGTCCTAGCGGTCCATCAGATATATATACGCCATCTGCATATACGTTAAACTCTGTTCCAGGGCAGGCATATTGTAAGTAATATTTTCCTTTATTTTTATTCATCCACGCTCCTTCAATATAAGGTTTATCATCGCAAAAATACATTCGTATAGTGTTAATCATATCCTCAGTTACATCTGGAGTATTGCTGCTATAGCTGTTAATAATTTCATTTATTTCTGCTGGACTTTTTGAGGGCTTATGATTTTCACCATTTCTTTCATAACCATGTTCTTGTTGGTTTGCAAAGATAAGCGCTCTAGGCTCGCATTTTGGTTTCATATTCTCTGGATTAAGCTCTATACCGTAAATTGGTGTTTTATTTGAGCACCCCCAATAAAAATAAACTCTTCCATCATCATCAACAAATAAATTAGGATCCCAGAACGGAAAGGTTCCTTCTATTTCCTCAAACTTACCATTTATTGGGTCTTTCGTTCTAAAAAACGAACAATTATGATCAATTTTTGATGCAGAAAAATAAATATATTCGCCTATTACGCGTACATCTGGTGCATAATCATAAATAGGTACATCCTTTAAGGAATGGAATTTCCAATCTGTAAGATCATCACTGCTAAGGAATCCGGCAGTCATTGATGGAAAGATATAATATTTACCCTTGAACTCAATCATTGAAGGGTCCGCCGCTTCTCTATTAATGGTTACCTGTTCATTACGAACATTAAACTGATATTTATACTCCATATTTATAGGATTACATATATATTTCATAAATTCTCCTTCCAATTCTCTGTTAATATTTTTTTTACTTTTTAATAACAATTGTTTTCTTTACATAAGTATTAATGGATTTCCTTGCAGATGCCTCCCAAAACCTTCAAACTTTCCTTTGGATATCTAATTTGTGTTGTTCTATCAACTGCAATGAGTCCGAACTTTGGCTTATAACCTAATTGCCACTCAAAGTTATCTAGCAATGACCAGTGCATATATCCGATCACATTAATGCCTTCATCGATGCATTGCTGCAAGCCTGTCAATGCTCTGTCTATGAACTCGACTCTTTCTTTGTCATCACTTGTGCATACTCCATTTTCAGTTATAAGAATAGGTTTTTTCCAATGTTTTGAAACAAATCTTAGTACTCCAGCCAACGCTTCAGGATAGTATTCATACCCAGCTTCTGTTACCCTAGTATTTTCATCCGGCTGTATTTTACCATTTGGTCCATAAACGCTGCGTGTATAATTTTGAAGTCCAAAGAAATCATCCTTTTGAATATATGGCAGGTAGTGCAAGAAATCCTCATCTTGCATTTCTTTTACATATTCTTCTCCTCCAGGCAATGCTTGATGATCATACAAGGACATAGTAATTCCAACCTTTATATTAGGGTTTACTTCTTTAATAACTTCTCTGGCTCTTTCATGACATTTCATGATAAGTATATCTCCATTTTCACTTCGTGGTGAAAGAAACACTTGTACTTCTCTTGGGTCTATTCCAAAGGCCTCTCCTATAGCTCTCATGCTTTGTTCCATCATACTTTGCATATCCATATTTATACCGACCTGAACATCTGCATGTTCAGATTTCACAGCTGACTCCTTTTGCATTTTAGCAAACATATCACTCATTACTCTTGATAATTGGAGTCCCATATTAGCTTCATTAATAGTACAAATATATGGCATCAAGTCTCCAAGCTCTGATACAACATATCTGCAGTAATCCTCAAAATGATGGATAATACTTTCACTTTCCCAGCCCCCTTCTAGTATCAGCCATTTTGGCGATGAAAAATGATGTAGGGTTACAATAGGAGTTACGCCATGCTCATAGCAACATTTCAACACGTTTCGATAATGCTTAATTTCCTTATTATCAAAGTTACTTTTTGCTGGTTCTATTCTTGACCACTCTATTGAAAACCTATAAGCATTAAGTCCTGCATCCGCCAATATTTTTATATCTTCATGATACTTATTATAGTGATCAACTCCATCCAAAGATGGCTCTTTGTATGAAGACCCTGGCATATTTTCCAAAAGCCAACAATCACTGTTTACGTTGTTTCCTTCAACTTGATGTGCGGCTGTAGCAGCACCAATCATAAAACCACGTTGAAAATTTTTCATTTATAATATCTTCTCCTTATAATTATTACTGGTATAATCCAGTATCGTAATCATCTTTTATTGTACTACGATAACCTGCAGTAACATTCATTCTTGCGTATCCTCGCCACCAACTCCAAAAATAAAATTTAGAAGATGAAGAAAATCCATATTATTCAAACTATTTGTTCTAATTCTATTTATATTACACATTTATTGATTGTATTTTTTTTAGAAATTGGTAATATTCCATAGATAAATAATGTTTTATCGCTTTTAGACACAAACATAAAGGCGGTTAAAAATATTGTCTAGATTCCCCTCTATAAGTAATTGTTTTTGTTATATTTTTCTAAAACATTAATTTCTCCACTTATGTTAAGTATCTCGCTACTCATTTCATTAGATTCGCGAATATAATCATTGCGATATTTAGCAATTTTCATATTATTCGATTTACTCATGATTTCGTTATAAATATTCTTGTGCTATAATGAAATTAATATATTTAATATAATATTTTTTTTAATTAGAGGAGCACTATACTTTTATGAATAATTGGGATTTTGTTATAACATCTGAACGTATTACATATATTTGTGAGCTTTTATTTTCAATCCTGCGTGTTCCAATCAGCGTTGTTGATAATAGTGGAAAACTCATAATTAAACATACTCTGCCAAAGCTGCATAATCCTTTAGTTACCAGCCCTGAAGAATTGTATCGTCAACTTTTCCCAGTGAATGCTACTTGGCCTCAGCCAACCATTGCATGTACAAAATATTATGAAAATTATTTCTCAGTCAGTGTTGGTAATGCTAAGACATCAGTAGGAAAAATCATCGTCGGTCCTTCTATTTTCAGTTCAATCAATCAAGCAACAATTGATATATTTTTTAGAGATTTTAAAATCCCTGCTAATTTTAAATCCAAACTGGTCCAATACTATTCCCGTATTCCCATCATGAATGCCAATGAATTGAGGAATGCAAGCCGTCTTTTATCTTTCATGCTCTACCAGAAAAAGACTGAACTTGCCTCACTAAGCGACACAAACTTTTCATCTCAAAAAAAATTTGATATTGAAACTGATTTTGAAGCTTATCTACTAGAGAAAAAAAAGAATTCTCAATTCCGTTTTTCGTTGCAATATGAGCAAGCTATCATGCAGGCTGTAAAAGAGGGCAATAAAGATAAGTTACTAAAACACCTAGAAAAACCATTAGATGGAGAAATAGCCGTTCTTTCGAAAAATCCCTTAAGAAATCAGAAAAATCATTTTATAAGTTTTGTTACGTTTATTTCTCACGCTGCTATTGGAGGCGGACTTGACTGGGAATTGGCTTTCAGCCTTAGCGACATATACATTCAGCAAGTAGAAGAACTTACCGATATTAAAGATATTTATGCATTAAGTAAAAAAATGTTACTCGACTATACAGATAAAGTACAGAAACTGCAGAATAACTCTCATTCCAAATCTATCATCAAAAGCATGAACTATATTAACAAACATTTATATGAAAAACTCTCCATCCCTGAAATTGCTGAATATACGGGCATCAATGCAAGCTACCTATCGCAGTTATTCAGAAAACAAGCAGGCATCTCAATTAGCAAATATATCCAGATAAAAAAAATTGCTGAGGCAAAAAAATTGCTTCTTGACAAAAGTTCAATTTTAAATGTTAGTGTCTTACTTGGATTTAATGATCAAAGCTATTTTACAAAAGTATTCAAAGAGTGTACTGGCATTACCCCAAAAGAGTATAAGCAATCTAGTAATTCCTAAAAAGAAGCTGTCATAAAATAGATTTTGATAGTTTCTCCCCCTAGAAGAAAAACAACAAATTTCATTCTACTGCTCAAACGACTATTATAAAACCCTCCTGTCGTATAATAAAATCGATAGGAGGGTTTTATAGGTAGATGAAAAATAAACACTATACACATTTTTGAAAAAACTTTTAGGTTCGGTTTAGTTTGACTTTTTCTATAACTTGGACCACTTATTTAAAAACACAATCAAAAGAAAAAGTCAACTTGCGTTAGGAAAACACGGTTACCAAAGCTTCTATTGGCAGTTCCTTTAACATCCAAATATTTTGTGCTAACCAATATTTGTCGATAAGGGACATAGTCAAATCCTACCTCCCAGCCTTTCGCTCCATTCACCTTATCTTGAATATCATAACCACCATCAATGGTGGCATTAGCTTCAGACTTAATGTACTTCACCCACATACCATAAACGCCAACAGTTGTATTATCACCAGTACCTTTGTAGTTCAGACCAATTAAATATGTATTATTTTCCCGTGTAAAGCTAGATTTTCCAAATACAGCCTTGAACATATAATCTTGTCCTATTTTTGTATCAAAGCCTGCCTCATAATAATTTACACCACTATAGGGCTCACCATCACTACCGCTGGCTGAATATACACGCTGATAAGCCGCCTTTACATTGGCTGTTCTACTGAGTGGGGCAGCAATATCAATACCAAAATAGCGAGGATCACTACCATTTGCTGAATATATTTTCAATTTTTCCGAATCAATTCTTGATGAATCAAAATAACTGTCATTCATCAGTGGTCCCCACGGATATCGATTTTGTATGCCTATATTGTGTTCTATTTTACCGATATTAATACTAGTCTTGACAGTATTACCGAAAGCAAACTGCACACCAGCCAGCCCATCTATTTTGTTATTCTCGGCCTGATTATCATAAATCAAACCATAAGCGCTTGTATAATTATAAACACCAAAGGTTGTCTTTACTTTTGCAATAGGACCCGTAACAAAAAGTTTTTCATCCATGCCTATCTCACCCAAAACGGGACTCACAACACCATTTGGCCTATCATAAGGGTTGGTTAAATTCCGAAGAAAGGTAGCCTCAATGTTAGCAGACCATTCACCAATATGATATTGCGTCAACATATTACAGTTAATCCATGTATCTAATTTGGTTCCTCCACCATCGGGAGAAACCATAGGGTCATTGCTTGAATGCACACTATATTTTAAAGCAACTGTCCCTACCATATCCCACTTATTCACTTGATTCTCTAGGAATGATACTTTTGCGCCTAAGGTTTTTAACTCTCCGCTGAACTCCTGCGATAATTTTTGAATAAGATTTTTGTTTTGCTCATTGGCATTTTGCTCTTTGGACAATGCTTTGGCAACAATGACTGCCATTTCATACCGAGTAATGGTCTGATCGCCTTTTAATGAACCATTATATCCAGTGATCAAACCATCCTTTGCCAACTTATTGACCGCATCATAGGCCCAATTATTTTGGGGCACATCGTCAAACGGATTATCTGAAGCGAAACAATTTCCAATAAACACCAATAAAAATACCCAAACAAGAAATAAACTTTTTTTCATTTACTATCCCCCTTATCATGTTGATCAGACTAACCCTACATCATAAAAAATTTTGTTTCAAACGTGAACAATTTATCTTTAAATGAAGAATCTGTAATTCCAGTTTTAATCTCATATTTAAAATCAATTATTGTATTATTTGCGATCGCCTTATAGTACGTAAACGAATAACCTTTAAACCCAACAATACGATCTTGCCAAGTACTAATACCACCATTAATCGTAGCATTCGGTTCTTGGTAGTTATAGGCTATCCCCCACGAATAACTGCCCGGAATCTTTTGGTCTGCAAATTTATAATTAAGACCCAAAACATAAGTCACATTATTCCGATAATAATTTGCTTTACTATAGTCCGCGAGAAAATAAAAATCTTTACCTATTTTGGTATCAAAACCCATATCCGTATAGGAATGAGCTCTACAGACTTGTGCCGTTACACCAGAAGTAATATTTGCCGGATCCGTATAAATATACTTGTCACTATTCGGACTAACCCTTATAAAACCTGCCTTATAGTGAGTGACTTTACTAGTCGACCCCTCAAACTGTATCTCTTGTATACTCGGACTACTTAACCCTGGTGCAAACGTAGCTACTTTCTCTGGATCCATTCCATATAGATTCCAAGAAGTCCCAATACTTGAATCTACCTTTCCAATTCGTAATGTAGTCTTCACCTGTCCCGGTGCAAGCAAAACCAAATTGGCTAGACTACCCGGCTTAGTGCCCTGATCAGTGACTTCCACTTTCTTTGTTTGGGACTGTGGCGTCGTATAAGACAATTCCATCCCGGAAATTTCTGTAGAAAAAGTAAGCCCATAATTATGAATTAAACCTGTTCTACCGACACTAACCGCTAGGTCGCCTACTCTTCCTGTTAGATTCATTATCTCACCTATAGTCCAATAACCGTTATTAGACTGCGAATAAGTTCCACCGACAACTCCAGGACAGGATCCATTTCGCTCCATCTGTGTGCCCAGTAAAAAATTCCACCTTTCATTAAGTGGAAACGCTAACAAGTTAAATACAGTAATCTTATTAATACTTACACTATGTTTGTTTTCCACTAAAGGATTCGTAACATTAGAATAAGCACCCTTACGCATATCTAAAACTTCGCTATTTATGCCGTGAGGGTTGGAAATGTTCGCATTCGTGTATGATGTCGTAATCATGGTTACAGGAACTACTTTAAAAACCTTACGATATAGAGCCGTTACACGAACTCCTAATCCTTGAAGATCCGTCATAAATTCGACTTTAAGTTTATCAATAAGTACTTTATCTTCGGTGCTGGCTTTCTCAGACTGTGACATAGCCCTCGCAATAAATTTAGCCATTTCATACCTTGTTAAGACACGGTCTCCGGCAAAAGTGTCTGCACGATATCCATTCAACAAACCATCCTTGTCCAATTTCGCTACAGCTGCATAGGCCCAATGGTTCTTTGGAACATCGTCAAACGTATTGATTCCAGCCGTTACCCCTGCGCCAAAAGCAAACCTGTTTATGCCCAACACGAAAGTAAACATTAATATACTTGCTAAAATTTTCTTCATTCGCTACCTCCAAAATGCAAATTGATACATTTTGCCAAATACTACTAGCAATTTTTTTAATGGGTATCCATTGTTTCCCCACCAACATCTGTTTTATGAAAATCTACTATCTCTAAAAAAGTTTCTAACCCCCCCATATCTTTAACGACAATATTCGATAATATTGATTTACGCACAACCCTTGACCTGCTCCTTTCATAAGATTTAATTTTTATATGTAAACCCTTTGCTTATCACAATAATTGCATAAGCAAAGGAGTATTAACATTGTGTCATGGAAATATTTAAGTTTTGATTATGTTTTATTGTATTGACTTCATGGATGTTCTTATAGTAATTTTTTAAGAATTTAGTATATTTTGAATATAATATTTTTTTCAATCACAGATCACTTCATTAGATAATACAAAAAACTCCATGCAAACCAATGCCGAATGGACCGTTTATACTGATTCTATAATTCTCTACACTGCTGTGTCTCACATTAGATGGTTTTCCATAGCTGATGCCGCTCCTTCTGTTTGAACTTATTTCAGCGAGAGCATATTTTAGCTAAAAAAGAGTACATGAATCCAATCGGTATAAATCGCTTAGATTCGTGTACTCTTTTCGTTTTCATGATGCGGTTTTAAATAGTGAATGCAAACATTGTGGGAACAGCTTGATCCATTCCAATATTTTCTCGATACTCTATCGGGTTCAAAAAAACAGAGCAAATTTTATGCTGGCCATAAACACGGATAAAACCTAATTTTCTTTTTGCGAGTGCAGTTTTGAAGCAAAAGCCCGCTTAATGAAGCGAATTGCAAAATTCGGACTAAGGGTATAGATTAGATTCATTAACGTCGAATCTTTCCCTATGAACATTCTAAACTTATTCTTTTCCATCCCACTAATGATCTTTTTTGCTGCCAACGATGGTGATAACAATAATTTCGATTTTTGCTTCGAAGTTGTAGCTGCCCCATCATTAATATTTGAATTTTTCATAATATCTGTTGCTATTCCACCAGGGAACACAACAGACACATGGACATTGGTATCTAATAATTCCGAATATAAACTTTCTGTCAATATCTTTATTGCCGCTTTAGAAGCACCGTATGAGCTCTGTCCGGGAAAGGGGAAAAATCCGCCCATACTAGAAATGTTTACAATGTGCGCTTCTGGTCTAGTCAAAAAATGATTTAAAAATGCCTTTGTCATATATAAAGTTCCATAAAAATTAACAGTCATTACTTTATCTATTTGTTCAAATTTTAAATCTTTTAAATCGACAAAAGGCTGTATAATACCTGCATTATTAATAAGTCCATCAATATGACTCAGTAAAGAGCTAATTTCCTCTGCAAAGTTAAATACAGCCTCTTTATCTGTAATATTCACAACCCGAGTTATTAGATCTCCATTCTCCCCAGAAATTCTAAATGTTTCTTCAAGAGCAGATTGATTTACATCAATAGCAATGACCCTGGCACCTTTTGATAACAGGTTAAGAACCAATTCTCGTCCTACACCATTTCCTCCACCAGTAACAACTATGTTTTTATTTAATACTTTCATAACGCCGTTTCACCCCTAATATGTTTAGATTTATAGATTCTCTAATTCATAATATATCCAAAAAATTTTATATACTATCAAAATATCTAGTTTTTAGTAAACTTCAATATAATCGCAAAAAGTTCTTGAATGAAAAACTATCCATGCAATCGAAAGTTGGCTGCATAGAAACTACCTTGTAAATCGTAATCAAGAAAAAGTGTCCTTTTTTCTTTACCTTTTTAGTTAATCAACACTCGTGATAGTCTTTCTTATTTTTGACCTAAATCTTTTGCTAAAATTGGGTTAATAACCACTGTCCATATTTCGTATCCTTGTTGATTGAAATGAAGATTATCTATTCCATATATTTCTTTTTTAATCGTTCCATCTTCATTAAGCAACGCTGTTGTGGCCTCAATAAAAATCAAATGTTCGTTTTTATGATCTTCACAATATTGATTTATCAATTGGTTTGCCTTTTCAGCTTCTGGCCAGACATCCATTCGACTCGGTGTCGGCGCAATAGAAATATAGTAAATAGGGACACTAGGCAACTTTTTATGTACGTTCGTAAAATATTCAACGACCCGCTTATACACTTCTTCCCCTGTCTTTGAATTCCCATCTACGCCATTAATATCATTGGAACCAGCATAGAGTACAATAGCTTTCGGGTTAAAAGGAACGACCAGCCTATCAGCATAAAATACGGAATCAGCAATTTTTGTCCCGCTAATACCATTGTTTAGTACAGTAAGTGGCGCCATGTCCTGCGGTAAAGTTTTCCACTTCTCAATAAAAGAACTACCAGCAAATATAATGGCATTTTGCGGATAGTCGCCGTGATACTTGTCTTCAACTGCTTTGACTTGGCTCTCCCAATACCACCATTGCGGTTCTTCATTTCGGCTCATTTTCATACTAAAATAAACAAGAGTCCCCCCAGTTACAACTACTATAAGAATTAATACAGCAATCCCCCACATAATAATTCTCCTTGTCTTCTTTTGCATTACCCACAGCCTCTTTTCTAAACTATATTTTTCGCATTAAAATTCAATCCTATGATATGAATGGAACGTTTATCAACACTCGTGATATTTTTATGCGATACCTTCACAACCGCTTCCCCCCTAATACTTTTAGATTTACAAATTATCTAATTCATAATATATCCAACAAATTATATATACTAGCAATATATCTAGTTTTTAGTAAAATTCACTAGCACGGCAAAAAATTCAGGGTGTGAATCAAATGATTCACACCCTGAATTTTATGTTAGTGCATTATAGATGTTTTACAACACCCATGCGTTTTTGTAAGATTTTCAACGGTATCATAAATAAGAGGTTAAAACATAAGATTGTTATGATCAGTAACGCACCTATGCCATCCGCAATCGTAACCCGATCCGGTACAAGCCCAGTTGACATCAAATACCACATATGCACGGCCAACGTTTCACCAGCAGCAAGAAAATTCGTATCAGCTTGATAACGTGAAACTGTGGTACCTGCGGTAAAGATCAAAATAGCCGTTTCTCCCAAGGCTCTGCCAGCCGTTAAGGTAATGCCTGTTATGATTCCCGGTAAAGCACTTGGTAAAATAACTTTCCAGATCGTTTGGAGTTTCGTTGCCCCAAGCGCTAGACTGGCTTCACCATAAGCTTTAGGTACCGTACGGATTGATTCTTCCGTTACCCGCACCAATACTGGTAAATTTAAAAGAACCAAAGTCAACGCCCCGCTAATAATACTAAAGCCAAAGCCTAGAAAATTAACAAAAATAATCATCCCGAACAATCCCAAAACAATCGACGGCACTGTGGCCAGACTTTCCGTGCTAAGCCGAACGATCTTCGTCAACCGTGTTTCTCTCGCATATTCTGCTAAATATATGCCAGCACCAATCGCTAATGGAATTGAAACTGCCAAAGACAAAAATAGTAAATAAAAAGAATTAAACAGTTGTGGTCCGACACCACCACCGGCCTCAATATCACTTGGTTTGCCAAACATAAAGTCAAATGACAGTACAGGTAATCCTCTATATAAAATATAGCCTAGGAAAAAGATTAAGATTCCTAAAATCAGAAATCCGACCAGCCACATAACAGCTGTAGCGATTGAGTTCGTCACTTTTGCATTCATTTATGCATACCTCCTTGAGCCGATTCGACGAATCAACAAGATCATGCCAAGGGATATGACAAGCAGTACTAAAGCCATGAGGAATAATGAATTGCCCCAAACAGATCCAAATGGTGTGTTTCCCATCTCAACAACAATATTACTGGTAAGCGTTGATGTTGGTGAAAAAAGTGTCGCGGCAACCATAGGCGTATTACCAATCAGCATCTGTACTGCCATTGTCTCACCAATTGCTCTGGCCATAGCCAAAATAATTGCCGTGAGTATTCCCGGCAGGGCTGCCGGAACCAGTACATGAAAGATCGTCTGCCAGCGCGTTGCGCCGAGTGCGAGTGAAGCTTCTTCCATCATCGACGGCACCGAGCAAATTGCATCTTCGCTGATACTGATGATAGTTGGTAAAATCATGACAGCCAGTACGATAGCTGCCGCCATCACACCAAATCCTGATCTCACATGAAAGACTTCCCTTAAAAATGGAACAAGCAAGGTAAGCCCTATATAACCATACACAATTGATGGTATCGCTACATATAATTCAGTAGCAGGACGCATGATTTCACGAAGCCAGTTTGGCGCTATCTTTGCCATAAACAAAGCCCCTAAGAGTCCTAATGGAGCGCCGATCAGAACCGCCAGTATGGTAACAAGAAGTGACCCTACAATAAAACTAAGTGCGCCAAACTGATGTCCCATGGGATTCCATTTACTTGTGAAGAAAAACTCGAATGGACTCACTTGGCTAAACGTCATCAAACCTTGTTTGCCGACAAAGAATATGATGGAGAAAATTATCAGTGCCATCAAACATGCACTGGCAATAAATAGATATTTAACATATCGATCATAACTGAGTCTTCGCTTGTGATTCTGATCTTTGCTGTACATTATAACATCCCTTCTAGCTGTTTGTTACTTTTTCAATTTATTAATTGCAATAAAGCCCAGCTTTTCTACTTGTGCATTTTGGAATTCATCACTCATCACATAGTCAATAAATGCTTTGACTGCGCCTGTAGCTTCGCCCTTTGTATACATATGGCCATAACCATAAATTGGATATTTACCATCAATTATTGCTTGCGCCGAATATTTAACACCATTATAATTTAATACTTTAATCGTATCATCTGCATATGGTGCATCTACATAACCAATAGCGCCTGGAGTTGTTGCAATCGCTGTTCTTAAAGCACCATTGGAATCTTGGATAACTGCTTTATCCGTAAATTCAGCACCTTTGAGAACAACATCGGCAATTGTTGCCCGCGATCCGGAAGATTTTGCCCGATGAATCAAGGTAATTTCTTGATCAGCACCGCCAACTTCTTTCCAGTTTGTAATTTTCCCAGTCATAATATCAATGACTTGCTGAGAAGTTAAGTTATCAATTGTTACATCTTTATTTGCTATAAATACAAAAGGTTCAATAACAACTTTATGATCGACAAGACCTTTATCTTTATAGTCTGCTGGAAGATCAACATCCGAATTACCAATCTGTACAGCACCTTCTGCTACTTGATTCATACCCGTGAAGGAACCACCACCAGCGATATTTACAGTCACTTTATCATTTTTCTTTTGGAATTCTTCTTGGGCTGGTTTCAAAAGTGGTAAAAGTGCCGTTGAGCCTGATGCACTAATTTGTCCCGTAAGGGCTGCATTATCCTTATCCGTACCAGATGTACTTGCTGCTTTATCAGCACCACCGCATCCAGCCGTCATAACAGCTCCAATCAGTAAAGCTGCTGCCATCGTAAGTAATTTGCTCTTTTTAAATGAAATCATTATTCCATTCCCTCCTGAATATCTTTTATATCTTTCCCTTCTTATATTCTAGCCTAGACGATTCATTTTGATGTTAAGGGTTTGTTAAGAAATTGTTAAAACCGCTATACAAAAAAAGTGCTTATGTTACAATAAACTTGACCATAGAAATAGCCACACAGAAAGAAGGTCCTTTATGCTAAAATCAAAAATCAGCCGTCGTTTGATTTTTTCATTTCTGCTCATTACAATCACATCTTTATCCTTACTGGGAATGTATCTATTGCAATTTTTTTACAATGAAAATCTCAAAACAAAAACTGAAAATCTCATCATAAATGCACGAACGATTGAAGTTTCGCTCGAAGATGAGCTTTATAATCCAGAAAAGCAAGATTATATAAATAATGAAATTCACAAGATTAGCGATGCCACGAAGCTTCGTATTACCATTATCGATGTGAATGGGCAAGTGATCGCTGACTCCTGGGAACAGACGGAAGAACTAGACAACCACCTTCGACGCTTAGAAGTACAGGATGCACTCCATAATGAATACGGCACTTCGATCCGCTATAGTGACACCATCAAAGAAAATATGCTCTATGTTGCAATGCCAGTTTATCAAAACGGGGAACTAGCCGGCATTGTAAGAACTGCTTCTACCGTATATCCGATTGAAAGCTCATATAAACATATTCGAAATACCATTTTCACAGCACTGTGTATTACAATTATTCTAGCCGTCCTAGCCGGTTTCATCCTAGCCCATCGACAAATAAAGCCGATTCGACAAATGACCGAAGATGCCCAAAAAATTGCCGATGGTGATTTAGATCGGCGTATCTATATCTATACCAACGATGAATTAGAAGTCCTCGCCCAGACCATTAATAAACTCACAACGAATCTAGAAGAAAAAATTAGTGAAGCCGATGCCGAGACCCGTAAATTGTCTTTGATTTTAGAAAACATGGATAATGGCGTCATGCTGCTTGATACCCAAGGTAATATTACAACTGCCAATCGGCGCGCTCGTGATCTCTTTCGACTCACTCCTGATTTAATGAAAAAACAAAGCATCAATGCAATTGGCAGCACACTTCTTAGTGAAACGGCCAAAGAAGTCCTCAAGACGATGTCCACAAAATCCATCGCCTTTAAAATTAATATCAATCATACAAAAAAAACATTTGACGTATTTTTCGCCCCGATTATGAATAGTGACAATACCGTAATCAGTATTCTCAGCGTGTTTCACGATATTTCAGTTTTACAGGAAATGTCCACCCGTCAAACTGAATTTGTGGCAAATGCATCTCATGAACTTGCTACACCGTTGACATCCATTTGCGGATTTTCTGAAACTCTTTTAAGCGGCGCTTTACATGACCCCGTACTTTGTGAAAAATTCATTGCTATCATTCATACAGAGTCTCAGCGCATGGACCGTTTAATAAAAGATTTGTTACAGCTTGCCAAATTAGACAGTAAAGAATACCGTCAGCAAATCAAACTTGAAAACGTCGATCTGAAAGAAGTATGCAGCGCTGTCAAACTAAAACTACAATCTCAGATTGATGGAAAGCTACAAAAGCTTCAACTGAATCTTCCCGTGGATCCCGTTATCGTTCATGCGAATACTGACTGGATCATGCAATTGTTGATGAACCTAACTGAAAATGCAATTAAGTATACACCTGCCCACGGACAAATAACCCTCACTTGCACACTCGATCAGGAGAAGGTTTTTGTAAAAGTAAAAGACAATGGTCTCGGGATTGCTCCTGAAGATCTCCCCTTCATCTTTGAGCGTTTTTACCGAGCTGACAAATCTCGTACCCGCCTTGATTCAAGCGGGGGATCCGGTATTGGTCTCTCCTTGGTGCGATTTATCGTTGAATTGTTCGGCGGTCAAATTTTTGTAGAAAGCCAGCTCAAAGTCGGCACCAGTTTTACATTTTATCTACCGAAATAAAAAAAGAAGGACCTATCATAATTCGCAAATAGTGAATTATGATAGGTCCTTCTGCTTATTTCTCAGGTTTCCGAATGCGTTCCGCTGTTTCTAAATAAATGACCCA
>Ga0302210_10000206_pt1 | contig 27965 bp, 25 predicted proteins | sample II_Fen_E3_2_FD_198793 | JGI IMG/M metagenome (GOLD analysis project Ga0302210, IMG submission 198793) | Peat permafrost microbial communities from Stordalen Mire near Abisko, Sweden - II_Fen_E3_2 | ecosystem: Environmental > Terrestrial > Soil > Wetlands > Permafrost | place: Sweden: Abisko... | reverse complement strand
GAATTGGATATTCTTCACCACATACGAAGGGAGGTTTTCCAGCATCACCTTATTATCACCTTTAATGAATTCCTTGCCATTAAGCAACAGATAGTCCACCTTTTTACCGTTTAAAAATATTTCTCCTTTATCCGTTAGCTTTACCCCCGGCATCTGCTTCACCAACTCATCCAGCATAGAGCCTTTCGATAATTTAAAGGCGTCGGCATTGTAAACCAATGTATCCCCTTTATAAACGAGTTTAACTTGCGTAGCTTGTACAACCACCTCCTTCAGTGTATGGCTTTGCTCCGCTTCCTTTTTTTCTGCTTTTTTCATCAGATGCCAAGGAGCATCGAAATACGTATTTCGTGCCACATATTTTATTTCATAGTTGATGAAAGTCGTTTGATAATCAGGCTGTTCCGCTTTGATGATAAATTTCTGTGGCCGTGCAGGGACCTCAAACTTATAATAAGAGTCGATCCAGGAGCCATGATCATAATAGTTAACACTCATGGTATCGACCACAGTGCTATCGGGGTGCATAAGAGTGATCTTTGCATTTCTTATACCATCCTTTGTAAAGGAATCTTTGATGTGCCCCCAAAGGAAGATAGTTCTTTCCTTTTTTGTGACGGTTTTTTCCTGCGCCCAACAAGTGCTGTATGTCAGCATGCACAGCAATGAAAAAAGTACTATCTTCTTCATCATGTTTATATTTAAGGCATTATGCGTTTTTGTGAAACTATTTATAAAACTATTTTGTGAAATAGAATGCACTTATTTTTTCTCTTTTTTCGGATTAAAGCTAATGCGATAAATAAAGTGTACCATCACATAACTTGGAATCGTGTTGTAAAAAGTCTCCGTTCTACCCTGTCCGTTTACATAATAAGAGACATTCGAGAGTTGGTGCAGCAAATCGAATCCATCTACTTTCGTGATAAACTTTCCCTTTAAGAAAGAACGAGTCAACGAAGCATTCCAAACCAAATTATTCGTATTCATAGAAGAATTTGCATAACCACGTCGACTATACATCTTTAAATCCGTATCGAAGTCAATATTCCCGGGGAACTTATAACTACCCGTCATCCCATAGCTGAAATCGAAAGCATCAATCGTTTCAAAGTTCTCACGCTTGCTAGTAGAATTATTCCATTGCAATCTACCGAGCAAACTACCTTTCAGGTTACCTTGCTGATAGCTAAGCTTCAAACGTTCTTCTATCGAATGGTTATTCACCTTACTAAGACTGCTTTCAGTGTTACCCGTCACGGCCGTTAAATCCACATTTCGATTATAATCCCAACTGGTATTCGTCTCCCAAGTCCAACATTTCTTCTTATCGATCGCATTCCCATAACCCTGACTGAGGTTGAAGCCCCAGTTTCCATCCACATTCTCCGGTTTATACGTGTACACACCCGTTTCGGAATCATAAGTAAACCCATTGGCTATCTTACGTTTTACAATACTCAAACTCGTACTCACATTGAAGAACCGTTGAGTTTCAGGAACACGATCCGAAAAAGACAAACTGAAGTTATGCGTAACCGTATTTTTCAAATCAGGATTTCCCAATGATACAGCCAAAGGATTCGAATCATCGCGGATGTTAATCATTTGCACCAAATCAGGCGTATTGATTACAGTACTATAATTCGCTTGATACTGACGATTGTAATTATTGGTCTTCAAGATAAACGTCATATCCGGTTGAAAAAGCCAAGTATTTGCGCGCACACAAGTATCTAGCAAGTTGCGTTGATAGTTCATCCGTTCATTTTGGTAACGAAAAGGCAGATGCAAGTTAAACCAAACGTACTTACCCTTGGCATCTTTTTGATAGAAAAGTCTAAAACCTTCCCGATGGGAACGCATCATATAATTCTTCCGATACGTATTTCCGGCATCCAATGCCAAAAGTAAAGAATCGCGTGTAGAAGGCAAATCGCCTAAAGAATGACCGCCCGAACTCCATCCGTCGAGCCAATCAAGTCTATAACGCGATTTTATTTCCGAGGAATAGTCTTGTCCGTACATATAATAAAAGAGAAAACTCCATCGGTTCAACAAATGAAAAGTATATTGCGCCTTGGCATTATAACTATAAGACCTACTCGGTTGTGTAGTATACTGATTTCTGCTATCCGAACTTGCAGTGCCCTGCAAATAATCCAGCTGATAAATATTAGACGACGAATTCGTAGTGTTTCTATAATCGATGTCATAAAAAAGTTCTATATCATCTCCCCATATCAACTTCTTAGTAGCAGTCACTGAGTTATGCGTTTGAGTAGTATGACCTGAGCTTATCCCGTTATTGCTCTGTCTATTAACAGCAATACTACTCATAGAAGAGCTTAAAGGAGATTTAAAAACAGAATCTAATACCTGACTAATGCTACCCTGTTTCTTCGGATCAGAATTAAAAGTTGCTGAACTACTCTGCTCCATCCAATCATTGTTCCTATACTGAATCAGATTGTACACTTGAAGATAAAAAGGCTTTTTTAGTGTAAAATTATGTTGAACAAAGCCAGAAAAATTTTTATATTTTGATATAGATTTAGAGCGGGAATAACTATTACCTGTTGAAAGGAATGATTCAGAAGCCGTTTGAATATCAAAATCAGCATTAACCCAACCCATCTGTCCATCAATAGATTCCGAGTATTTTTGATCTTTGTCGTCTACAGAAAAATTAAAACCAGCCTTTTTTATAGCCATTAATCCTGTTGATGAAGTAGCTGGAGTCCAATCACCGTCACTTCCCGGATTGCTATACTCGTTTACATTATTTAGATTTGCAAATACTGCAAAACGAGTTTGAGGGGTATAACGCAAACCAAAAAGCCGCCCCGTATACCGATCGTCTGTACCCTTAGCCACATCCGCATTCGCGGTATAGCCTACAGAGTACTCTTTCTTTAGCTTCACATCCATTACAAAGTCCTTCTTCTCAGCATCGTATCCCAGATATTTACTTTTATCCGTGGTTTTATCATAGAATTGGATATTCTTCACCACGTACGAAGGAAGATTTTGCAACATCGCCTTATTATCATCCTTAATGAACTCTTTCCCATTAAGCAACAGATAATCCACCTTTTTGCCATTCAAATATATTTCGCCTTTGTCTGTCAGCTTTACTCCCGGCATCTGCTTTACCAACTCATCCAGCATAGAGCCTTTCGACAGCTTAAAAGCATCGGCATTATAAACCAAGGTATCCCCTTTATACACAAGTTTTACTTGCGTAGCTTTTACAACTACTTCTTTGAGTACATGGCTTTGCTCCGCTTCTTTTTTTTCTGCCTTTTTCATCAGATGCCAAGGAGCATCGAAATACGTGTTTCGTGCCACATATTTTATGTCATAATTGATGAAAGTAGTTTGATAATCGGGCTGTTCCGCTTTGATGATAAACTTCTGTGGCCGTGCAGGAACCTCAAACTTATAATAGGAATCTATCCAAGAGCCATGATCATAATAGTTCACCCTCATGGTATCGACAACAGTGCTATCGGGGTGCATAAGAGTGATCTTTGCATTTCTTATACCATCCTTTGTAAACGAATCTTTGATATGTCCCCAAAGGAAGATAGTTCTTTCTTTTTTTGCGACGGTGTTTTCTTGTGCCCAACAAGTACTGCATGCCAGCATGCACAGCAATGAAAAAAGTACTATCTTCTTCATCATAGTTCAATTAAGGTTTTATAATGTTTTGTGCAAATATAATGATATTATTTAATTCACCCGTTGAGAGAATTAAATAAGTGCAATCTTTAACGTTTATATAGCTATATCTTTAACGTTTTTGCCAATTAGGAGCAATTAAGAACCACTAAGAAGCAATTAAGAAGCAATTAAGAAGCAATTAAGCTCGACTAAGCTCAATTAGGCACCTGCTAGAGTTCTGCATCCACGGGCAAAAAGGAACCCTCAATATGACGCACAAAAACCCCCCTTCCTCACGGAAGGGGGGATAAAAAAATAAAAACCCTGAAAACTAAAAAAACGGTAATTTTTTTTTAAAATTCAACCGGACTATAAGGCAATCCGTAGCAATCAGCTACTGCCTTGTAAGTAATCTGGCCATCAACAACATTCAGTCCAAGAGCCAAACCGGCATCTTCCTTGCATGCCTCTTTCCAGCCTTTATCAGCTAGTTTGAAAACATAAGGTAAAGATGCATTAGTAAGAGCTAATGTAGAAGTGTACGATACTGCGCCCGGGATGTTAGCAACTGCGTAATGCAAAATGCCGTCAACCTCGTATACAGGTTCGCTATGAGTAGTAGCGTGCGAAGTTTCGAAACAACCACCTTGGTCGATTGCAACGTCAACTAGCAAGCTCTTTTTAGGAATAAATTTAAGCATCTCCTTGGTAATCAAGTGAGGGCAACGAGCACCCGGGATGAGTACAGAGCCAATTACCAAATCAACGTTAAGGAGTTCTTTTTCAATATTATGACGTGAAGAATAAAGGGTCTTCACATTTTTAGGCAAAACTTCGTCCAAATAACGTAGGCGAGTTAAAGAAATATCAGTGATTGTAACGTCAGCACCCATTCCTGCAGCAGTAATAGCAGCGTTAGTACCTACTACACCGGCACCCAAAACCAAAACCTTAGCAGGCAACACTCCGGGAACACCGCCCAAAAGCATACCTTTACCACCTTGAGGTTTCTCGAGGAAACGAGCACCTTCCTGAATAGCCATACGTCCGGCAATTTCCGACATAGGGATCAATAGAGGCAATGCACCATTTTTATCGCGAACCGTTTCGTAAGCCAAGCAAGTAGCACCGCTAGCAAGCATTGCCTTCGTAAGAGGTTCATCGCTAGCCAAGTGGAAATAAGTAAAGAGTAGTTGACCCTTCTTCACCAATTTGTACTCGCTCTCAATAGGCTCTTTTACCTTAACAATCATTTCAGCCACACTGTATACCTCTTCGATGGTACCGAGTATTGCAGCTCCTGCAGCAGTATATTCAGCATCCTCAAAGCCACTACCACAACCGGCACTCAGTTGTACGTATACTTTGTGTCCTCTCTCTACGAGTTCCTTCACCCCCGCAGGTGTCAAACCAACGCGATTTTCGTTGTTTTTGATTTCTTTTGGTAATCCAATAATCATTTATCAGTACGTTTTAATATTGTTTTGTCTTTTCGACAGTGCAAAAGTACAAAACCGCATCGAATATGAATATAAAACCGAGATATATTCTATCACTTTTTTTTGTCATGTTTCTATTTGCAGTTTCTATGCACTTTTTACTTTCTGTTTTGACAAAAAATAAACCCCAAAAACACAATCTGATAGTTCGCAACTAAAATGTATTTTTATTCGTTTATGCATCTAGAACCCTTTGCAGCAAGGCATTCGCAGTTACACCTATTATATAATAAAGAGCTCCGTCTGCACATCAAAACAAGGGCATACTTTAATCCACTCATGCTTCTCGATGATGCCATTGTGGTTCAAGTCGGGCGACAAGTCGCGATGCCCCACCACACGTGCCCCGGGGAAGCGTTTCAGGAGCTCCCCCACCAGCTCCACCAATCGACGTTTCTGCATTGCAGTTCGCGTATCGGTGGGCTTACCGTTCACATCCAAACCCCCTTCGTAGCAGATGCCGATGCTGTGTGCGTTGTAGCCCAGTGCATGCGCCCCCACCTTATCGAGTGCACGAAGCGGCTCAATCGCCCCATTCTTTCGGATATAATAATGATAGCCCGCCTCACTAAACCCGCGAGCCCGATGCGCCGCATCGATATCCTTCCCCGTAAAGTTACGATCCACACGCGTAGCAGAGCAGTGAATCACCAACAAGTTGATAGAGCGTTTACAAATCTGATTACTAATTTTTGAGTCCATTTTCAATCTGAGGTTTTAATTCGTTATTTCGTTCCGCACAAGCCGACTGGCGACACACCAGTTTTGCCGATTCCGTGAGCTGCTCATTGAGCGTACGCATCTGCCCGTACATCTCGTTGATCTTCTCGCTCACCGCGATATAGTCCGTCTGAAAAGACTTCACCTGCTCCATGAGGTACGACAGCTGATCCTTTACAAACACAGTAAACTCATCGAGCGCCTCCTTCTGCACCTTGTTTACAGAAGAAGTAGTAGTAAACACCATACCTGCCAGCGACAGGATTTTTTCTAAAATTGCATTCATCTTTTTTGTTTCTTTTCTTTAAAAATATACTTTATTACAATGCGCTTTCGCGTAACACACTTCTGTGTGCGAATACGCAAAAGCGCAATGTACTTTATTAAAATGTACTTAAGTACATTTCACTTTGCTTTATGCCTCCCGGCAACTTCCCCCCGCAGAGTTAAGCCGCAGGAGTAGTGTTACCACCGGTATTCGTTTTCTTAGCCGGCTTCACGGTAGGATATATCCGTTTGTAGCTCACCGTCTTCACCGCCGCTTTAAGTTTCGCTCCGGCACGAAATCTTACGTGCGCCCCACGGATCAAATCCGACTTAAAGGTATCCTCCGTAGCCGAAGCAGCCGACGAAAGTCCAAACTGGATGCTCCCCAATTCGCCCAGACGCACAATCTGTCCCGACACCAGTCGATCGATGATATCGTCATTAAAAGCCGCCAAAACAGCCACGATATCAGGACGAGTTACCGTACAGCGACTTTCAATTTTTTGGGCAATCATGTCGAGGGTCGACTCGCCCGAAGCGATACAAGTGGCATAATACGCATACACTTTTGTAAGAAGATTCTTACGCTTAATAACTTTGTAATTCATTGTTTTTTATTATTTTATGATATTTAAAATTGCGATCCAGAATAAAACGCTTCTACTATTTCCCGGGATCGAAGCATCCTCTTAGTTCCTTTTCGTAATGCAAAGGTAACACTAAAAAAGAGGAACGAAAACGTTACCTAAAGGCATTGTCCGCCATCGTACCCTTTCGGCTTTTATTTGCAATTAAGCTTGTGCAAAAAAACTTAATACGCAATAATTTGGTCGTAAAAGGCCGACACCTTTATGCTTTTTTTCGTACCTTTGTGCTACCAAATAAAAAAGCAAAAGCCCTATGGACTAAACCTAATCATTAAAAAAGACAGAAAAGGATATGAAATTAGAAAATTTTGAAATCCACAGTTACACTAAAAGCGAACTAGCCCTTCGTTACAATCCGATGCAGGAAATAAGTACTGCCACCCGCACGCTTCGGCGATGGATACAAACCTGTACTCCGCTGCACGAAGCCCTAAAAGATACGGGCTACAGTGGCGCGCAAAAGTTGCTCACCCCACTGCAAGTACAGCTCATCGTAAAATATCTGGGCGAGCCGTAACGCGTAACACCCCCCCCAAAGGAGATGCAAACAACCCTCCTAATAGAGAGCTGCAAACATAGTATTAATTTAATTTATATTTCTAACTAAAAAAACAAAGTGTACCCTTTTAAAGAGCGCACAAGACGAAATGGAAAAGAACAATTTTTCAGTTAGTCTGTTCGCAGACATTCGCACCAAGCATCCCGAGGATGCAGTGCTATCAACCGTCCTTTCGGACATTCGTAACGGTAAATGGGAACCTCAGATTACCGCCTGTAGACAAGCCTATGCAAGTATTGAACACGCTCCCGACGAAAAGTCGGCCAAAGCACGCTATAGTGAGCTAAAAAGCAAACTCCCGTGCTTCACCCTCTGCCAATGCCTTGGCGGCCATGCCCGGCAAAACATCCGGCAATACCACGGCCTCGTACCCCTCGACTTCGATCATCTGCCTAAAGAGATGCTCTCAAAGTACCAGGAAATCGCCGCCCAGTGCATCCACACCCTCGCCGTGTTCCTCACCCCTTCCGGTCAAGGCTTGCGCATCCTCGTCCCCACCACCTGCACCGATCCGGAGCAGCACCTCAAGGCCTGGCTGGCAGCCTGCAGCTACTACGAGCAGTACATCCTTCCCGGCGTAAAAGCCGACAAAGCCACCAAAGACCCTTCGCGCGTATCCTTCGTATCGTTCGACGCTAACGCCACCTGGCACGAAGCAGCCGAGCCGATGCGGGTAGAGATGGAAGGAACAGCAAAAACGGAAGAAACAGATGCGAGGAGTTCGGCAAATGCAATGCAAAAGCAACAAGCCCAAATGCCGATGACAGCAAACAAAGCAGAGAAGCAAGTGCCTACAATCGCATCGACAGCAACGACGACACCTGCAGCCGCAGAGTTCGACCTGCAAAGCACCCTCAAGCATTACCTTTCGCATCACGTCTACCCTGCCGCAGGCGGAGGGCGTAACAACTTCCTGTTCGGCCTGTGCCTTTACTGCAAAAGTCGCACCATTAGCGAGAGCGAATTAGAAGCCGAGCTGCAACATCGCTTTGCAGAAAAGGACTTCAATTGTCAGGAAATATCGCAAACTGTACACTCCGCGTATAGCGCGAAATACCCTATCTTAGTTCCACAAGTTCCACTAGTTTCACTTATGTGTCTAAAAAAAGCGCAACCTCTCACTTTTAGCGACGACGAAAACATCGAAGAAGCCAGTGGAGAAGCACTTCGAGAGCAAACAAAGTGCTTGATTTTCGAGCCATCCTATCGATTGCCTCAAACGATAACATGCATACTTGAACCTTTCAGCGACCAACGTCAAATGGACGTATTATTGTTGACATCGATTACTAGCCTTGGAGCCTGCATGTATCAAGTAAACGGCCTCTACAATCGTCGTAAATTATGGCCTACGCTATTCACCTTTATCATCGCTCCGGCAGGAAGTGGAAAAGGCGTGATGCGTTGGTCGGAAGAACTCATCACCCCCTTTTGCGACCATATACTCGAAGAGAGCATCAAGGCGCACGATAGGTGGAAAAATGAAACTCAAAATTGGGAAGAAGGTCGTGAAATAGCCCATCGCAACAAACAGAAATTCCAAGAGAAAGCACCCGATGAGCCACCGCTTCAAAGCATCATGATTCCGAGCACCGTTTCGCGCAGCAAGCTCTTCGACCACATTTTGAACAACAAGCAGTACAGTTCCATAATCAGCACCAGCGAAGCCGACAGCTTGGCCAACTCCAGCAAAGCCGACTTTGGACAGTTCGGCGATCTCCTTCGTCAGATTTGGGAACACGAACGCATCAGCTGTTCCTTTAAGATCGACCAAAAGATGAAAGTCGTAAAGAATCCGCGTGTCGCCTTGTGCCTAACCGGTACACCCGAACAGTTACAAAACATGATTCCGAGCTACGAAAATGGCTTACAAAGTCGTTTCCTCGAATACACCTTTAGGAAGAAACAGGAGGAATGGCAAGACGTATCCCCTTCGGGCGATTATCCTGATTTAACCAACTATTACGAAAAGTTAGGTGGCGAGATAAAGGAGATGCTGGAATGGATCAACAAAAAGCCCAGGCAGGTTAAGCTCACTACCAGTCAGTGGACAAGGCTGAACGCAGCTTTCAGGAAAAAGCTCAAAGAGACGGAAATAAATTCCGAAGATGGAGAGTTGGAAGCAGCCGTAAAACGTCACGGTCAAATGGCCTTTCGTGTAATAATGATTCTTAGTTGCATCCGCGCTTGGGAAGAACAGAACGACTCGCAAGAAATTATTTGCAAAGATGAGGATTTTGAGAACGCAATGAAGCTTATAATGACTTGTTTGGAGCATTCAAATTTGCTTTCTACTTCGTTCAAAAAGGACAATGAAGGTACTCAAAAACTCACCAATCCTTTCAAAGGAAAGAAGTTATTATCTTTATTACCAGATCATTTCACTTTTTCCGAAGCAATAGCCATAGGTGCTACAATGGATCTATCACGTAGCACAGTGTATCGTTACCTCAGCAAGGCTGTCGGTGTGTACTTCGACTATGTTCCCCGACAAGGGTACACAAAATATGCGTCGGGTGAAACTAATGAAACTAGTGAAACTAAATGATACTAAAAACTGCAATGTAAGGTACGGGAATAGTAGCTTTTGTAAATAACATTTGTAATATGATGATAAAAGAAGGGCTCTGTGGATAGTGAAAACAGAGGCCTTCTTTTTTTATTTACTGCGGAATAAATAAAAATTGTTTGGGAAGAAATTAAAAATGATGCAGGGAGAAATAATTTTCAAAATTAAGTAACTTTTTGCGCCACTTTATACTATTCTTATAGGCAAGAAGCAAAAAAATAAATTTTCGTGTTCTTGTTTGATAAAAAAACGCTACCTTTGGGTCATTAATTATATAATTCTATTTTATATATGGAGGAAGTCATAAAAGAACAGTTAGTTGAGCTTAAGAATGAACTAAATTTAAACAGAATGTCTTCTTTAGTCAGTGCCGATTTCAGAAAGAATATGGATCTTAAAAAGTATTTATCATGGAATTTTCACTTCATGGCTTAACTTATTTCCTATTTCTGAAATAGAAGATACATATTAAATATACTCCATAAAAAAAATTGATAAAGATGATTTTTTCAAAAATAAAAAAGTGTTGATGCAAAATAATTGTTAGTATCAACACAAAATAATAATAAGCTACAAAAAGTATGGATTCTATTGATAGTAAAAAAAATAAGCTACTTATACAAGGCATTAACTTGTTGGAAAAAGAAGAAAACCCGACAGCTAAAATTGGGTGTATGCTAAAAAATTATTTAGAGTTAGATAACGTCAATTTCTTATTTGGGACAGGCTCTTCTATGATTCTGGGAGCAAGATCTATTCAAACTATTCCTGTAGAAATAGAAAAAAAAATAGCAGAAGAGGGGGCATCAGAGGAAAATAATCCTCTGTTTGAAGAATTTACAGCAATAATAAAAGCATTACAAAACACATCAGATGTAAAGCGGAAATCGTGGGAAGATGATAAAGGAGAAGTCATAGTAGGAGAAATAGATTATTCTCTTGAAAAATTACTTAATTATTTACTCGCTATTGATTTTGTTCTAGGACACTCGCCTGGCTCTATTATATACAAACATATAGCGCAATTAATTAAGATAATTAAAAGAGAATTATTTAAATTGTGCGATTTAGACACACAAAATATCAATGAACAATTCTTAAATGAGGGATCAAAAAAACATTTGTTGGAAAATCGATATTATTACCATGAGTCCTTTACCAAAAAAGTATTACAGCGTTCTCTTAATTTAAAAAGGGCAAACATTTTTACAACGAACTACGATTTAGCGTTTGACAATGCGTTTGACAGATTAGGAGTGAATTACATAAATGGATTTTCCGGCTTTCATAAAAGATATTTTAAACCTGAAACATTTGAATATGATATCTTTTTTCCTGGCTCTACAACACAAGGTAAAGTTCAACGTATCGAGAAAGTGTTGAGATACTTTAAAATACATGGTTCTTTAACATGGATAAGTAGAGACCCTTCAGCAAATTGTGTATACGGTATTGAAGAATTGCCTATAGATTTGATTAGAAAAAATGAAGATTACGAAAGTCTTATGATTTATCCTACAACGGTGAAAAAATCATATACATTAGATTATCCTTATTCGGAATTATTTAGACAACTTTCTACTGCTATTAACCAGCCTCAATCAGTTTTAATTACTTTTGGATATTCTTTTTGCGATGAACATATAAATGATTTAATTTATCAAGCACTGACAATCCCCTCTTTCACGCTAATTATAATTGATTTTAAAGGAACAGAAGGCAGTGCAGAAATAAAAAGATTGATGGAACTAAACGATCCGAGAATAATCATTATGCAAGGGACTCAACTAGGAGATTTCCCTTTCTTCGTGGAGCATGTAATGCCTGACTTAATTGAAATTGATGCAAATGCAAAGATTGCAGAAACAATGCAAAAATTATATCCACAAGCACGCGAAGAGAAACCACACGATGCTCCTACAGAAAATCAAGGCGGGCAACAACAGATTGAAAAAACGGAAGCATTTACAGAAGAGATGAAAGCATTATTATCATGAATACACGTAAAATTGGAAAGGTAACGTCTGTTGATAGTTTTAGAATTGTTGTTGAATTAGACGACAACCTAAAGAGCCTCTTTAAAAGTGGGTTTCAGGATATATATGAAATAGCCCGTATAAATTCATATATCATTATACCTGTTGGCTCTGATAGAATTGTTGCGATTGTCACACGAGTAAAAGTTCAAGATGAAACAGAAATAGAAAGAAGTCAAGGGGCTATCACATTACCAAAATCAAAGCGCTATTTGGTTGCAACAATGATTGGTACAATTCAAGGAAGTGCAAATAAGACATCCTATTTACAGGGCATTTATAATTACCCTGTCTTGGATAATCCTGTTTGGTACGTTGTGAAAGATGATTTAGACAAAATATTTGATACAAAAGAGGACCCTGACACGATTGATTTTGAAAAAGATTACTACTTACCCATTGGAACATCGCCTGCTTTCAGTGATTATAAAATAAAAATAAATCCAGATAAATTCTTTGGAAAACATGCTGCAATACTAGGCAATACCGGTTCTGGAAAATCATGTACTGTATCATCTATTATACAAACATTATTTAGCTTTCCATTTCCAATGCAAAAATCCACAGGAGAAGAACAGGGTGATACAACAAAGCATCTAGAGAATGCACACTTTATCATTTTTGATACTAATGGGGAGTATAAAAAGGCCTTTGGTTTTGATGTGAGCAATCCATATAAAGAAAAATCTATTGTCAATTCTTTCTATATTGATAAGGATGGAATGAAAATACCTTATTGGTTTATGAATTTTGATGATTTTGATTATTTATTTGAACCGAGTTCTGGAACACAAGCTCCATTGCTAAAAAGTGCTCTCGGGTTGGCTAAGGATGAGACTATAACAGACAACAATCATCAGATTTCATCATTTTACATAAAAAAATTAACTAGCTTTATTGACTCCTGCGAGTCTAATAAAAATCCTGAAATAAACCGTATAATTGCTGAAGAACTAGTTCATTATATTGATTACTTTGAGCAAAATAGTTTCGATTATGACACACACAATATCCTTGAATCTTTAAAAAAGATTCCTATTAGTGAGATTAAAAAAAATGGTTCTTTTTATAATGGGACTATCAATACGGAAATAATAAGAGGAGTCATAGATGTATTAAAAAGTGAATTAAATAATATTATAGCAACCGAAACAGGAAAAAGAATTGCATCTGAAAAAAATATTGACTTACCTATTTGGTTTGAATTTGAGAAATTATTAAGTGAGACTTTCAATAAGGCCATAGAACAATCGGAAGACTCTGGTGGTAAACTTCGGGAATATGCTTCAACATTAAAACTTCGTATGCAATCATATTTTAATGATGAACGAATTGCTTCACCATTATTGCTAAAGCATAAAGAAAAGATAGAAAATGGCTTAGCCAAATTTTTAGCTTTTGTTTTGGGCGATTTCTTTAAAGTATTTGATGACCAAGAAAAAGACCTATTTACGGAGTATTACAATAAAGCTTTAGAAAAAGAAAAGCTAGAAAAAGAAAAAACAAGTCAAATAACCATTATTGACATGTCTTTGCTTCCGTATGAAGTATTAGAAACAATTACAGGATTAGTCGGCCGATTAATCTTAGAATTTTCGTTACGCATAAGCCCAAGAGGAGAATTCCCTTTGGTAATAGTTTTAGAGGAAGCCCAAAACTATATTCCTGAGATTAACAGAAAAGATAGGACTTCAATTTCCAAGAGAGTCTTTGAACGTATAGCCCGTGAAGGACGAAAGTATGGTATCTCGTTGATTGTTTCAAGTCAAAGACCTTCTGAACTATCGAAAACTGTATTGTCGCAATGCAATTCATTTATAATTCACCGACTACAAAACCCCGAAGATCAAAAATATGTTAGGCAGCTAGTTTCTGCTGCTAATGAGGATATTTTATCACAATTACCCATTTTGCCACAGCAGCATGCCATAATCATGGGGGATGCAGTAAGAACGCCAGTGCAAGTAAGATTAAATAATGCAAATCCAAAACCGGATAGCGAGAATCCAAAGTTTATTGAAAAATGGTTAACAGCGAGTAAACCGGATTTTCCTGATTATAAATCAATAACACATGATTGGGAAGGGATTGTTAGTGGTCAAGAAGAAGAAAGAACAACAGAAGACACATAAAAACCGTATCAGAGAGGTGCGTAAATAAAAAGCGCCTTCTTTTCTAACTATCTTAGTAAAATAGGATGATTTTTAAAACAAACAAACAACTCCAATCAAGGCTTTTCCGTGAGACGGAGCGATAAAAAAAATGATACAAAACTTTTAAATTATTTATTTATTATTACCTTTGTAAAAAAGAAAATTATGTATAGTAAATTTGAACTAAAAATTGAAAAGACGTTCTTTGAGGAACCTGATTTCAATAATTTCCTAAGAGATGGCAAAGAACGTTATTCGTCTCAAAAAAAATCTATAAGAAAAGTGATTGACTCTTTTGTTTTGGATAATGGTAACCTTGATGGGACAAAAATGCAAAACAATTGGTTCCCTGGTGTGAAAGCTGATATTTTTCTATCTCATTCACATCAAGACGAGGAATTAGCTATCGCTCTATCCGAATGCCTGTATAAAGAATTTGGACTGAATGTTTTTATAGATTCTTGTATTTGGGGATATGCAGACGATCTATTAAAGTCAATTGACAACAAATATTGCAAAAACCCAAATGGCGAAACTTATGATTATAAAAAAAGAAACTATTCAACAAGCCATGTTCATATGATGCTTTCTACCGCATTAACTATGATGATTGATAGCACAGAGGCAACTATGTTTTTGAACACACCAAATTCTGTAACTGTAAATGATACCATTAATAAAACAGAATCGCCTTGGATATATTCGGAAATAACCATGACCCAATTAATTAGACAAAAGGAAATTAAAGAATACCGCATGCACCCTATAACAGAGTTATATTCTGAAGGAGGATATCTCGAAAAAAGTTTTGGGGTAGAATATAATCTTCCGACAGAACATTTAACAGATATAAGTGCAGAGATTTTAGACCGTTGGATGAGACTATGGAAATATAAGGGCGAAAAATATTCTACTGACAGCAAAAAACATGTTTTAGATGTATTGTATGAATTAATTAAAGGAAAAGGAAATGGATACTTTGAAAAATAAAGAAAACCCAGCTGTTCAAGCTCACATAAATATGCTACAAGGAATTATTAATAGAATGGCAAATAATAGTGCTAATTGCAAAACTTGGGCTATAACAATTCTCTCTGCAATACTTGTACTGTATGCAGACAATAAAATTATAAAGTCAGATCTATGGATATGTTATATTCCAATGTGTTTGTTTTTCTTCTTAGATTGTTATTATCTTGGACAAGAACGCCAAACAATAAAAAAACAGTTGAACTTTGTAATAAAACTGAATGATGGGGTTGACATTTCAAATGAAGTATTTATGGTAAAACAAAGTTCTACTAAAATATGTGAATCATTAAAAAGTTTTTTTGGTCAAATACAGAATATAATAGGTGCAGTATTTTCATTCTCAACATTACCATTCTATGGCTCAATCATATACTTTGTCTATCATTTAGGGCAATGATAAGTGGTAAGAAGAAACCAAAAGACTACCCGAATCGATTACTTTACAGTCGAGACGTTTGAGAAAAACGGTTTTAAGCATCATACAACACTTGTTCTAGAAATCCCTAACAAACGGATGCCTTCGAAAACAAGCCCTAGAAATAAAAGTGGTATCAAAGTTAATACAATGAGTAATGAGTACATTGTAATTATGGAAAAGGAATAAGCATCTCTCATCCATTTCTGTAAATAAACTCAGATTAAAGTTTTATAAATAGTTTCAAACATAAAAATGGCATAATATGATATGTAACTTTTGGACTTGGACAAAATTGGCGAAGATATTTAATACAAATTGGATTTTGCTTTATATTAAAAAATCAAATTGGAGAAAGAAACAGATGCTACTAGAAATTAAAAACGAACTCCTTTATCATATATGCTTATATAAAGGATTCACATTAGAAGTAAATAAAGAATATAACACAAACAATTTTCCTTCACGAACATACTCAGAATGTAAAGTAAATAAAAAAGAGATTGAAAGTGGATTTGAAGCTTATAGATCAAATTATTGTCCAAATTTACCAAGCCGTGAAAAAACTTTTTATGTATGTAAAAAAAAAGATGTAGATATATGGCTCAAAGAACTTAATACTAGCAGAGGTCTATATAAAATATTTAAGGTGTCTTGCTCTGGTAATATATTTTGGGCCGACTCTCTATATTTCAAAGATGGAGATAAAATTAAGTATTGGGAAGGCTATAATCCCACTGAAGGAGGAGTAATTGAAGGACTATTTATAGGTGCCTATAAGGTTTTAGAAGAGTGCACCTACAACCCGGAATTCCATCCTCCAAAATGAAAAACACCCACAAAAGGAATTACTGCTGATATATCAGCAGTAATCAGCACAACCGTATCTGAAACATTAAATCCAAATACCAACCATTCTCATCTTTTTTCAAATATCCCCAATCGGAGGAAGGGCGACTATCAAAACGAGTATGATAGAATAAACAATTCTCGTGCACATCAAAGGAAAAGGGACTAATACAACGAGTGCCACCCGCATGTTTCCTCAAAGCAAGAACACGTTCTTGTTCATAATGCCCATCCCAAGGAATCTTTGGACTCATCCCTAATGCAGCAGCTAAAAGTAGCTTCTTCATCTTATATCCATAGAAATCAATGCCACAGTGCATATCCCATCCACAAGGATTTAAGGCTTTCACACAAGCTATCACCTCAGAAACTAAAAACGTTTTTTCGCCTCGAGAATAATAAAGCAACAAAGCGGCTGAAAGTATCTCATCCATACGCGTGTCAACGTAAATAAGATTATCCTGAAACACCTTATTGCAAGCCCCTGTGGGAAGGAACTTTACTCCCCACTCTTCCGCTAAAGCCAAACGATCCGACAAACAAGGTGGCGCATTAAAAGCCGTTACCTGCTGCTCCGTGAAATCCACAGAAGGCACATATCTAAAAAATAAATCGTCTGCATCTAAGTACAAACGAGTAACATCCTCACACAACGGAAATGCCTCTTTTGGAGGCAACACATCTAATTTCATAGTTATAATAATTATTATCTTGCTGCTAAAAATCTTTGATAATGTAAGTCGAGCAACTCACAATCGGGCATGAAACGGTTGGGTAAAAGAATTGTTTTACCTTGTAACGCAGAAAAGTATGTCTGCAACTCGCCATCGGTATGTTCCATCAAACGCTCGGAGATGCAGAGTGAGTAGTCGGGAGTTATTCCGATGAGATCCTTGTCGTACGCTTTATGGAAGAGTGCATTCATGCAAAGGCCATTACTAGGATTCGTTCGATTGGCTTCGTCGTTTGCCCATCCTATAATATGACACGCCTCTAGTAGTTCAGCTTGAGCAAGCCCTGTAATGCAACAACGGCTTGTATAAGAGCTCAACACGGCTTCACGAAAGAAACGTTGATTGATACGCTGCTTCACCCATACTTGGCGGTCTGCTCCTGCGGGTATGTTGAGTGTTTCAGGCTGCAAGGCTTCTATAGGCTGCTGCCTTAGTTGGGCTTCTAGCACCTCGCTGTCGTAAGCTAGCTCGTCCCAGTGGCCGAAATAACGCCCCCAGACTTTACTATCTAGTTTCGTTGTTTTGGTAAGACCAACGATTCCTCTTCGCTTTAATTCGGGGTCGAAGCTTCCAAAGTTGCCGATCTTCATCTTCACTGAGTTTGTAGATCGATTCAGCAACTCCGCTACGCGCATTATTTCAGGGTTATTGTTACTAGCCTTATTAAAAGGAACTCTGCAATATGCTGCTAAAACAATGATAGTATGTTCTTCTGTCCAAGGAGTAGGCATAAGCTAAAGTCTTAATTTGTAATTTATATCATTCTTTTGAAGATGCCACTTCAATTGTACATCTTTAATCCGGCTGTAGATATGTCTGCAAAAATAGTTATTTTTTTTTGTTTCATGCGCCTCATTGACCCATCTTTTTATCCGATTCGTTAGTTATTGGCGGTAAGTCTATCTAGTAGCGTCAGTTAGAGTAGGCTCTTTGATATAATCATGCCATTTACTAACAGGTAAGTATTGTTATAACAATTAAAAAAAACATTCGCTAGAGCCCAAAATTTCATCAATTATTCATCAATTAAAAAATTAATGCGTATCTTTGCACCAGTAAAGATCATCAAAGCAAATGAGTCATCTTCAAAATAAATCTGAAATATTGAGTGATGCTGCTATTTTATTGCATAATAAAACTTTTTATCCTGCTGTTGCTCATAGTGCATATTACAGTTGTTTCCAGTTATTGAAACATATTTGGTTACATGAAATGAAAAAGACACAACAGGAATTGGAAACGCAATGTAGTAAAGGAAGATTGGGCTCACACGAGTTTTTAATCAATAAAATTGGAAGCTACATAAAAAATTCCAATAAGCCCAATTCAATCACCGATTTTAGAGATTTCAACAACAAAATCACACAGCTAAAAAAACTTAGAACAAAAGCTGATTACGATGATAGTTTGTTTGATAGCTCAAATAGTTCTAATTCATTGTCATTATCGAATGACATTATTCCAATTTTGAAAAAGTATTAGTCATGGAAGTAAAAGATTATATTATCAGCGAATTGAATGCTTTTATTAAAAAGTTTTCAAAAATGCGTGTGCGTTACGAATATGATAGCAACGCATTAACGCATACAATAGAAGCTGTTCCTAACGAAATCTACCATATGGATAAAGACTATATTGCATGGGAATGTGAGATGTTTGAGAAGTTCATATCTCTTTACCCCACTGAAAACATTTGCTTTATCTCCGATGATGCATTAGTAGGCATTGAAAATGAAATCTTCTCAAAAGAAGGTTTAGACTATGCACCTTTCTCTACTAAGGAAGAAACCGTGACATTTACTTCTACAACTATATTTATCCAGCAAAAATCGTTGAACAATCTAATGGATATTACTTGTTTCGACGATAATAAAATATTAAATCCTATTGAAGAGACAAAGTTACCTGCTGAATACACGGTCTTTTCTTATAATCTTTCACATGCAGCATAATTATGGAAAATCAATTAGAATCTGGATTTCAAATCAAAAACTTGCTATTGATGGAAAGCTCTTTTTCTCGAATTAATAACGTGCAATTTGGAGAAGATATAAAAAATAATTTGGACATAAATACGGAAGTGGCAGTCAATGACAAGATCATTACTGTTGCAGAAGAAGTTACGCTGGTTCAAAGGTTCCAGGAAATAGATCAAGTGAAAGTGAAAGTGAAAATGATTGGTATTTTTGAATGTGTTGGAGCGTCTATTATTAAAGATTTAGATGAATTTGGAAAAGTAAATGGTGCGGCAATTATTTACCCTTACATCAGGGAACATATTACCAACATTTCATTAAAAGCTGGTATTGGTACTATCTTTTTGCCACCAGTTAATTTTACAAAGAATAAAAAAGACTAATAGCCTCACTACAAAGAGCATAAATTCATTCTACCGCCAGAACGTTTAATTTTTTTTATTTATCATCTTAAAGAAGCTGCTTATTTCGGTATAAGAAGAATCCTTATTTTTAGCATGAGCAACTATAGACTTATCTCCATTTTTAATTGCGACACCTAAATTTGATAATAAAGCTTGATATAAATTTTTCTTTGAAAAATAATCTCTGGTTTTTTCATAATCCTCAATACGTCCTGTCTTTTTTAATTCGGCAATTACTGCATCACAATTCCTAAACTGCCTGTCCGTATAAAGGAAATGCAGCAAGAACCAAAATTCGAAAGCTGGATTGCTTTCTATAAAAAACAATGAGCCTTCTTCATAGCGGCTTATTGCTCTCGACTTTTCAAGGGAATAATTCTGCTTTTGAGCTGTATCTGCATTGATATAATCCATATCAATCAGGCAAAAAACAACATCGTAATCTTTTGCAAGCAAAGATTCTGCCTTAGCTATGATGTCTTTATAATCAGGATGTTTGGGTTTGTCGGGCTTTAGTGTGATGTTATACTTACGCAAAAGCTCTTTTTCTGTTGTTCTAAATTCGTCAAAATAGAAAAATTCGGAGATGCCTTCTCCTATAATAGCGTACGACTTTCTTGTTTCTTTCGGTTTCTTTACTCGTGCCATAGCTTCTACTTTTTTGAGATAAAGACACTACCTAGCGTGGGCTTTGCTCCGAACTTGCCGGCATTGTAGGCGTTTAAAAAGGAGACGCCATTACGGATATTAAAATCGTCGAGAGAGAACAAATCGGTAGAACCATCTTCTTTCTTTTCGGTGAACCAAATTACATCCTTACGCAAATCGTCTGCATCCATCGACTGGAAGTTATGGGTGCTAAATATCAACTGAGAGCGTTTCGCATTCACTAAGAAGGTATTGATATAATGGGCAAACAGATCGGGATGCAGGGAGTTTTCAAGCTCATCTACGGGGATGATGGCATCGGTGTTCAGCAATGTATTTAAGATGAATGCAAGACCGTAATAACGCATCGTACCAGCCGACTCGAGGGCATCGGGCAATTGGTATTCTACTGTTTTTCCATCCAAGGAAACGGCATGGTTAAAGTACAGATTCCCCTTCGGAGAATCTTCTGACTTCCGAACGGTAAAGCCGGAGATATTGAAATCGGCACGGTGCAGCAGGTCGACTAGAAAGTCTTTGTTGCATTTGTTGCTTTCTATTTCGGCAATAGTCCAAGGCTTTAAGTCCATCTTCGGACTTAACATGGGGAGCCATTGCCTATAGAAATAGGTGTACACTCTTTCTAGCTCGGGCAAAACGAAATTGGCTGTGGCAAAGGTGGAAACGACGCTCATGTTGCTCAGAGTGTTTACCTGAAACTTATCTTGCTCTGCTGCATTGAGCTTTATTTTACTACCCCATTGTATGTGGGTAATGCCTTCTGTGGTAGTACGGCTAAAAATCTCTGCGGGGAGTTTTCCGGGATAGTATTTTAGCGATTCCTTTACGAGGACTGTATTATTCACTTCTAGGGAATAGATGTGTTTGGTGTCGCCTACAAAAAAGGTTATTTCGAATTCACCGTTAGCCAGCTTTGAATCTTCATCTAATAAGAAGGGAATAAAGCCTGTTTGCTGCGTTTTGTCGGTTCGAGGCTGTATGGCTAGTGTACGTACAAAATCGAGTGCGGAAAGTACATTGGTTTTACCGGATGCATTGGCACCTAAAAGAATTCCGAGTTTTAGTACTTTGGTAGCTCCTATATTTACGCAATAATAGTCTTCGGCAATCTTATCGGAAGATGCTTCAAAACTTAAAACCTGCCAGTCCTTTGCAGATTTGTAATTTCTAAATTTAAACTCTAAAATCATGGCTAAATATTTTATTTCTGCAATTATTTTGCAAATATAGAGCTTTCGTTTGTAAACTCCTATTTTATTGCAGCTTTTTTTCGGAAATGATTATAGATTTTTTGTAGGCTTTTGATTGTTGTATTTATGTAGAGAAGGTATAATAGAATAAGACTAATTTAAAACTACCCTAAAGATCCCCCTAATCACTACCCTAAACACTACCCTAAAACGAAAGAATTAGTAATTTGTTTGGATAGATAGAATGTTCTTCATTCATAGACCTATTGGGGAACATTATTCGATTGATTCCACTTGAACAACTTCTACTAAAAAAAGCCACGCACGTTCAGGATCATAAATAACGACATCGGGCAATTTACTATGTTCTGTTAGGTGAAGACCTAATTGATTGAGATCGTCTGTTTGTACGTATAAATCTTTTTGACCTGTATCTCCTAAATAAAGTACCTTTGCACTTGGTGCAAAGCGAGCTGCAAATTCTGTGCAAACTGCTACTTGCACTTCATTGTGCTTCCATGGAGTGAGAAGCAATTCTTTTTCCATCAATAGTAACTGGTATCATCTGCATCTTTCGCTATCTTCAGTTTATCGTTCTGGTCTAACATTTAGTTTCATATTATAATTGTAATATCTGTCCCCTTTAAAGTCAATATATCCTTCGTCAAGTTGAGAGAAACCTAAACGGGAATAAAATATTACATTTTCAGGTAGTTGTGTTGTTAATCCCAATAAATTGCAGCTAGGATTTGAAGATACGAGTTCCTTAATAGCCTGTTTTATGGCATAAGAGCCTATTCCTCCACCTCTGTATTCTTTTTTGATTACAACCATGGACAAATAATAATATTCCGTAGATTTTATTGATTTAGAAAGCGTTAATTTATTGCAGTTATCTAAACTAGTCATCCTAATAATAGATTTTACACCAAATTTTGTAATAAAATCAAGTATTCCAATTTTTAAATAAATGGAGATACCAGTCTTTACTCCTTGTGGAGGTATTAGAGTAAATGTTCCTATTATTTTTCCGGTATCTTTTTCTTTTATAACGCGCGTTAATATTTGGTTATGATTATTGAAGATAAGACTTGTTTTGAACAACCACAATAAACCTTCCCGTTGCTGATTTTTCTTTTTAAAAATGATAGAATATGCGGGATTTGTTTCAAACGCATCAGTAAGGATATCTGCAACCTCACCAATTTCTGAATTTTGCATTTTCTGAATTAAAATATCTTTCATACTTAGATTATGTTTTTATTTCTACTAAAAACGGACTTAGGTTTGCTTACTACAAAGAGCATAAATTCATTCTACCGCCAGAACAAAGACATTCAATTCTTCTCGCCGTTCAACGCTTTTAAAGCCACTTTTAATCAACACACGCATGGATGCTACGTTGTTGTCTTCCACTTCGGCTACGAGAGTTTTGATGTCTGGGCGCTGTTTGCACCACGAGGCGATGGCTTGGATGGCTTCGGTAATATATCCTTTACCTTGATAGCATGAGGTGGTTCCGTAGCCTATTTCCACAAGACCTTCTTGAGGAGCGGAATGAAAACAGATTGAGGCTACTACTTCGTGGGTAGTTTTTAAGACGATTAACCAAAGCGTATAGAAAAGGTACTCGGAAGCACCTTCTCTTAATTTCGGAAGAAATTGCTCTTCAAGAATCTGTTTCAATTCATCGTCTAAACTGGTATCGACATCTGAAAAACCAAGTGAGTAAGCCAACTCGCTTGGTGATTTATAATAAAGTTCTAATTCCGTTTCAGTTAAAGGCTTTATAAGTAAATTGGTGGTCTGTAACATGGCTTGCCGTTTTTAGTAAAATAGTCGAGATAATCAGGATGTTTGGGTTTGTCGGGCTTTAACGTGATGTTATACTTACGCAAAAGCTCTTTTTCAGTTGTTCTAAATTCATCAAAATAGAAAAATTCGGAGATGCCTTCTCCTATAATAGCGTACGACTTTTTTGAGATAAAGACACTACCTAGCGTGGGGTTTGGAACTAAACGGTAGTTGAATAGGATAAGACTAATTTTAAACTACCCTAAAGATCCCCCTAATCACTACCCTAAAACACTACCCTAAAACTAAAGAATTAGTAATTTGTTTGGATAGATAGAATGTACTTCATTTATAGACTTATTTGGGAACACAATTCGATTGATTCCACTTGAACAGCTTCATCTTATCTGGGACCGATAAATCGGTCGCCATTAAAATGTATCATATGGTCGGGATCAGAGGCAATCCAAACTTCTGTTTCCCATGCTATGTCTGCTACATATTTTCGAAAAAGAACCTTATCTGGGAAAGCTGTTACATAGACTTTTCCTACCGTAGAATCTTGCAGCATGTCTTCTAACTCAAGCATCCTTTTTGGTGACACTGGGCCATGACTCGTAACAACTTCTACTAAAAAAAGCCACGCGCGTTCAGGATCATAAATAACGACATCGGGCAATTTACTATGTTCTGTTAGGCGAAGACCTAATTGATTGAGATCGTCTGTTTGTACGTATAAATCTTTTTGACCTGTGTCTCCTAAATAAAGTACCTTTGCACCTGGTGCAAAGCGAGCTGCAAATTCTGTACAAACTGCTACTTGCACTTCATTGTGCTTCCCTGGAGTGAGAAGCAATTCTTTTCCATCAATAGTAACTGGTATCATATGCATCTTTCGCTTCTTATCATACTTTTCACTTAACCGACCAACTTTTCCTAAAAACGCATTTAGGTTTGCTTCCCACAATTCAGTGCCGTAACTTTGTATTACTTTTAAAGCATCGGAGGTAAGCGCATAATGTGCACGCGGACTATTAGTGGGTAAAGTAGTATCATCGGGATTATAATCTACTAAACGCGCTTGTACAAACTGATGCAGCACTTGTCTTCTAAAGGTTTCGCGAGTATTAGGAGCATAAGGGAATTGCTTTTTGTAGTTATTATTAACGAATGCCATAATATCTTTGCTTATGCCCTTACTCAAACATGTGGCATTAGCCCAGCTGTCGCTTTCCTTTATATCTGCAAGTGCTAACAAAGTAACCGCAGATATCTCGTTTTGCTGCAATGTTGGTAGCCCTATCTTTGTTAAGATGTATTGTGCTTCAGTTATTTTACTCATATTGTTTTTACTTTAAAATATTCACTTACTATATACGAAGCTTTTTCCTCTGTTAAATCGTTCCCGGAAATAAGTTTTTCCCCAATCTCATTTATAGCTTCAATGGGGGGCATTGGCATTTCGCGAAGTTCACTAGCACTTACATTGACATTCCCATTAAAAGTACGAAAATAGGTGTCAAATATCTTACTGTTTAATATAGCAGAAAGGCCTATTACTTCGGTACGGCTTAAATGACCTCCCGGACGATAAATATAGTTTAACTTATTTTCTACTCCTATTAAGCGAGAGGGTGAACTTCCTGCCAAGTAGGGAGAGGCGACCAAGCGGCTTCTATCATCTTTAGAGCTAAAGCGACGCAAAAAGACATAGTTCTTATTAGGTAGCAGCATTGATTTTGCACATTTGTCGATCTGTATCCATTGCCCTTTTTCTTTATTCTCAACCGGATGGCCTGTTAACATCTTTACCACATTATGCAACCAATATAATGGCGCTGCATTTTCCGTCTTTTCCATGGTTATAGCTTCTTTTGCACGAAAAGCTACTACTGGCCCTGTCGATATCTTTATTCCGTACTTTTCTAAACTTCCTACCCACGAATTAAAAAGTTTTATCACATCATCTTCCTGCTGGGAAACTGGCAAATATAATATTTTTTCTGTTGAGGTAATGTCTATTAGGTCACTCGCTGCATAAATCTTCTGAAAGGGCTTATCAAGATCAAAGATGCCTCCGCTAGAAGATAACAACACCTCTGCGGCATTTGTTTTATCAATTCGAGGAACGCATTCTAATATGAGGGTTTCTTGTAACACTCCATCTTTCTGAAATGTTTCTTTTCGGGTATTAAATAGATGCACAAAGCGTAACTCTACTGCTTTAAAAAAGTAATTGCGGAAAAGACGAAAATAACGTCCTGAAGCAAAGCTACGTGGCACTATAAAAAGAAGTCGCCCTTCCGGAATTAGCATTTTTGAAGCTATCGCCATGAATAGACTATATATATTGGGCTGTCCATCAACTATTGCTGCTGCTGCTTTTGCTCGTAAATCATCTTTTGATAACTTGAAATAGGGAGGGTTAGATATAATATAATCGTACGTTAACGTAGCAGTATCTAATAAACTAGGTGTTTTATCGAGCACTTGATAATTTTCTAGAACAAAGTCATTGGCATTGACCGTATAATAGAGCTGAACTCCACGATGCGACAACCAACTGGCTAAATAAGACAGACTTTGCTGAAGAGCTGTTTTTATATTTAAATCATTTTCATATAAATCAAGTTCTATTTCCTTTAATACATCACTGCTACAAAGTTTTTGTATTAAAGCACAAGAAAGTATTGCCAAGCCACAACCTGGATCCAAAATACGGACTTTCTTCTTATTGCAGACAACACGCTGCGCCATAAAAAAAGCAATGGCGGATGGAGTAAAGAATTGTCCTTTCTTCTTTTTTCCATCATTTTTATCGTTTGCCGCATACATAATACCTAATCTCTCGGCATAAAGTACGGGAGATTCCTCATATGAAACGTCAAACTGTAATATATCTTTGTCCATTCTATTATTTCTAGGACAAAGATAATCTTTTTCTAAATTTATTTTGCTTTTTGAAAACATATTTTAGTAGAACATCTCTCCTACTCACTACAAAGGGCATAAATTCATTCTACCACTAGTACAAAGAGATTCAATTCATCTCCCCGTTCAGTGCTTTAAAAGCCGTTTTTTAGTAGATCTGCAGATTAACACCATTATATTGATGGTTTATTTAATAACTGTAGCTTTTTAAAATAGTCGAGAATAACGCTGGGTGATTCTTTTTTCTTAGAATTCAGTGCTTTATATTCTTTCTTCAACTTGAGGGAATCACTGAGGAGGTTTTCCATATATTCAGAACTAATGCGTTCCACTTCATTGCTCTGGGATGTAAGGATATAACAAGATCCATATTCTATTTGACCCGTTGCAGAAATAATAGCTCCACCTATTCCACCAAAGTAGGCTCCATAAGCCCCGCTTTTCTCATTTGCGCTTCTACCTATCGTCATAGCAATAAAACAGATTTTGTCGTTATCAAAACGAAAACCACGGGCATACCAGTTCCCAAATCTCATTTTCTCGCACCTCAAGGAGCGACAATTTACATAAAGAGTATCCTTATAAGCTACAATCTCAGCTTGATTTTTTAACAAATCATCGATTCGCTTATCTCCTGTGAGCAGTTTGAAATCACCACCTCCGGACAACATCTTACTAATGGCAGATCTCGATTTTATATGAAGTGTGTCGATTGTTGTCCATTGATTATTCATATAATCGGAATAGGAAAGTGCATATTTCCCTTGCGAAAAGAGGGGGAGTGCTACGGTAAGGAAGGTTAATAAGAGGAGCGCTTTTTTGAAAATCATTATATAATTGTTTAAGATTATCTTTTAGGATTTAACTATTCTTTCTTGAGGCTATAGCCTTCTTTACACTTCTTATCGGAGAAGGCACAGCAGATGTGCTCGTTTTCGATGGTGGCGGCGGTAAGGGTGATAAACTGGGAATCGGTCATTATTACGGGTTTGAGTACACGTTTTTCTTTTATGAGAGACAAAGATATAGCTTTTATTTTAATCTACAATCAAAAGGTTATAAAAAGGGACGTAGAAAGGTTATTTATTAGCTAGGCATAATGATACTGAATTACGCCTTTTTCGTTGTGTATTTTTTTATTTGCTTTTTATTTTGTAACTTTGCGGTATCAAACATATAGAAAGACTAATGATCACAAAATTTACAAGTAGACTGTTTTTGTCGGCTACTCTCCTCGGCTTTTTACTACCGGGGAAGATGATTGCTGCCGATGGTAATAAAGGTGTTAATGAGGTTGTTAATGAAAAGAGCGGGACTTCCGTGTTTCAGATAAAGAATCCGGATTATTCGGCTAGTCCGCTTACGGGGATGACGCGTAAGCATTGGAAGGATGCGGATTTGTATCTGCTGAAGGGGGCTTTTAGCTATATTCACAGCATGAACGACCCGATGAAGTTTCCGAAGCTGCCGGGTAAGAGTTATCCGCGTGAGGAGCGACAGGTGCCTACTGAGAAGCTGGAGGGGTTGTGCCGTACGTTGTTTATGGCTGCTCCGCTGTTGAAGGAGGATACGGGGTTGACGATTAACGGGATTCGGTTGGCCGACTATTATCGCCATCAGATTGTGGGCTTGAGCGATCCGAAGTTTGCGAACTACGTGGCTCGACGGGCGAAGAACGGGGGGCCTAGTCAGATTCTCGTTGAATATGGGGCGTTGGCGATTTCTCTGTTTGCAATTCCTGAGGTGATCTGGGAACCTCTTTCGCAGACTGAGAAGGATGCGTTGGCGGCTTCGATGTTGAGCTATGGCGACGGACCTACGGTGTCGTCGAACTGGCGATTCTTCAACATCTTTA
>Ga0302210_10000204_pt1 | contig 28064 bp, 9 predicted proteins | sample II_Fen_E3_2_FD_198793 | JGI IMG/M metagenome (GOLD analysis project Ga0302210, IMG submission 198793) | Peat permafrost microbial communities from Stordalen Mire near Abisko, Sweden - II_Fen_E3_2 | ecosystem: Environmental > Terrestrial > Soil > Wetlands > Permafrost | place: Sweden: Abisko... | reverse complement strand
AGAATGCCAATATCTTAGATCAATATGCTATAAAGGGATACTACCGCACCTATGATGGTATCAACCTTTTGAAAAATGCATTACTCAACACGGTTCCTGACATTTCTAAAAGTCTGGGCAAAGACGAGCATGGTAATGACATCAAGGTAAGGGACAGTGAAGCAATACAGTTAGCCAATAGTAAGATTGACGAAATACGAAACGGTTTTACCGATTGGCTACAGGAACAATCACCGGAGTTTCAAAATAGGTTGACAGATATGTACAACCGGAAGTTCAACTGCTTTGTACGCCCTTCTTACGACGGTTCACATCAGACATTTCCTGATATTGATTTAAAGGCTCTGGAAAAAAAGTACAATATCAATGAAGTGTACAAGAGCCAGAAGGATTGCGTATGGATGCTAAAGCAGAATGGAGGCGGTATTTGCGACCATGAGGTCGGTACAGGTAAAACCTTGATCATGTGCATTGCAGCACATGAGATGAATCGTTTGAAATTAGCTCACAAACCAATGATCATAGGGTTGAAAGCTAATGTTGGAGAAATCGCGGAGTGTTATCGTACTGCTTATCCGAACGCCAAGATTCTCTATGCCACTGAGAAAGATTTTTCTGTACAGAATCGTGTAAAATTCTTCAATAATATCAAGAACAACGATTGGGATTGCGTAATTATGTCGCACGACCAGTTCAGTAAAATACCACAGTCGCCAGAGCTACAACAACGCATCTTACAAGCAGAACTGGATACAGTGGAAGAGAACCTGGAAGTATTGCGCCATGGTGGAAAAGATATATCACGTGCAATGCTTAAAGGATTGGAAAAACGAAAGATAAACCTTTCCGTCAAACTGGAAACTATCGCACACTCCATTGCCTCACGTACAGATGACGTGGTAGATTTCAAACAAATGGGAATAGATCATCTGTTTGTGGACGAAAGCCATCAATTTAAAAATCTTATGTTCAATACCCGACACGACCGTGTAGCAGGATTGGGCAATCAGGACGGTAGCCAGAAAGCTCTCAATATGCTATACGCCCTACGCACCATACAGGAGAACACGGGAAAAGATCTTGGAGCAACGTATCTTTCAGGCACAACCATTTCCAACTCACTGACCGAGCTTTATTTGCTATTCAAGTACCTTCGACCAAAGGAGCTGGAACGGCAGAACATCAATTGTTTCGATGCGTGGGCTGCAGTATTTGCAAAGAAAACTACTGACTTTGAGTTCTCCGTCACCAATCAGGTCATCCAAAAAGAACGTTTCCGCTATTTTATCAAAGTACCAGAACTAGCAGCTTTTTATAATGAAATCACAGATTATCGAACGGCTGAGGACGTAGGAGTAGATCGTCCGAACAAAAATGAAATTCTCCACAATATACCTCCTACGCCCCAACAGGAAGAGTTTATAAAAAAATTAATGGAGTTTGCCCAAACGGGCAATGCGAAAATTTTAGGGCGACCACCGCTATCCGAATCAGAGGAGAAAGCAAAAATGCTTATTGCTACCGATTACGCCCGAAAGATGGCGCTTGATTTGCGTATGATTAGCCTTGAGAAATATACTGACCACCCCGATAACAAGGCGAGTCACTGTGCCAAAACAATTGCAGCGTATTACCAAAAGTATGAAGCACAAAAAGGAACACAGTTTGTCTTTTCTGATTTGGGCACCTATCAACCGGGATCGTGGAGCGTATATTCGGAGATTAAACGCAAGCTTGTTGAGGATTACGGTATTCCTTCACATGAAATACGATTTATCCAGGAGTGCAAAACAGATAAAGCACGTAAGTCGGTTATAGATGCGATGAATGACGGGAAGGTACGCGTTATCTTTGGTTCTACGTCTATGCTCGGAACAGGGGTAAATGCTCAAAAACGGGCAGTTACGGTGCATCATCTTGATACCCCATGGAGACCGTCTGATCTGCAACAGCGGGATGGTCGTGCAGTCAGAAAAGGAAATGAGGTAGCTAAATTATACGCCAATAATCAGGTAGATGTGATTATCTATGCTGTAGAGAAGTCACTTGACAGCTATAAGTTCAATCTGCTTCATTGCAAACAGACTTTCATTTCGCAGCTTAAAAGCGGTGCAATGGGTGCTCGCACAATCGACGAAGGATCCATGGATGAGAAAAGCGGCATGAATTTCTCGGAGTATATGGCTATCCTTTCAGGCAATACCGACTTGTTAGATAAATCCCGATTAGAAAAGAAGGTGGCTGCATTAGAGAGTGAACGCAAATCGTTCAACAAAGACAAAAGCGGCTCGGCATGGAAACTACAAGAATATACCCGAACACTCGACCATAACAACGAGTGCATTGCTCACCTGATTTCCGATTACGAAGCGTTCCAATCTCGAGCGAAGACAGATAAGGACGGATATATTCTCAATCCACTACAGTTAACTGGTTTGCAGGCAACGGATGTGAAGAGTGTCGGAACGAAATTGCAGGAGATCGCAAAAGGTGCCAATACCGAAGGTGAATATATGCCTATAGGTGAATTATACCGGTTCAGAGTTCTTGTCAAGACAGAGGCGACGGAAAATGATGCACAAGAGCAGAAGCAAAACCGATTCTTTATCGAAGGTGCCTTTAAATATACTTATAACAACGGGCTGATCGCAATGAGCGACCATAAAGCAGCATCTCTCAATTTTCTGAATGCGCTGGAACGAATCCCAAAACTTATCGATCAGTATAAGACACAAAACGTAGCAATGGAAAGAGATATACCCACTTTGCAAGAAGTGGTAAACGGCACTTGGAGACAGGAGGAGGATTTGAAAAAACTGAAAAGCGAATTATCTGCATTGGAACGTAAGATACAGCTTACGTTAGCCCCCAAACAAGGATTACAGAATAATGAAGTAAGTTCCAGTAAAGAATGGACTATAAATGGAATAAAAAAAGATAAATATAATAATATTCAAGAAAGTAAGCAGCCAATTCATATTCGTATATAATAGTAAGTTCTATTTTTTTTAAAGTAATCAAAAAAACCTATTTTGAAAGAATTGCTCTTTGTTGCTGGATCCTCATAAAAATACGTTACAAATTGCTCAATATACTTTTGCACCAATCGTAACGCTCACTAGTGGAATTCACATTGAAGATATATTTAAGTTATTTTAACATATACGGTAAATCATCAATAAATACTCATCCTTGTTTTCTCCAGTTCGACAATCGAATACACCATTTGGAATAATTTCCCATTTGTTACAAATTGAATGAAAGTCATTAGAATCAAAATCTGAATCAGTATTCACAAAAAGACGTCAGTTCTAATTTGTATATTGTAATAATGTAGAAAACAATTTCTTCTGAAGATTTTTCTATTTCATATAAGTCACTATAGTTATCTACCATTGAACAATATTGAACTAAGTTTAGGTGTTGTATATCAGATATATACAATGAATTATTTTTCTTTCCTAGATAAACAACTTTTTCTCCGCTCTCGAAGAGCTGTAGTGTGTCTACCGTCAAGAAATGCATTCGATAAATCAAGATTCAATTTATACTTTTCAAGTATTTTAGTCTAGAAGTATTTACATTCGCCATTTTTACTCCATTTTTGGACGTGACCATAAACTGTTTTGTAACTCAATACTACTTCAGAAAACAAACTTCTTACTGGCAAAAGATGCCATTGACAACCTGTCTTAAGTTTGTATAATATGCTATTCACAACTTTAATCAGATAACTTGTAGTCTGAAAGTTTTTTTGTGACTGATAAATGAGATCGTATTTCAATTCTTATTGTATCTTTGTCTGGCACTTGGTGCACTATAAAAAGGAAACCATATTGTTGTTATGTCGAATACAAAACGTTCCCTGCTTTTCAATATAGTCATTCAACCTCTAAAAGTCAAGACAGTTTAAATATATAATTTAATTGTTATTCTAGGATTAAGTGTTTGTTTTGTATTGTTCGTATATGTAGCTGAAATAATAGCTGTAACGCGACATATATAGATTATTTATGAAAAAACTTGTCTTTTTTATCTTTACCCTCTCGGTTTTGTCTATCAACATAGTATCACAAACAATTCAAATCCCCAAAAATCTGCCACAGGGACATCCGCGTGTATTGACTTCGGCTAGCGGTAAAGATTCAGTGAAGCTCCAAATTCAAAAGGAAGCGTGGGCGAATGAAGTTTTTGAAAAGATAAAATCACGCACTGATAAATATGCTAATCAACACCTCAATGATCCTAATTGGTTAGTATCCCGCCTTCAGATGTACTGGAAAACTCATTGTACAGATGTTTTTATCAGAGGTGAAAAATTTGCGTATGCTGGAGGCGATAAAGCACCGGTTCCCACGGTTCGCTTTACCGGTTCACGTGCTACCACTACAATTTTTAGTCGCCCAAAGCTGGAAGACATCATGCCTTTTATGGACGATGAAAAAGGACTACTTTTTGTAAACAATTCAAAAGTTAACAAACCTCTGGAATGGACTGACCCTGCCGAAACCGGGAGAAATATCGAGTCAATCAATCGTGAAATTATGGGTATTGCGCGTGATGCCGCCTTTCTTTATTGGTTGACAGATGAAGATAAGTACGCATCGCTTGCCCGTGATGTTTTTGACATGTATATGACCGGTATGTATTATCGTAATGTTCCTGTTGATTTGAATCATGGACATCAACAAACTTTGGTCGGATTGTCATCTTTTGAGGTAATTCATGAAAATATTTTAGATGAACTAATCCCATTGTACGACTTTTTGTATTCGGATTTGAAGAAGAATAAGGCTGAAAAAATGAGTATTTATGCTGCAACGTTTAAAAAATGGGCAGATAATATCATTGACCATGGAGTGCCTCACAATAACTGGAATTTGATTCAGTCCACATTTCTTTTGGACATTGGATTAGTTTTGGAAGACAATAAGAATTTCATAGATGGGAAAGGGCGAGAGTATTACATCGATTATGTTTTGAACAAATCAAGTATTCGTCAATGGTCTATGTCAAAATTGATGGACTATGGCTTTGATAAAACTACCGGTATTTGGGCTGAATGTCCAGGCTATAGCATCAATGTTGTTGGAGATTTTGCCAATTTTACTGCATGGTTTGATCGGAATCTGAATTATGACATTTTACCTCAATTTCCGATAATTGCTAAGGCTGTTGCAGCTACTCCTCAATATTTATTTCCAAACGGTAATATTGTTGGGTTTGGCGATACACATGCAGATAAACCACGAGCTGATTTTTTTGCCCGAATGATTGCCAATGCTCAAAAGTATGGGAAAAAAGAACAGGAGAGACAATTTACAGCACTGTATAGATTGTTGGAACCCAAAGCAGAAATAGTAGATTCAAAGCCAAATACGGTTCGGGCAGAAGTAACATCCTTTTTTACAGATAAACCATTGAACCTAAATACAGCTTTCTCCGCAGCTAAGATGGAAGATGTTGTTTCTCCAACCTTTTGGGCTCCCAACGTTAGTTGGTTTGTGCAACGAAACGGTATGGATTCTCAAAATAGTTTGATGATTTCGATGAATGGTTCGGAAGGAAATCATCAACATGCTAACGGAATATCCATGGAATTGTACGGTAAGGGGTATACACTTGCACCTGATGCCGGAATTGGAAGTGGTTATTTTGCCTTGGATTATGCGGAATATTACAGCCAGTTTCCAGCACATAACTCTGTTTGTGTAGATGGAATTTCCAGCTATCCGGTTATGAAAAGCAATCATGCATTTGAATTGAAAAGCTCTTATCCTGCTTCTACAATAAGAAATAACATTTATAAGGGCATTACGTATTGCGATGTATATTTTCGTGAACCGGAATCATTTGCCGATCAAACCCGCATGATGAGCATTGTTACAACTGGGACAAAGACCGGATATTATGTTGATATTTTTAGATCACACAAAGTAAACGGTGATGACAAGATGCACGATTATTTTTATCACAACTTGGGTCAGAAAATGACGGTTACCGATGCAAATGGTGACTCATTGAATTTTAAACCGACCGAAGAATTGGCCTTTGCCGGTGCACATTTGTATGGATATTCCTATTTATACAATAAAAAAAGCGTTGTGACGAATAAAGATATCAAAGCCACTTTTACAATGAATAAGCCCGATGGTGATGATGTTTACATGAATATGTGGATGAAAGGTCAGCTAAATCGTGAAATCTTCTCAGCTTTATCGCCTATGACAGAAGGCATGAGCCGAACTCCCGGAATGCCCTACAATGTAAAAGAAACACCAACTTTGACGTTTGTTGCTCGTCAGAGTGGCGAAGCTTGGACACGTCCATTCGTTTCGGTTTTTGAACCAAGCAGTAAAACGGAGTCAGGTAACATTGCTTCGGTTTCATTCTTCGAATCGGAAGCAAAACTAACCGATTTTGTTGGAATAAAAGTCGAATCGAAAAGCGGAAGAACAGATTATATCTTTTCGAATTCAAATGCGACCGATAAAGTAGTTTACAAAGACTTTAGTTCGCAATCAACATATTCTGTTGTTGGAGTAGAAAAAAGTGGTGATTGCGTTTTATTTATGGGTCATGGAATCTTACTCTCTACAAAAAACGTAACGATTAAAACGGTTCAGCCGGCTAATGTTATTGTCGAAATGAAACAAGGCAAATGGTATTATATGGCTGATGCCGCTTGTAAAATAACTATTTCTGGTAAAACTTACAATTTGTTCGCTTCAGGTTATAACCAAATAGGAAAATAATGACACGGATATTTTTTGTTTTTAATTGTTGTAGCTGTTTCAATTGTTTTGAAGGTTCAAATTCAAAAATGATATTTTAAAATAAAGCTTTGACAAAAAATAATTTCGGGTTGTTTCATAATAAAATTCATTCAAGTCGAATGTCTCATTATCAGGTATACCACTTTAATGCTAATGTTTGGTCCGTGAGAAAAAAATAATGAATAAAGAGTAAAAGTTTTTGCGGAATCACTATATTTGCCTCACCAAATTCTGAATTATTTTTTGAAATTTGTCCGAATCAATTATGTTTAAATTACACATAAGATATCTTATATTTATACTCTCTTTATCTTTTCATCTCGTTGTCGACGCGCAATCCTATACCTTCCGAGCTTTGACGATGGATAATGGACTTTCTAACTTTGTTGTTAATAGTTTTTGCAAAGATTCTTCTGGTTTTTTATGGGTTGGAACAGATAATTGTCTGGATCGGTTCGATGGTGTTGATATTAAACACTATTCTTTTGGTGGTATTGATGTTAATAAGAAGCGAGTGCTGGCTATTTCCGAATCTAACATTGGTCAAATGTGGGCTGGGAATGCACTCGGACTATGGAGATTAAACCGAAATACGGATAAACTGGAGTTGTTTTCTCCGAGGATAATTAATGGTGCTGTATCGGCCTTGAAATGGGATGCAAAGAACAGAAAGTTATATGTAGGTACTGACAAAGGATTGTTTATTGTTTACAAAGATCTTATTCAGCATATACCTCTGAATAGCAATGTCCTTTCACTGGGGAATCATGTTACAGGAATCTTTATTTCTCAAACTGGTTTAGTGTGGCTAGCTACATGGAAAGGACTTTGTTCTTTTAACCCGGCTAATCAATCGAAGTTTTTGTTCGAAAATAAGGGTTCTCGTGAATTAAATACCTTCAATAAGCTGGCAGGAATAGGATCAACGATTTATTTGGGAACATTGAATGCGGGGATAGTTAGCTTTGATATTGCAACAAAAAGATTCTCCTCTTTTGTAGATGTTGGTTGCGATATTATAACTGATATTTCGAGTGACGGAAAAGACCGTATATATGTAGCAACAGATGGAAATGGCATTCATTTCCTTTCGCACAAGACTAAATCAATCATTGAGTCAATACGTTACAATCCCAAAAATAAAGCAGGAATTCGATCAAACTCAGTATACTCATTGCTTGTTGATCGAGAAGGAATAATTTGGGCAGGTTTTTATCAGGCTGGCCTTGATTACAGTCTTTATCAAAACAATCTGTTCAAGGTTTATAACTTTCCACCTTATTTCGATTCACGAGATTTACATGTTCGTTCATTTATTATCCGTGGAAAAGAAAAACTTATCGGAACTCGCGAAGGGTTGTACTATGTTCGTGAAGATAAAAAACAGGTCACTACCTTTAATAAAATCCAACTTCGTTCGAATCTGATTCTTTCACTTTGCTTTTATAGAGGTGAATATTATATTGGAACTTATGGTGGTGGTGTGTCAGTTCTTAATCCAAATAGCATGAGCATTAAACCGTTGGGTAAAGACAATACGTTGTTGAAAGGACATGTGTTTCATTTCGAACCAGATACGAATGGAAATTTGTGGATAGCTACCTCTGGGGGATTGTTCTCATACAACAAGGATAAGAATGAATTAAAGTCGTATACTAATGCCAATTCCCAGTTACTTGTTGGAAACGTATTTTATGTATTCTTCGATAGCACAAAGAAAGGTTGGATAGCTACCGAAACCGGTTTGTGTGTTTACGATCCTGTAAGTGAAAGCATTCAATCCAATGTTTTCCCTAAAGGATTTTTCAATAACGAAAAGATCAAGGTCATTCACGAGGACTCACATCATAGGTTGTATTTCTCGCCCGACAAAGGCAACATCTTTGTGTCTGATGTGGATATGGTTAAATTTTCATCATTGGAAATGACCAGACGCTTTCAGGGCAAGATTTTCATGTCTATTTTGGAAGATAAAAAAGGAAAGTACTGGTTTGGTTGTGAAAACGGATTGCTGTCGTTGACAGGTAAAGATGATTCTTATCATAGTTTTGGTTTTAGCGATGGAATCCCTGATCCTGTATTCAGTTGCGATGCAGCTTATCTGGATCCTGTCGGATTGCTTTGGTTTGGAAATGCAAAAGGCCTTCTTTATGTCAATTTAAAACAAGTTGATTATTTAAAACATTGTCCATATCCGGTAGTTTTTACCGATTTACAAGTGAATGGAAGCGTGTTGAGTTCGCAGGATAAGAAAAATTTCTTTTCAAACAAAAAGATTAAATTAAGTCATCGCGAAAATAATCTGACATTTCATTTTGCAAGTCTTTCATACACTAATCCAGGGGCTATGGTGTATGAGTATAAGCTAGAAGGGAAGGACGATGAATGGCTATTACTTTCGGGACAGAATGAAGTCACTTACTCAGATTTACCTACAGGAAGTTATGTGTTTAGGGTTCGAATTCAGGGAAACAAGGACTCGGAAGCCAGATTGACGATAACTATTAATTCGTTTTTTTCACTGACATTTTGGGCTATTCTTGTTCTCGTTACTGCACTGATTTGGTACTTTGGTCCCAAATACTTGAAACTATTTAAAAATAAAATTCTTAATAATGAGATTCTTACATTGGAAAAATATAAGCAACAAAGACAGCTTGCTTCCGATACATCCAAGACAGATGAGAAATATAAGAATGCAAAATTAGATGACAAAGAGTGTAAATTGATTTGTGAAAAACTTTTCTTTTACATAGAGAATAAAAAACCATATACAAATCCGGACTTGAAAATAGTAGATATTTCCCAGGCAATTAATTGTTCGTCACATTCATTATCGTTTATTTTCAACCAATACTTAATAAAAAACTATTACGATTTTATTAATGAATATAGGGTAAAAGAATTTCAACGGCTTATTTCTGATGTAAAATATTCAAAATATACACTTTCAGCTTTAGCCGAAAAATCCGGATTTAGCTCTAGAGCATCATTCTTTAAATCGTTTAAAAAGTTGACGGGTATTACTCCGAACGAATATATTAAGAGTATTGGACGGAATATTGATGAAATTGATATCGATTCTACAGAATAAATCAACAAAAACCATCGTTTCTGTCTCGTATAATTATTTGAGACTCTCCTCTCTATAAACAAATACATCTGATTATAAATGCTTTGAATGCAAATTAGTCTGATATAATTGTCTGAGACGTATTTCGGTTATTTTTTTCAAACAGAAGATAATAATCCATATATATTTGCTGAATCAAATCTAATTTGAAAATCAGATATTATGGAAAATACACATCACGTAGTCGAAACTGTCTCTATTCAGACCGATGGAATTATTACTCATTCGTATATTGAGTACCATACATTCGTTGTAAATTATATTGCAAATAAGATTAACAATAAAAGTGAGGCCGAAGATCTTGCTCAGGATGTTTTTGTTCGTTTATTAGATTACAAACAAATGCTTCGCCCCGAAACAGTAAAATCTTTTATATTTACTATAGCCCGCAATATTGTTATTGACTATTTGCGTCGGCATTATAAGATACAAGAAATTTCAGCTAATATGTATGAGTTTCTTGAAAAATCGACCAACGACATTGAAAGTCGGTTGCATGAAAAAGAGATTCTCCATCTCGAGCAGCACAAACTCAGTACATTCTCTCCCCAACGTAAAATTGTATATTCATTATGCAGATATGAAGAAATGTCGATATCCGAGATTTCCGATACGCTTCAAATTACTCGTCGAACTGTGGAAAACCACCTTTTGACCGGGCGAAAAATGATGCGCGAATATATCCGGCAATGTATATAAAACAATATAGGAGAGTCGAACTCGTCTCGTATGGAGATTATAAGACTATTGAATCCTGCAAGAAAATATATGCAATGATGAATCGTAAAAGAGACACTTTAATTTCAGTTGTATTACTCCTATTGGGGGTAAATCTGCTTTCTGCACAATCGAAAAAATACAATGCTTTCCAACCCGGTGAACTATGGAAAGATAATACTGATGTTCATGTCAATGCGCATGGTGGAGGCATTCTGTATCAAAAGGGTGTCTATTATTGGTATGGGGAACATAAAATTGAAGGAAAAGCTGGTAATGCTGCCCATGTAGGCGTTCATTGTTATTCGTCTAAGGATTTGTATAACTGGAAAGATGAAGGTATAGTATTGGCTGTTGTAAATGATACAGCGAGTGATATTCAAAAGGGCTGTACGTTAGAACGACCAAAAGTAATTTACAATGCTAGGACCGGAAGATACGTGATGTGGTTTCATATCGAACGTAAAGGTAAGGGATATGGATATGCGCATAGTGGTGTTGCTGTTTCTAATAAACCTGCAGGTCCCTATCAGTTTATTGGAAGTGTGCGCAGTAATCCCGGATATTGGCCGATTAATGTATTGCCCATTCATAAACAACCGGTTTCTGATTATGTAAAGAAAACCTATTTCCCCGGCGGGGGCTTTCCTGGTAATATTGATTCGCTTAATATCATTGGAAAATTTTTCAGAGAAGGACAAATGGAGCGCGACATGAATTTGTTTGTAGACGATGATGGAAAAGCTTATCATATATATGCTTCGGAATACAATGCAACCTTACATATTGCTCAACTAACTGACGATTATACCGCCCATAACGGACGTTATGTACGTGCTTTTGCCGGACGGTTTATGGAAGCTCCGGCAGTATTTAAACGCAATGGGCTATATTATATGATTATGAGTGGAACTACGGGTTGGAATCCGAATCCTGCCCGAGCTGCAGTTGCACCATCCATTTGGGGGCCATGGACTGAAACTGGAAATCCATGTGTGGATGCCGATGCAGAAACAACTTATCATTCTCAAAGTACTTGCATTTTGCCGGTTGCAGGGAAGAAAGACGCTTTTATTTTTATGGGTGACCGTTGGAATCCGGATAACGCTATTGATGGCCGTTATGTATGGTTGCCAATTGAATTTGAAGGGGATAAAATGATGATCCATTGGTATTCGACCTGGAAACTAGATAAGTTTAATTCGAAATAGAACTGTTAAATATCGATAATGAAACGGTCAGCCTCAATTCTCTGCATTACTGTGTTTTTCCTTTCTAATCTTTTAGCACAACAAAATTTTAGATTGGCTGTTGGTAGTCCAAATCTAACCGACTGGAAAGGAATAACCTCAGTAAAAAACGGAATTGGTATTATCCCGATGAACCAAACGATTATTTATCGTTATCCTGATGGGAAAAGTATTCACAAAGGGTTTAGGGAAATAGATGAGAATGTCTCCGACTGGAGCCAGTATTCGGGACTACGATTTGAAATTTGCCTAGAGAATAATCAAACTGTTGAAGCTGATGTTTGCCTGAAAGTCCCCGAAAATCTTGTACAAAGACTTAATCCCGAAACGCATGCTAGAACACGTGTAACAGGTGCCGGATGGCATACTATTTTCTTGAGTTGGAGTAACTTTTCCATTAATGAGGCTCAACTAATTGGCACTATTCGCTCCATAAAAGAGCTTGATTTAGTATTCTTCTCATCCAATTCTAACGCAAATATTCAACTAAGAAATGTAGAGCTAACCAAAGGTAACCAACTTGCAATGCAAGCCGATATCAAAGGAAAATCGGCACAAAGAGGAGAAAGTGTTGTGTACGAAGTGGAAGTTGGAAATACCACAAATCAAAAGCAAGCAGTGCATTTAACCAATGATGAACGTGGCTGGGAATCAATGATTACCACTATATCTCCCACAGATTTTGATTTGAATCCTGGTGAAATACGTCTTTGTCAGATTAAGGTTCATGTTCCATCTGCGTATCCCGAAGGCAGTCGTGAAAAGCAAGCTATTCGAGCCATTGCCAATGGGAGTGAAGTGGTCTCAGTTACTTTAATTACTGCATCAGCACTTGCGCACCCTAATATTTTGCACACTGCCGCTCGTTGGCAGGAGGTGAAAGACAAAGTAGCAAAATACGATTGGGCTAAAAAAGGATTGCAAGAGTATGAGGATTTAGCAAAGAAATGGGTTGTGCCGGAAGTTGCCAGAAAAATTACCGACGATAACACAGATAAAGGGATGCAGCTTTTTCAGACTCAGGAAGAGTTCAATTTTATGGCAGCGGGTATTTCGTACCAATTGACCGGGAAAAAAGGATATGCGGAAAAAGTAGCATTGTATTTACGCCGTCTTTCTGATCCTGTCAGCGGTTACCCTTCTACTTTCAGAGCGTGTCATCAATCGTTTGTACAAGAAGGTCATTTTTTTCAACACACAGTAATGGCTTACGATATGATTTGCGGAGCTGGTGTTTTGTCAGAACAAGACATCAGAAATATCGAGAAAACCTTTCGTCTTTTCTATGAAACGGTTGATTTAGGAATGCATGCAGGAGCCATTAATAACTGGAATCTGAGCGAAGAAACTGGTGCACTTTACTGTGCCTTAGCACTGCAAGACTGGGATTTAGTTGAGAAAATGTTCTACGGAACCACGGGCATTATCGATCATTTGTCGCAAGGCGTGATGAGCGATGGTTGGTGGTACGAGTGCACTATTGGGTACAATGTGTGGTGTGCAAGTGAGTTTTCGCAAATAGCCCTGGCTTTGGAACCTTGGGGATTGGATTTTAAAGACATGAAAGTGCCTTCCGGTACAACAAAATACTATTCGCTTATGCCCGATATGGCTCATCCTGGATTGTATGGTATGAATTTCGAAAAATGGGGCACTATTACGAACAATAGCATTTCAATTAGAGATATGTGGAATGCGTTACCCAATTTTACAGATTATCGTGGGGTAATGTTTGGGGTTAATGATGCGCAGGAAACGTTGGTTTCGGGTCAGCCCTATGAGCTGGCCTATTATCTATATCGCGATCCTGAGTATGCAGCTATTGTTCGCCGTGGCTCAACACGCGATTTACTATATGGAGTTCCGCAATTGCCCGAAACAGGTTCTGTTCTTCAAACAAAATCGGCATATGCCGACAATATGGGCATCGTGATGCTACGTTCTCAAGCAGAAAATCGTCCTGTGCATGAGCAAATTCAGGCAGCATTGCATTATGGAACGCATGGTGGTTATCATGGCCATTTCGACCGCACCAACTTATTGAATTTATCCCGTTACGGTCGAAGTTTTTATAATCCGGAAATGGTATGGTACGGTTATCCGTCATATATGTATAAGTTTTTTGTGCAAACCTCTATGTCTAAAAATATGGTGGTGGTTGATCAGAAAATGCAAGAGCCTGTTGAAAGTTTCAAAACTTTGTTTTACACAGGCAAAATGATGCAAGCAACGGCTGTTGAAACAAGTTCTCGTTGGTCCAATCCTCCTTACGGTGGAATGATTTACGATTGGGCAGGAAAGGTGTCGTTTGCTGAAAAATGTTGGCAAGAGGGGCGGACAATAAAATATCCACAAAATGCACCCAAATATGGTTCGCTTACCGGATTTACAGAGCCGGTTTTGCAACGTCGCTTAATGGTGATGTTAGACGACTATGTGGTGTTGGCAGATTACGTAAAAGCTGAAGAAGAACATACTTTTGATTGGTTATTCCAAATGAAAGGTTTTTCGGGTTTGACAGCAACAAAGAAAGATTTTCTTCGTCATGATGATCAGATGAATGCCGATCCGTTAGGAAGTGCTCAATTTATTACCGATTGCAACTGGTGGAAAACCAAAGGTGCTGCTAAAGCTGAGTTTTCGATGTGTTGGGGAAAAGATTGTGACAACACCGGAACTCGAGTACCTAATAGTGAAGAGGGGACACTCAATATAAATGTTACTTCTGCATGGCCTTTGGAAAATGAGATTATGGTGGGCACAGCTCCAGAATCACATGATGTACAAAAACAATTATTTTACAAGATATATGGTAACGGTAATGTATTGAATGAAGGAAAAACCGGTGCATGGATTTTAGGGCAAGTAAATATCGATTTGCCTATAACAGGAATTAAGGAGTTGAAACTGGAAACGAGTTCGAAACTTTCGAAAACTCCAACACTATTTTGGGCAAATGCACGCGTTGTTTTGGCTAATGGAAAAGAAATTGCTTTATCGGAATTACCTATAAAAACCACTAATATCAAACCTGCGCCCCAAAAGGGACTGGATTATCAGAACGGACCTGTGAAAATTGGAGGTCACGAATATCATGATGTGCTTGCAACTAATGCCGAAAATATGGATGAAGCCGGAATCATTACTTTATATTTGAGTGGTTTGAATGTGGTTCGCTTCAAAGCCGTATTGGGTGGCGACTATCCATTAGGTGATGAATTACCACGCCATAAAACCTATTCGGTACGGGCGAATGGGAAAACAGCTCGTTATCTGACAGTGATTGAGCCGTTTGAAAATAAGTCTGTCATTCAATTCGTTGAGGCAATAGATGCAAATCGACTGAAAGTACAGTTGAAAGATGGGCGTGTTCAGGATCTAACCATACATAATATGGAAGGTGCCGGAAATAACATACAAGTGAGTGTGGTGGAAACATTGAACGGTAAAGAGTTGAGAAGAGAAACAAATTCACACAAGGATTAAGTATAATTGTTTTTTGATACGTATTAATGGATGAAATTGATTAAATCGGGTCTGCTAGAGTAAAATAAACAAACAAATCAATTAAAATTAGTGTTAACTTTAAAATTAATTATTATGAAGCAAGTAAAACTGCAATTTCAGAGAGGGATTACTTTTTCTTTCAAAAAGAACTTGGTGCTTTTACTTTTTCTTGGTGTTTCATTTGGTGCTTTTGCACAAAGTGGACTTACCGGAAAAGTAACTGATCAAACAGGTGAGCCTATTATTGGGGCTAGTATTAAAGTAAAGGGGACAAATTCAGGTACAGTTACCGATGTCTCAGGAACTTTTAGACTTAATGGAACTGGAAAAGGAACAATCGTGATTTCCTATATTGGATATCAAACGCAAGAGATCTCTGTTAATGGACAAAGCAATGTCCTGGTACAACTAAAAGAGGATGATAAATCATTAGATGAAGTCGTAGTTGTCGGATATGGAACCCAAAAGAAGGCTTCTTTAACCGGATCAGTATCACAAGTAAGAGGAGATGATGTATTGAAAGGCAAAACAACAACAAGTGTTGCTGAAGGTTTGCAGGGAGTAATACCCGGACTAACTATTACGCGTACTTCATCAAGACCAGGAAACGAAGGTATAGCACTTAATATTCGTGGAGGTATTTCGGTGAATACAACATCTCCAATGATTGTAATTGATGGTGTCGAAGCTTATACCTGGGAGCTTTCTCAAATTAATCCAAGTGATATAGAGACAGTTTCAGTATTGAAGGATGGTGCAGCAGCTATTTATGGAACAAAAGCTGGTGCAGGTGTTATTCTTATTACGACTAAACGTGGAAAAGAAGGCAAAACTAAAGTGACCTATTCAGGTAGTGTTCATGCCAACGTTCTTGGAAAGAAATTCCCTGTTGCCGATGGTACTACTTGGGCGCAGATGTTGGTCCGCGATACTGAAAGCGATGGCAAGGCTTTGTTAGATGCAAACGGAAACCCACAGAATAACTGGTGGATGTGGCCTGAAGCTGTTTGGCGTACAATGGCTGCAGGAAATACTTATCAAGGCGTTGTTGGAGGAAAATGGCGCGTGCTTGATCCAACCAGTAACCAGTTTGATGCTGTTTATGGTAATACATGGGGAGAGACACATAATCTTACAATAAGCGGAGGTAACGAAAACCTTAAAGTGATGACTTCTTTAGGTTATGCTGAAGATCGGTCTCTGGTTAAAATAGCCTATGACGGTCAAAAAAAATACAATTTCCGTACGAATGCAGATTATAAAGTAAATAACTGGATAAAAACTGAATTTAACACGTCGTATGATAAACGCATTGTAAGTACGCCTACACAGGGTGTTGGAAATGGAATTCAGGATTTTTATATTTTCCCTTTATATAATCCATATGGACAGTTTTATGATACCTTTGGTAACAATAACTTGTTGGCTAAAATGGTCGAAGGCGGTCGTACTGATGATACTCAGGAGTTTTTCCGTCTAGGTGGAAAAGTAACATTGGATTTAACAAAGCTAACTAAAGGTCTTTCTATTGATGCTAGTGGGAATATCCGTTCTCAAAAACATTTTATTATGGCACGTCAGGCTAAAGTTACTATGTACGATTGGTCTGGTGAAACTGCAGCTTCATCGGGTCTTCCTGATTTAAGTTTAACGTCTGGTGCTATCAGTAGTCAAACTACTGCCGCGAATAGTTGGGTTAAGAATACATATGAGAATATACTTTTCCAAACATACAATGCCTTTTTTCATTATAATCGCGAATTTGTAGGACACAATATAGGTGTAATGGCAGGGATGACAGCCGAAAAATATAGCTACCAAACACTTTACGGATATCGCTCAAATATGTCAGTAAACGAATTAAATGATATCAATTTGGGAGATGCAACCACAGCGCAAGCAACAGGTGGTAGCTATGAAAATGGATTAGTTTCTTATTTAGGTCGATTGAATTACGATTATAAAGGAACTTATTTATTGGAGGGTACTTACCGTCGTGATGGTTCCTCCAAGTTTAATGCCGCGAATCGTTGGGCAGACTTTGCTAGTGCTTCAGGCGGTATTCGTTTGTCGGAGTTGCCAATTATCAAAAATATAAACGCTTTTGATAATTTGAAACTTCGTGCTTCTTATGGAGAAACAGGTTCGCAGACAGGTATTAGTAATTACGATTATATTTCGTCTATTGCTACAGGAACAACAGTATTTGGTTATGCCGGCGCTTTAAGTAACACAAGCTGGATTTCCGCTATGACTACAGACCAACGAACCTGGGAACGAGTAGCTTCTACCAACTTGGGAGTCGATTTTGCGGCATTACATAATCGCTTAAGTGGTACATTTGAAGTGTATAAACGTGTGAATAACGATATGTTGATTTCCATGACTTATCCACAAACGTTAGGAACAACTTCACCAAAAACAAATAATGGTAATTTTTCTGCAAAAGGCTGGGAATTGGAATTGAACTGGAATGATAAGATAAGCAAGGACTTTAGTTATCATATTGGCTTCTCCCTTTCAGATGCACAAACTAATATTGACCATTATACTGGTGGAGTAGTTATCGGTAACGGTGTGAACAATACGGTGGGTGGAACTCAATTTATTGAAGGTAAACCATTGAATGCACTTTATGTTTACAAAACTGATGGTTATCTTCAGACAACAGATGAAGTGAAAGCTTATTATACAGCAATAACTCAAAAAACAGGAGGATTGCAGCCAACTCAAAATACTACAAGCCAGTTGACACCGGGTTGTGTAAAGAAAATAGATTTGAACGGTGATGGTAGAATTACAACCGATGATCTTTATTACTTTGGTGACGCTAATCCTCACGATATGTTTAGCTTAAATCTGGGTGCGAAATACAAAAATTTCGACTTTTCTATGTTTATCCAAGGAGTTGGTCAACAATATGTTCTTAGAACAGGTACGTTGTCATCTCCATGGAATGCAACTTATACAAACCAGAATTTGACGTTTTGGGGCAATACCTGGACTCCCGATAATACGAATGCACGTTACCCTGTTGCGTCACGTGATGGTAGCAGGAACAATTGGAACTACAAACAATTTAATGATATTAATATCAATAACTGTTGGTATGCCCGCGCAAAAAATATCGTAATAGGTTATACACTGCCGAAGTCATTGGTTCAAAAAGTAAAGATTGATAACCTTCGTTTTTATGTTTCTGCAGATAATTTATTTGAAGTCTCAAACGTAAAAGATGGTTTCGATCCTGAAAGTTCTGCAAGTTCCGGTCAGGGTAACGTTGATGTATTTGCACGCACTCTTACATTCGGATTGGATTTAACATTTTAATAACTAACTTATTTAATTAGTAATATATGAAAACAAGTAAAATCATATTTTCTCTGTTAATAGGAGTTCTGCTAACGACAAGTTGCACGAATGACTTCCTTAACTTGAGTCCATTGGATTCGCAGACTGAGGTCACATACTTTAAAAGTTTGTCCGATTTTCAAAATGCAGCTAATAACCTGCATGCTAATGTATTTGCATTTCAAACAAATGGAACTTTAGCATCTCAAAATAATGTATATCCTATAAACTTTGATTGGGGTACAGACATTGTATCTGCAAGTAATGCTGAAGTTAGTGGAACAAATTCTATCCCTACAGCGGATCCTTATTGGCAGCAAACTTATACTTGGTTACGTCCAGTAAACCAACTAATTGCCAAGGCTGCTGAGTACAGTAAACCTGATGAAATTGCAGGACCGGTAGGTCAGGCCTACTTCTTCCGTGCTTGGCATCATTTCTTTTTATTGAAACGTTTTGGTGGTGTTCCTATTGCCAATAAAGTGCCTGAATTAGGTGATAGCGTTGTAACCGGGCCTCGAGCCTCGCGTTATGAAGTTGTTGCACAGATTTTGAGTGATTTGGATGTTGCTATTGCAAAATTGGCGAAAACCACAGTAACTTCAACAGGTAATGACGGTCATGTTACACTCGAAGCAGCAAAAGCATTTAAAGCACGTGTGTGTTTGTTTGAAGCAACTTGGGATAAGTACGTTGGACCAAAAACAGATGGGGACGGTACAACTATTGGAGCTGGTAGTGTAAAGCCTACAGGCTACCCATCAGTAACTGATATGCTCACTATGGCTAAAAGTCTTTCGAAAGATATTATTGACGGTGGAAAGTTTCAACTTTGGGATCGCGTGAGAAATTTAACGGATATTCCCAGCAGTGTGAAGAATCCTCAAATGTATGTACACCATAGTTATTATTATCTTTTTAATTTGGAAGGAGCTAATTCAAATCCACTTGGGTTAGATAAATCTTCAAACAAAGAGTCTATTTTTCGGAGTGTTTACGATGCCGTAAACCGTAAGAGTAATACTAATCTTACGCATACATTTCCTGCCTCACCAACACGTAAACTGGCTGATATGTATTTATGTACAGACGGTCTTCCTGTTCAATTATCTCCACTATTTCAAGGTTATACAACTATGAACGCTGAGATTCAAAACCGTGATTACCGTATTGAAGCCGTAAATGTTAAAGCCATGGATTATTGGTGGGGTTGGGGTATGTATAAAACGGGAGCCGTATATACTACAGATATTTACAGTCTTGCAGCTGGAACCTATCAGAGCATTCCTGATGCCACTAATGGTGCAGCTCCATTAATTGGAGGTAATAAATTCCGAACCAATCGGGCTGATATGGGGGCTGATGGTGATGAAGCTTATGATTTTATGCACATCCGTTTGGCGGAGGTTTACCTGATTTATGCCGAAGCAACTTGCGAATTGGGTAATGGTGTTATTTCAGATGCTGACCTTGATTACTCTATTAATAAAGTTCGGGCTCGTGGTGGAGTGGCTCCATTAAATACTGCACTTATCATTTCTGCAAATCAGATTGCAGACCAGAAAGGTTACGGCCATTTGGATTTGTTAGGTGAAATTCGTCGTGAACGTGCAACGGAACTTTATGGAGAGGGACAACGATTAAGTGACCTCTGTCGCTGGGGTATTGCCGAAGTAGAACTTGCTGGTCAGGATCGTTGTGGTGGATATATTTCATATAAAGGAGTCCCATCCTATGTACAAACATTGATAAGTCCGGTTACAAATAAATCAGTATATGTTGCATCTAGTTTTGCAGGTAAAATCAATTCTAGAGAATATACTTTTTCGTATGCCGGGATTGCACCGACTGAACCTGGAGCTGCAATTATCGAGTTAGCAGTTAACCGTAAATTTGCGTTAAAGAATTACTTACAACCAATTCCATCTGATCAGATTAAACTGAATTCAAATTTAAAACAGAACCCTAGCTGGTAAGTTTGCATTTTTTCGATTAGTTTATTTAAGGTTTTTGATGAGCGAGATTGCAATTTTGCAATCTCGCTTTTTTTACATTAATATGTAGAAATGTCATTGTTTTATTCAGTAAGTTATTCGTGTTTTGCTAAAATAGCAGTTCAATTTAGAGTATTGCATTTCAGATTATCCATAATTTATATCATTTTATCTTGTTTTAGGGATTTGTTCTCACTCTTCCACCAATTTACACCTTGTGGAGAGGCTAGTAGAAATGGTTCCCGATTCTGCTTTATATTTGCTCAGGCAGATTCAACCTAAAAACCTTAGCTCAAGATCTGACCACGCTTTGTATGGCATACTTCTGTTTCATGCACTGGATAAGAATTTCTTCCCACTGGAGCCGGATTCACTTATCGATTTCTCCATTCATTATTACTAGAGATGGCAACCGTATGCACTTAGCTACTGCCTGTTTCTACAAGGCGCGAATGTGTAAAATATGCCACTCGCTACGATGAAGCTATCTTGCTTTACCTCAGAATTTTGGAAAACTACAAAAGGTTGACGAACTATCTTTTGTTGGGGAAAATATACTCGGATAGGGTGAAATTTGTTCATTGCAACACCAATACCGTACCTCTCAACAAAAATATCAATTGTCTGCCGACTATTTTACGAAAGCGAATCGGAAGAAATATGCCTTGTTGGATGTAGGCAGAATGTACCAATATACGAACAAGCACGATAGTGTGTACATCTGTTACCCTAAAGCCCTCGGTATGGCAAACGATTCGTTGGAAAAAGGAGCTTGTTTACAAGAAATAGCATTGAATTATTACAGCTCGGAGCAATCCGATTCGGCATTGCATTACCTGCGTGCAACTATTTCTTATCCTTACTTAAGAAATAACCGTGCAATTCGTTATTATAAACAGGGGGCTTTATTTCGAAGTCAGAAATAACACGACTCGGCTTGATACTATGCTTCTCGTGCGTTGAAGTATTACTTCGATATTTGCACTCGTAGGGAATGTTATCGGATATTGGCCGATGTTGAATCGCTGAAAGGGCATAATCAGCAAACCAACATCTAAAATCAAGATTGTAGGCGAAAACGCGCCAATAGCATCAGCCTTGTCAATCAGGCAACCAGCGAAGCGACTCTTATTGCAACAAACGCTATTCAGATTAACGACCCTTCAAAAGTTTCCTTTATAGTACCTACAGGGTTGGCAAGCGGCGATTATAAATTAAATATAACAACTCAATACACATCTATCAAAACATTACTAAAAGAACCTCGAGTATTTGTATTCGATTATGTGCTGAATGTATAATTTCAATAGCCTAGTATCGAAGGTGTCGACATTAGGATATCGATTAAATTAACATTAGGTTGATGAGACTCTCCTTATTAGGCTGACGAAAGATTCCTTTTTAGATTGAGGAAAATCTTCCTGCCGCTGTGCGATACTCGTCTACCAAAATATTGCTAAAAGAACCCCGCGTATTTGTATTCGATAACGTGCAGAACGTATAGGTCGTTTCAATATTAGACTAATGATTGAATTGATATTGTCGATTGGGTTTTAATGAATAAATAATTTAAATGCGAAAAATGGCGAATATTATATTCGTCATTTTTTTTTGCATATATGTCATATTGTAATTAGTTCTGTGTAATATATTCAATAGGTTAGTATGAACCTTAGGATGTTGAAGTGATTGTTTACCAATACCTAATGTAATTTTGAATAACGATTTAATATATAAAACTGAATTTTTTTAAAGATATTTTAGCTTAGATTAAGTGTGCATTTCTCGATGAACGTATTATAGAGTATGTTATCATGAGAAAATTAGAAAAATAGCATTGATTGCCTGATTTATAGTGTTTTATGTGTTTTTACGAATGTGCGTAGATATTTAAAAGAATAACATCTAATACAAATAGCTTATTGGAAAAAGCAAAGAAAAACTTACTTGAGATGCACATGCAATAACCTGATTGCGGCATGAAACTGAAAGTGCATTAAGATAACACAAACTTATATCTAAAAAATACATTAATGAAAAAAAATTACACAAGTTTTCTGTTAGGAACGGCGTTCCTAATCTTCGGGTTTCTCCAGCCTATACAGGCTGCAAAAACTTTCATACATCCGGGTATACCTTTTACTTCGGATGATTTGACCAAGTTGAAAGCCAATATTACTCAAGAGCCCTGGCTTACGGGTTATAACGCATTGAAAAACGACTCAAAATCCAAACTTACTTATACCATGCAAGGCCCGTTCGCTACGGTGACCCGATCGCCCGATCTGAATAACGGTGCATGGAAAAATGATATGATCGCTATTCATAACCTTACCTTTATGTGGGTCTTTACCGGCGATGATGCTTATGCTGCCAAAGCTACTGATATGTTAGATAAATGGACCGTTACCAATACTTCGTGGGGAGGTGGCGAGAATATGCTCGATATTGGTGATTATGCACCTTATTTTATCCCCGCTGCAGATATTTTGAAGAGCACTTATTCGGGCTGGACGACTGCTAATACCACTCATGTAAATAACTATTTTGCCAATGTGCTTTATCCGGCTTCGTGGGTTCCAAATCCGCTGAGAGATTGTAATAAAGGGGCTATTCAGCTGCAAATAGCTTTAGGTATTGCCGCTTTTCTGGACGATGAGCTGAAATGGAATCAGTCTATCGAAGTTTATCGTATGGATGCCGGTGCTGCATTGCGCAATAGTTTAGCTTCCGGTCAGGTGGGCGACACCGGTCGGGACGATCACTGGTTCGGACAGGCCTGGGCGCTAACCTGGGATGCCGAAGTAGCCTTTAAGCAGGGGGTGGATATGTTTGCCGAGCTGAACAACCGCTTATTGGCTATCGGAGAATTCTATAATCATTACGCTATAGATCCTACCGGTTTGACATTTACAAATTACGGAGGGTATTCCGTCTATTGGACTACCGGCTTTGGTATTCCTACGGGAGCGCGGCATCAACATCCGTTTAATAACGTTATTCAGGCAGCTTACTCGCTTCGCAAAGGTATTTCGACTCCCTATACCGACCAGATGCGGACTTTGGTAGGCGAGGGTGCCTGGTCATTTTTATACCTGAAATCATCCGACGTATCTACTGCCACTGCTATGACTCCCCTTGTATATCCTTCGGAGAGTACTTTGCCCGCAACTTATTTTAGCAATATTGATTTAGGTAGTACGGGCATAGCGGGTATCGCTGCTTACAACGCCGGAACCTGGACGGTGCAGGGTGCGGGTACTGCTGCCAATAACAGTAACTTTACATTCAAACCGGTAAAGGGCGATGTGGCTATTGTGGCCAAAGTACAGAATAATTCAATCAGTAGTGCCGTGTCCGGACTTATGATTCGCGAATCGCTGGGCGCAACAGCCAACTATGCATCCATAAACTTTAATCCTTCCGGTACGGTAAATGTGAGTGGTGTAGGGTTTACAGCCTCCAACAGCGGTTATACTCATTCGGTTAATGGTACGTCATGGTGGCTTAAACTGGAACGTGTAGCCGACCGGGTGTTTGCTTATCATTCGGCCGATGGGGTAACCTGGACGAATATTGGTCTGTTTATACTTCCAATGTCTACCGATACGTATATCGGATTTTATACAGCTTCTAAAAACAGCTCGGCTTTAAACACGGCTACCTTTACAAATGTAGCTGTCAATAATACCTTTGCTGCGGGTTCGCCCCAGATAAGCAGTGCTACTTCGGCTGCCTGTACTCTGGGTTCACCCTTCAGCTTTACCACTTCAGCCACCCAAAGTCCCACTGCTTTTGCTGCTACCGGTTTACCAGCCGGTTTAAGTATTGATGCAACCACCGGACTGATTTCGGGCATCCCTACTGCTACGGGTAAAAGCACTGTGTTGCTCGAAGCTACCAATGCCAATGGCACCGGAAAAGCTACATTGGTAGTTGATGTTGTAAGCAATGCAGCTCCGGTTGCAGTAACTACTCTGGCGGCAAGTGTTGTGAATATAACCAACATTAAGCTATCATGGACAGGCACGTCGAATGCCACGAGTTATGTGTTGAAACGGTCGTCGAAAGCCGGTGGCCCATATACACCCGTTCAGTCGGGCATAACGGGTGTAACTTTTACCGATGCCAATCCGGTGGCTGAGCAAAATAATTATTATGTAGTCACTGCTCTGGTGGGCGATAAGGAGAGCGCCGTGTCCAACGAAGTTTTTGCTTCTGTACCTCCCGGAGTTCCTGCCGGTTTAGTGGGGATGAGTGGCTCTGGCAAGGTAGATTTAAGTTGGAACGCTGCTTCCGGTGCGTTGACCTATAAAATTAAACGGGCCACTACAAGTGCCGGTCCGTATACCGATCTGGCCCGGGTTTTTGCTACCACCTATACTGATGCTGCGGTTACTAACGGTACTTCTTATTATTACGTTGTTTCCTCAGTCGGCAATACATTGGAAAGTGCTAATTCTGCTGAAGTGTTCGGAGTGCCCGGCTCCACCTGTTCTTCCTGGAGCGCAAATCCAGTAAGTGACATTTTCAGTGTGGCTGCCAACTGGGTCGAAAACACTGCTCCGGTGGCTCCTGCTGTTTTGACATTCAAAGCCACTGCGGATTCTACCCTGACCAATGATCAGTCGGGGCTGGTGGTGTCGCGTATACAGTTTAATCAGGATGCGCCGGCCTATACTATTGGCGGAAATGCAATGACGTTGAAAAGCGATCTTGTTAATAATGCTGCAAAAACAGAAACAATCAACGCTCCGATTGTTTTGGATGGTCAGTTGAACGTAAATGCAAGTGCCGGTGGAATTGCACTCACGGCAGCTTTGAGGGGTTCGGGAGGGCTTTTGAAAACCGGAACATCAGCACTCATGTTGTCTGGAGCTAATACTTATTCCGGCAATACAGTTATCAGGGGAACAACCGGATATAAATGGGGTTCTGCCGATGGTATTCAGATTGCAGGTATCGGTACCGGCACCTCGGGCGCTCCTACTTCCGGACCTTTGGGAGTTGGCAAAATCATTATGGAAGGTGGCGCAATATTTAGTGGTACGGCAGCTGCTACTTTGTATAACGACATTGAAGTCACTGCCGGTAATACCGGATTCTTCTATGAATTATCCGGAGCCATAAACCTATACGGAAAATTACTGGGGAGTGGAACATTTTGTAATGATGGGTCAAATAACTATTCTAATCTGACTCTGTATGGAAATAATAGTAGTTTTACCGGAACCTTTATTACCAAATTGCGGAGTGGAAATCATCGTTTGGCTTTTGCTGTTCCGGAAGCCGGTAGTGCAAATGCAGCGTGGGTGCTGGATGCCAACGGTGCCGATTGTCATCGCATTCTGTTTTCTTCGGGAACACTAGAATTAGGGTCGCTCACCGGACGCGCCGGCATTCGCTGCGATGTAACTGGTACGCCTGTTATTCGAATTGGAGCATTAAATACTAGCACCACTTTTCCGGGTACCATTGCTAATGCAAGTGGATCTTTGTCTATTGAAAAGGTGGGTACCGGGACGCTTATTTTTACCGGAAACAGTACGCATAAAGGAATAACCAATGTATTAAATGGAACTTTATTGCTGAATAATGCTTCAACAGGAACCTACGGTAGTCCGGTTTTGGTCACTGCCGGTGCATTTGGTGGAACCGGTAAGAGTACTAACACGGTAACTATTGGTACCGGATCGGGATCGGGGGCTCTGTTTGTTCCCGGAGCTGACGGAACAGTAGGCACGCTCACGTCAACGGGACTGCTGACTTTAAATGCCGACGCAACCTATAAAGCAGACATTAATACTACAACTCAAACAGCCGATAAAATTATTTCGAACGGTATAACCCTGAATAATCCGGTACTGGCGGTTTCAGCTATTGAATCAGATGCAATTCCTGTTGGTTCAAGCTTCCTGATTGCCGACAATACAGGCTCAACTGCTGTAACCAGTACATTTAAAGATTTGCCTGAGGGTGCGGCGGTGATGATTAATAATGCTGCCTTTAAAATCACCTATGTGGGTGGTAGCGGGAATGATATTGTGTTGCTGGATAACCGTACGCCGGTTGTGTCCAGTATACTTAATGTTACCGGAGTACTTACTCAATCATTCAATTATACCATTGTAGCCACTAATCAGGCTTCCGGCTATAGTGCGGTAGGTTTACCTTCGGGATTAAGTATCGATGGTTCCACCGGTGTTATTTCCGGCATCCCAGCTGTAACCGGTATTTTTGCGGTAGAGTTAAGTGCCAACAATGCTGTGGGCACTACAAAAGCAACTTTAAACATTACGGTGATCAAGGCTGATCAGACTATCACATTTGATGCCATCCCGGCTAAAACGGTAGGTGATGCTGATTTCGATCTTACAGCTTCGTCTAACTCAGGTTTAGCCATTGCTTATACAAGTTCTAATTCTTCGGTTGCTACCGTTGTAGATGGCAAAATTCACATTGTGGGTGCAGGTCTTTCCGACATTACAGCTTTGCAGACGGGTAATGATATTTACAATGCAGCCACTTCGGTTACTCAAAAGTTGAATGTCAACAAAAAAGAGCAGACGATTAGTTTTGCAGCATTTGCTCCCAAAATAGTTGGCGATGCCGATTTTTCTTTTGATGCAAGTGCTACTTCGGGTTTGGCTGTTGATGTCGTTTCTTCCAATCCGGAGGTTGCAACAGTTGTTGATGGTAAAATACATATTGTAAAGACTGGTACGGCAACATTTACCGCTTCGCAAGTGGGTAACGAAAATTTCAATCCTGCCAGTTCAGTCGATCAGGTTTTATCAATAGGTAAAAAAACGCAGACAGTCAGTTTTGGAACACTTTCGGCAAAAATCTATGGTGATGGAGATTTTGCTTTTGACGCAATATCAACTTCTGGTTTGGTTGTAGATGTCGTTTCATCTAATCCTGACGTTGCAACAGTTGTTGATGGTAAAATCCATATTGTAAAGGCCGGTACGGCAACATTTACCGCTTCGCAAGTGGGTGACGAAAATTATAGTGCTGCCAGTTCAGTTGATCGGATTCTGTCAATTGGCAAAAGAGACCAAACCATTACTTTTGCTACTTTGCCAATTGTCAGAAAAAATGAAGACGATTTCGTTATTGGAGCTGTTGCTAGTTCTGATCTTGCTATTCTGTATACTTCTTCCAATCCAAAGGTTGCTACTATTGTTGATGGTAAAATTCACATAGTAGGAATTGGTACAACTGCTATTACAGCTAATCAGGCGGGTGATGCTAACTACAATGCTGCGATAAGTGTAACTCAAACATTAACTGTCGTTACATCAACAACGGGAATATATGAAATCGAAAGGAA
>Ga0302210_10000200_pt1 | contig 28466 bp, 25 predicted proteins | sample II_Fen_E3_2_FD_198793 | JGI IMG/M metagenome (GOLD analysis project Ga0302210, IMG submission 198793) | Peat permafrost microbial communities from Stordalen Mire near Abisko, Sweden - II_Fen_E3_2 | ecosystem: Environmental > Terrestrial > Soil > Wetlands > Permafrost | place: Sweden: Abisko... | reverse complement strand
ATAAATTGCCAAAGACAAAGAGGACATATCATATAATACATGCGGTTCATCCTTCACATTTTCAGCCATAATACAAAGAATATAGTCCGTACTATGACCATAAATAATGCCGCAATCATAATACATACCGTCTAATTCTCCTGTTTTATGAGCTATCTTCAAATCATGAGGTATTTGTGCCGGAATTACTGTATTATCTTCTTGTCGCAGCATGATAGCAAGCATAGCCTTATCACTGGCTGGATCAAGACATTTTGAAGTATAGAGTTTTCCCAATATATTCGCCATATCTGTTACCGAAGTATAATTTTGCCGACCTTGCTTAACAGCTTCAAAGTCCATCATTTTCCTTTGTAAAATTGTATCTTTACAGCCTAATTTTTGAATCATTGTATTGACATTTTCCATTTTTAATTTATCAATCAAAATATTAGCTGCAGTGTTATCACTCTGAACAATCATCAAATCCAGAATTTGTCCTACCGTCAGCACTGTGCCATCTGGCAGATTGTAAACAGATCCACCTTCAACTGCTTGTGCATGTTTAATAACGATTTGTTCATTAAAATTGAGTTTTCCCTGCTTTTTTTGATTAAATGCTTCAATCATGATCGGAATTTTAATTAAACTTGCCGAAGCCATTTTATGAGAATTTAGTACGACTGCCTTATCATCCAGTTTTAAATTTTTTATATAGACCGCATATTTTACATCTTTCTCTATTGGTATCGTTGACACTTGATTGCTTAACCATTTTTCAGACATCGGCTCTGCTGCACCAGCTACTTCGGGCAAACTCAACCCGACCAGACACACAAATACGAAACATGTGAACATTGACAGTATTACCTTTTTACCTACAAGCAAATTCTTCGTCATAATTTTCTCCTCATATAATATATATTTAAGTTCAACTATTGAACTCAGTGATTATGTGAAATGACTGAATTAAACCCAATCCTATCTTTACTCACTTAAATATAAAGCAAGATATCACTGATTTACGAAAATAGATTAGCATAAATAATAAGAAATACAATTTGCATAGATGCCACGATAACGCCATTTTTAATCATAGATTTAATATCCTTCGATTCGGCAAATCCCATCGAACTAAACATATTAGAACCTGGATATACGAAATTCGCCACACGCGTTGCTACTACCAACCCCACTGACCAAGCAGCCATCGATACACCATATTGCGTCACCAACGTACCAAACATGTCATTGAGCATTTTCATTACGGCAACGGTAGCCCCCGTTAAACCAAAAGCACCGGTCAGACCTCCAATAATCGCAACAAAAGGTTTACCACCCATATTAACTAAAGGTTGCAAAATAAGCCCCAAAGCTTTAAATCCTCCAGCTTGTTCAATAAAATTCATAAATGGTTCTAAAAAAAGAAATAAAATAAATAGCCCTACATTACCAGCCATACCTTTGACAACCAGCTTGAAAATTTTATCAATATTTAACCCGCCGACCAGGCCTGTAATGATTGATAAACCAAGCATAACGACAATAACATAGGCCGTACCTGCTTTCATTATAATGCCATATACGACCGCAGCGATAAACGCAAGGATAAAAATCAGACTTGAATAATTTTGTCTTTTCGTAGGCGTAAATTGCTCCACATTTTGCGGGATATCATAGTCATTTTTCCCTTTTGTTGTTTTCTGAATGCGATGCACCACAATCCAAGTCGTGACTAACGTTACAAGTGCAATTGGCAACGCAACCTTTAAAAGCATTTCACCATAACTTGTATTTGTTAGCCCTAGTAATGCAATAACCGGTGGTGTAAAGGGTCCCAAAATGAGTGCTTCTTCGCCACAGGCTTGAAATAGTACGCCAACCGTACTACGAGTCAAACCCGCCGCTGCAGCAATAGGCAATATAATTGGTGCCAAAATAGCATTACCACCAGCCATAGTACCAAGTAGGCCAACAACCACTAGACAAGCCAGCATCATCCCCAGCATTGCTTTGTTTTCGGTATCAACACCGATACTATAAATGATTTTGTGTACGAGTGTATGACTAACCTTTGTCTCTGTCAGTACTTCTCCAAGACCGCGTCCTAGCATGATAATCAGTCCAACTAAAGCTAAAAAAGATCCCATGGCATTGGCCATAACCGTCGCGAAGGACACGAGTGTTTGGCTAGTAAGAATGGCCCCGATAATAACACACAAAACAGTAACGGGCAAAGGATCCATATCACGAAAAACCAGAACAACATATACGAAAAGTGGTAACAACCCCAGTAATCCCCACCAAATATTAAATTCAGCACTTCCCATAAAACATCATGCCTTTCTATTTTGTATTTTTATTGTCAATTTCTTGCCAGTCTTCAATCGCTGTTATGCCCAAACCAGGCGTGTTGGGTATAAAAATCTGATTTTTGCAGAAAGTTACACCACCGATGATTGGATCTGAAGCTAATAACACTGCCGCATCCAGATCTGCTTTTGTGATGATTTTTTTCCCAGCTGCTATACTTGCTGCTGCGCTAATGCCAACCTTACTTTCAAGCATACAGCCCATCATACATTGCACTCCCATAGTTTCAGCCATATCCGCAATTTTAATGGCATTATGGAGACCACCAGCTTTCATTAATTTGATATTGATCAAGTCACAAGCTCGCATCGACAAAAGTTTGAATACCTCATAAGGACCAAAAGCTGCTTCATCTGCCATAATATTGGTTTCCACATGATCTGTTACATATTTTAGACCTTCAAAATCATGCGCTTTAACTGGCTGTTCAATGAATTCAATATCCAGCCCAAGATCTTCAAATTTGCGAATCGTTCGAACCGCTTCTTTCGGGTTCCAGCCTTGATTTGCATCTAGTCGAATTTTAACAGCATTACCTACTGCTTCGCGTATAGCTTTTACTCGTTTAATATCCAAGGCTGCATTGGTGCCAACTTTCAGTTTTAGTTCGGTATAACCTTCTGCCAATGCTTCGAGAGAATCTGTAACCATTTCTTCGGGAGCATTTACACTGATAGTCAAATCCGTTGTCATACTACTACTGTATCCCCCAAATAGTTTATACAAAGGAATTTTATGCAGTTTGCCAAACAGATCATAAATAGCAATATCAATGGCTGCTTTAGCTGAATTGTTATGCAGCATGGATTCATCTAAATCCGTCATGATTTTTTCAATATTTTCTATATCCATGCCAATGAGTTTTGGACCTATCGTATCACGAATCGCTGCGACAACCGAGTCTTGGCTATCACCGGTGATAACTGCCGTAGGTGGTGCATTACCAAACCCAATATCATCGGTATCAGTCATTATTTTAATAATGATATCTTCCGCTGAATCCACCTGCCGTAAGGCCGTTTTAAATGTTTTTTTTAAGGGAATACTTACTTTACCAATTTTAATTTCAGTAATTTTCATAATACAACCTTCTCCTTTTTCATCAATTTATTTCATCACATTTAAGAATGCTAAAAGATAATTGCACCTGCCATAAACGAGAAAAATCCAGCAAGACAGTTCTCTAGTAAGAGAACATATCTTGCTGGATTTCATTTAAGTCTACACCTGTTTATAAGCAAGCATATATGTAAATAAAGCAGCATAAATGTACAATATTAAAAATAATATATGGTATTCCTTAAAACAAGGAAACCTCTTTTTAACACGATAATGATTTTATCATAAAATTCAAACATATTATGATAAATCTATTTGTATTCCTTTTTGAATACAGCTAAACTTTTTTTGTGCATCCTTATAAGCTACAAAAATAGCTTTTTGTGATGACGCAAAATAGCGACTTTCAATTTCTTGTTTAACTATTTCTGCATTATCTTTTATATTTTTACCAATAAATAAACTACGAATAAATTTTGTTGTCGTCTGAAGTGTTGCTGAAACATCACATTGAATAATCAAACCCGTTTCCCTATCAATAACAAACCCAATAAAAAATTGTCCAAATTGAATAGTAATGGGATTACTTTGTTGTGTTTTTGCATTACCAACTACATATATTGTATTCTCACCATAACAAAGTGGTAAATCAATATCTTGTTGCATAAAATTTATCCCTCACCTTAATGTTTGTAAAAAACAAAGAAACCTCCCTTTAAAAGGTGAGGCTCCATTGCCAAACAATAATTTATAAAGTCATCGTACCAGAAATCAAAGTATTCGTCAATATAATATCTCCCGAAAACTATGTTTTTAACACAAAATGCCTTTATTTAAAGAATCAATCCAAACAAACAGTGAATACACTCCATCTCCATTAAAAACAGTAAAAAGATTCTTCTTGCTAGGAAATAAATATGATAAACTAAAAGAAATGCTTAAAAGCAAAGGCTTCTGCACGTCCCCGCAACCAATAGTTGCGGCACATGAAAAGTAGAATAGATAGTGCAACTACCCGTGTTTTTATATAATAAATACAAGATAGAACTTAGCAAAGTTCATATTCTATTATAGATAAAAGGAGCAATGTCCCATGAATATTGAAATTGCCAATCGATTGGTTACTTTTCGAAAAAAGAATAATTTATCACAAGAATCCTTAGCCGAAAAGCTTGGTATTAGTCGCCAAGCTGTAAGTAAATGGGAGCGAGCCGAATCTTCTCCTGATACAGATAATCTCATATTGTTAGCGAAAATTTATCAAGTCTCCCTTGACGAATTACTATCGACTGAAGAAGAAATTATTGAACACACCGACACTGCATCAACTATCCCAAAAGAATCAACCATTGAGGAAAACACTAGGCAAAAATTTACCGGCATCCATCTAAAAAGTGATGATGGTGAAATCTATATTGGTCGAGATGGAATTTATGCTGCTGACGATCAGAAAAATGTCAAAATGCATATGAAAGATACCGCCCATGTTTTGATTGACGGCGAAAAGTATACCTTTAAAGAAGCCCGTAAAAAATGGGGCTATAAACACCATCATTCTGCATCCTTTCCTATTATGATGTTATCTATCATTGTTTTTTTATCTATTGGCATATTTTATAATATTTGGCATCCTACCTGGCTTATCTTTTTACTGATTCCGCTCAGTCGCGGCCTAAAAACTGCCTGGCAAAGAAAAAGCTGGTCTTCGCTGCCTTATCCTATAATGATTACCACGCTTTACCTTATTCTCGGATTTTCTTATAATATATGGCATCCAGCCTGGATTTTATTTCTAACAATCCCGCTATATTATTCACTCATTCATTATTTCCAAGAAAAAAAAGAAGAAGTTAATAAAGCCGATCTGTGATCAACTAGCCCTTCTTCCGAATCATCCCAATATCTACTTCTTATATACAAGCGGATACGAAACAGATATACTAATATGTAGCACTCAATAGATTAGGGAGAATTACTACATGGTATTTTTAAAGAAAAAAACTTTTGAAGATGTTTATAAGTGGCGTCGCCATGATAATGGCAGTTGCTTTTATTGTTACGAAGACAAACCCGTTGCCTATGCATTTGTTGGTGAAAAAGGCATTTGTCAAGAATGTTTAGATCAATTTAAAATTGGTCATGCTGGGACAGATCGACATGTAATTGCCTATCTCACCAAAAGTCTCAAAACACATGAGGAAACAGTTGAATGGTTAAAAAAGAATGGCTTAAAATTGATGCCAAATGGAAGAAAAAACGATGTTCATCATTATATTGGCGTCAATAATCTGGGGATCTTCAATAGTTATTGTTCCATCATTTATGATCAAGTCGATATCTCAACTATAGGTCCGAACACGACAAAAAAGATACTAGACAGTTATAATGATATTGAAATCTTTAACGATGGCAGTATCCGTATTCTTTATTAAAATCTTCATAAAACAAAAAGCATGTCTTGTAAAATTTTACAAAACATGCTTTTTGTTTTTTAAGAGAAAAATGCTTTTATCATATCCTCAAGCGCTTTTTGATCTTTTATCCCCATCAATTCACGCACAGAATGCATCGCAAGAATCGGTACGCCAATATCCATTGTACGCATTGGCAAAAGTGTCGAAACGATAGAACCAAGCGTAGAGCCACCTTTTGCATCAGAACGATTGACAAAATGCTGATATAAAATATTAGCTTGATTGCAAAGTTCTGCTGCAACAGCTATCGCTTCTGTATCACCGGCATAAGATTGATTTGCAGCCATTTTAAGAACAACTCCACCATTTAATATAGGTTTATTTGTTACGTCATTTTTTTCTGGCACGTTAGGATGCATCGCATGAGCAACATCTGCTGACAACATAAAGCCCCCGGCTACATCGGAAAAATATGCACTGCGGGAATACCCCAGTGTTTCATAAATGCGTTCGATGGTTTGCGGCAAAACAACCGATCCAGCCCCCTGCTTCGTATGGCTGCCAACTTCTTCATTATCAAACAAAGCAATGATATCTATTCCTTGTTTACGTTTTCCTTCTATAATTCCGGTCAGGCAAGCCTGTACTGAAGTCAAGTTATCGAGTCTTGGTGATGAAATAAACTCATCTTTAAATCCCATAATACATCCCATTTCAGTTGGGTATAACGTAAGCTCATAGGACAGAATATCGTCTTTATTACAGCCAATTTCTTTTGCAAGAAAGCTATCAAAGAAATTTTTGTCTTTTCCATCTTTTTTCAGCATTGTTGCCAATGGTAGCATATCTTTCTGCTGATTTAAGGCAACACCTTCATTGACGGTACGATTCATATGAATGGCAAGATTGGGAATCGTAAGTAATGGGCGTTTCAAATCAATCAGTTTCACCTCTGGGGAGAAGGCATTCTTGCCTTTTATTGCTACCTTACCTGCTATAGAAAGCGGTCGATCCAGCCAGGTATTTAGGATAAGTCCACCATAAGTTTCTACATTGAGTTTACCGTAGGTGTTTTCACTAATTGAAGCTGCGGGCTTAATACGCAAACAAGGAAAATCCGTATGCGCTGCGGCTACGCGCAACCCGTCACGTGCCTTTTCACCAATACGAAACGCAATAAGAGTTGAACCATAAACCGACGTATAATATTTTTTACCTACTTCTAATTTCCAGACTTCAGTTGGCAGTAATTTTATAAAACCAGCTTTCTCCAGTATATGTATGCTAGTTTCAACCGTATGAAACGTTGATGGACTTGTCTTTATCAATTGTAATAATTTTTCGGCAGTTTGTTTTGTATCCATTTGATCGACTCCTTTTTACGTCCACCCGCTTAAAACAATTTTCCAAAAAAAATTATATCTTAAAATGATGAATACTATTTTTCAAGGTACTGGACATTGCCGCTGTTTCTTCCGCACAGCTTGAAACATTCTGCATCGCTGCAGTTTGCTGCTGTGTGGCCGCCGAAATAGATTCGGTATGCTTTTCTACTGCTTCGATAATACTGGCAAGGTTATCAATCAATTGAACAATCTGATCCGAATTTGCAACTTCTTCCGCCGCAATATTCGTAATAGCATTGATTTCCGCTGCAGTGTGCTTCACTGCTTGCAAAATCATATCCAATGCGGTTCCAGTCTGCGTAACCGCCGTTACGCCAGCTTCTACTTGTGTGCTATTTTCAGCCATAGCAGTGACTACCTGGGCTGTTTTTTGCGATACATTTTCAATCAAATGTGTGATTTCTTGTGTACCTTGGTTAGATTGTTCTGCCAATTTCCGAACTTCTTCCGCCACGACAGAAAAGCCTCTGCCATGTTCACCAGCGCGAGCAGCTTCAATCGCAGCATTTAAAGCCAGCAGATTTGTCTGATTCGATATTGATGTAATCGTATCAATAATTTGACTGATCTGCTGCGAATATTCGTCTAAATCGTGAATCATATCCGATGTAATTTTCGTTTGGTTTTTGATTTGATTCATCGTCTGAATTGTTTCATGCACATTACTCAAACCTTCTTGTGCCGAATTTTGCGTAGCTACCGAATCTTTCTCTGTCGTGGTAGCTTTAAGCTTAGCCATTTGAATCAACGACGATAACTGTACCAAAGACTGTGATGCTTCTAGTACTGCTTTATTACCTTTTTCAGTTTCACCCGACAAAGATTCCATACTACTGGCTATTTCTTCAAATGAAGCGGTTACTTCCTGTGAGGAAGCTGACATTTCTTCCGAAGCTGCTGATAATTGATCGCTAGCAGTTGATACCTGTCGAACGATCCGATCCTGGCTATCAATCATCGTATTAAAAGAATTTGCAAGTTCACCAAATTCGTCCTGTGCCTGCATTTGGCTATGTACGGTTAGATCACCTTCTCCAGCCCGCTTCATCGTATGGCGCAATGTATCAATCGATTTTAAGATGGATCTTTCCAGGAGAAAAACTATACCAATAGCAACTGCTATTTCAATAATAAGTAAAATTACATTTTCACTGAGTAATTGTCCAAATAAAATACCAGAATTTTCTTCCATATGCTTCAACATGACGGTTTGACCAATGAAGGTCAACAAAAGCAGTGAAAAAAAGCCAATCAAAAGTTTCATACGTAACGTAAGTTTCATGTATCATCATCCAATCTGTAAAGGACTTATTTTATATATAAACATAATGCAGAAATATCATCGCGGCAAGCCGGGCTGCGCATAGCTTTACAAAGCCAGCGATAACTTGCTGTACAACCGCTTGGGCAAGATTCTGTAGGGTCAGGAAGCAACTCAAATAACCCATCCGTCATAAAATAAAAGATATCACCTGAAAAAAACGACATGGTATGTTGTTCATATACAGCGTTTTTATCTAATCCAGCAAAAATTCCCGGTTCTTGGATTACCATTGGCTGTTTTTTGCTAACTGCCAAAAATTGGTTGATACCAGCCATACTATAAGTTAGCTGTTTTGTATTAAAGTCAAATGAAAACCCTAGAATAGCCACAAATGAATCATTCTCTAAAAAGGGAATGGCCTGCTGATTGAACCAGGCCAGCTTTTCATTCAAGGACACGTGCAATTCAAAAGCCTGCGACAATAAGACTCGAATAGCTGACATATTGAACGCTGTCGCCAAACCATGCCCCATGATATCAAAAATATAACCATGTAAGATGTGATTGTTTTCCCATTTAAAATCAAAGAAATCACCACTTACATAATTATAGGGTTGATAAATAGAGCGTATTGCAATAAGCTGATTTTTATATTTATCAGGCAACATATTTCTTTGCATTTGGCTTATAAATTCAAATTCCTGTTTAAGCTGTTTTTCTACTGAAATATCCTTTATCACCAAAGCAAAAATACTTTTATCATGCACTTTGATATAACGAGCATGAATTTGTATAGGTACAAGTTCATTACTCTTCTTTTTGTGAGTGGATAAGAAAATATAGCCTGCATCACCAGACTTACGAATCGCATGCAGGTATTGGCCAGAAACGGTTATTTTTAAATCTAGCTGAGCAATATGAAGCTGCTTTGCCTCTTCTAACGAGTGTCCATAAAAATTGCGTGCTTTATCATTCATGAATAAAATCATGCCAAACTCATCAAGTAATAACAAAGGGTCGTTAAGCATATCAAATATCCAATAACTACAATCAGGAAAAAAATGTGTAATATTCGTGACAAGTTCTTCTAGTGGTAAGTCGTTCATTATTAAGATCTCCCAATGGGTTTTTTCGTATTTTAAATATACAAAACAAGACCATCCATCTTGTTTCATGTAATATTTCTAACAAAATACTAAAAAACATTATACAATTTCAAAAATTTTATTTAAGCGAGTAAGCTCAAATAACTCTTTCACAACACCATTTAAGCCATGCAGCTGAAGTGCGCCATGATGTTCTAAAGCTCGTTTTTGCAGAGCAACTAATACTCCGAGTCCTGAACTATCAATATAATCTACTTGTGATAAATCAATTAAGAAATTATTATGCCCGTCTTGAAAATAAGACAAGGCTTTTGTTCGGATCAAAAGAGCATCTTCAACATAAAAACTGCCTTCTAATGTAATCACTACTTTATTATTTATCATTTTAATATCTGCTTTCATTAAATAACTCCTCCCATAGATGAAATGTTTAAATTTTTATGCATAATAACTTCACAACCAGAGGCACTAAATTCTAAGGAATCCACATAATGTTTAATAATATCAAGCCCACGCCCGCTTTCATTATATACCTCATGATCGGTTGTACAATCAATGTATTCTGGGGTAAATCCTTCTCCATTATGCCTTACTATCATACATAAATCTTGTTGATTTCGATTAATATCAAGTGTTACTTGAGTACCTTTATGATCATTTATACCATGGAAAAAGGCGTTATTTACTGCTTCATTAATGGCTACAAATAATTGCATCGAATATTCAGGACAAATTGTCTGAAGATTTTCCCGGATTGACTCTCTTGCCATACGAAAATCTTCAAGCGAAGCGCAGGTACAGTTGAATTTTGCTATCAGAAATAATCCCTCCTTATTTTGAAATGCCAAACGCCTAAACATATAAGTATTCTTGATAATTCAGAAAAAACCTTTTTTATTACAATTTTTTTTGAAAATATCTTAAAATAAAAGCGTTCCAGTATTGAACCAGAACGCTTTTATTGCTATTTATTCGATAATAATTTTATGAATCAAAACTGGTTTTTGAGCCTCTTTGGCAATAAAAATATTTTCATATATTTTCGTTTTCACAGACTCTACATCTTCAGAATTTGCGTAAATAGTGACGAGCGAATCACCTTTTGTTACTGGATCTCCTACTTTTTTACGCAGCATCAATCCAACAGCCAAATCGATAACATCTTCTTTGGCTGCTCGACCTGCACCCAATAGCATCGCCGCAATCCCAATTTCATCGGCCACGATTTTTGCTACGAATCCACTTTCTTTCGCTCGAACTTCAATTTTGTATTTTGCTTGGGGCAATTTTTCCGGATGATCCACTACGGAAACATCCCCGCCTTGATTTTTGATAAAATCTTTAAATTTGGCTAAGGCCTTGCCGCTTTTAATCGATTCTTGCAGTTTAACTCTGGCTTCGTCTAGTGTTGAAGCTTTTTGCGCCAAAACAACCATTTGGCTGCCCAAAGTTAAAACCAACTCCGTTAGATCGTCAGGCCCCTCACCTTTCAAAGTATCAATTGCTTCTTGTACTTCAAGTGCATTTCCGATTGCAAACCCGAGTGGTTGAGACATATCAGAAATAATTGCCATCGTTTTTCGCCCAACATGATTGCCGATTTGTACCATGGCATGTGCCAAATTTTCAGCATCTTCTTCCGTCTTCATGAAAGCTCCCGACCCCGTTTTCACATCAAGCACGATCGCATCTGCCCCGGCAGCAATTTTCTTACTCATAATCGAACTTGCAATCAACGGAATAGAGTTAACGGTACCCGTCACATCTCGAAGCGCATACAGCTTTTTATCTGCTGGAGTTAAATTACCACTTTGACCGATTACCGCTACCTTATCACGATTTACCAAATCAATAAATTTTTCTTTTGTCAGCTCTACATGGAACCCACTGATCGATTCAAGTTTATCAATTGTTCCACCAGTATGTCCAAGCCCACGACCTGACATCTTAGCAACCGGAATACCAAGTGAAGCCACCAATGGTGCCAAAACCAGTGTAGTCGTATCACCTACCCCACCTGTCGAATGTTTATCGACTTTTATGCCTTCAATCGCTGATAAGTCAATCGTTTCGCCTGAATTCACCATAGATCTTGTAAGATCGGCTCTTTCGCGATCGTTCATATCTTTAAAATAAATCGCCATAGCCATAGCACTGGCTTGATAATCTGGAATCGTTCCCTTGGTATATCCATCAATGAAAAAGTTGATTTCTTCTGTCGTTAATTCGTGTCCATCACGTTTTTTCGAGATTAAATCTACCATTCTCATGGTTATTTACCACCTTTATTTTAATTTTTCTAAAAAGCTTTCTCCATAGGCTGGCATTTTCACGCCAAAATTATCGGCTACCGTTGCCCCCAGATCCGAAAAACTCTGGCGAATTTCTAAATCTTTACCTACAGAAAATCGCTTAGAATATACAATAAGCGGAACGAATTCTCTAGTGTGATCCGTTCCTTTATAAGTTGGATCATTGCCATGATCTGCCGTCAGTATTAATAGATCTTCATCTGTCATTTTAGCAAATACTTCCGTAAGCCGAACATCAAATTCTTCCAGAGCATTTCCATATCCGATTGGATCGCGTCTATGTCCATACGCCGCATCAAAGTCGACTAAATTGGTAAAGCTAAGCCCCTGAAATTCTTCATCGAGCAAAGCAATAAACTGATCCATTCCATCCATATTAGATTTTGTCCGTATCGTTCTTGTAACACCTTCACCATCAAATATATCTGCGATTTTACCAATGGCAATCGAGTCAAATCCGGCTTCTTGTAAAGAATCGAGCACGGTTTTACCAAAAGGTTTTAATGCATAATCATGACGATTCGGTGTCCGCTTAAAAGTACCGGCCGTAGAACCGATAAACGGTCTGGCGATAATCCTCCCCAAGGCATATGGATCTTCTCGTGTTATATCCCGACAATATTGGCAGATTTTATACAATTCAGCCAATGGTATAACCTGTTCATTGGCAGCGATTTGCAGTACTGAATCCGCTGACGTGTAAACAATAAGCTCTCCCGTCTTAAGTTGTCTTTCACCCAGCTCTTCAATGATTTTTGTTCCGCTGGCTGGTTTATTACCAATAATTTTTCTGCCGGAAAACGTTTCGATTTTCTCAATCAATTCTGGAGGGAATCCATCAGGAAATACACGAAATGAACTAGCAATATAGAGCCCCATCATTTCCCAATGTCCCGTCATGGTATCTTTTCCATTTGATGATTCCTGCATCTTGCCAAAATACGCTTTTGGTGATACTTCTTTTTTTATTCCTTGTATTTCACAAATATTAGACAATCCCAATTGCTCCATATTTGGCATATACAAGCCTTTCTTCTTTTCTGCAATATGCACAAGTGTATTAACACCAACATCACCAAATAATTTTGAATCAGGAGATTCACCGATTCCAACCGAATCCATAACAATAATATGGATTCGTTTAAATTTTTGCATATAAAATCACTCCCTCTTCTTTTATTATACTATCAATCCAACTACTGTGGCAGTAAGAACACTGACTAACGTCGCTCCATATAATAATTTCAGACCAAACCGAGCCACTACATTGCCTTTTTCTGCATTCAAGCCTTTAACAGCTCCGGAAATAATCCCAATTGAGGAAAAATTAGCAAACGAAACTAAAAATACAGATACAATTGCCAGTGTTTTATCGGAAAAATTAAAATCGCCTGAAGAAAGTGACATCATCGCAACAAATTCATTCGATACTAATTTTGTTGCCATAACACTAGCCGCCTTGATTGCTTCATCCCAAGGCACTCCCATCAAAAAGGCAAATGGAGAGAAAATATACCCTAATGTATCTTGGAACGAAATTCCGATAATCCAAGTAAAGATACCATTAATCATAGCAATCAGTGCGACAAATCCGATCAGCATCGCCCCAACAATCATGGCTACTTTAAATCCGTCCATAATATATTCACCCAGCATTTCAAAAAAGGACTGTTTTTTCTCAAGTTGGACTTCTAAAACATCATCTTCGGGTTTCACCGTATATGGATTAATAATGGAGGATATGATAAACCCACCAAACAGGTTCAAAACAATCGCGGTCACAACATATTCGGGCTTGATCATCAGCATATAAGCGCCCACGATCGACATCGATACAGTAGACATGGCCGAAGCACAAAGCGTATACATACGATGATCTGGTAAAAAAGCAAGTTGTTTTTTTACCGATATAAAAACTTCCGATTGCCCTAAAATAACCGATGCAACAGCATTGTAAGATTCCAACTGCCCCATGCCGTTTATTTTACTTAAAACAAGCCCAACATATTTAATGATGAACGGTAGAATTTTCCAATGTTGCAAAATTCCGATTAAAGCTGAAATAAAAACAATTGGTAATAATACACTTATAAAAAAGGTGTATTTATTATCATTTACCATGTTGCCAAAAACAAAATTGACACCCTCACCAGCACATTTCAATAGCAGCCCAAATCCGGTTGCTATATTAGCTATTAAAAAATTACCAGCATCTGTGTTAAGTAAAATAAACCCAAAACCGAACTGCAAAACAATCATCATGAGCACTGGTCGATATTTAATATGTTTCTTATCATTGCTTGCGACCCAAGCCAGAGCTAAGACAACAAATAGTCCAACTATTCCAATAATATATCTCACTTGGTTAGTCCCCCTAAATTTTATCAAAATATACTAACAGTGACGGGTTGTATAGTTTATAAAGTATTTATTTTCCTAAGTCTTTTTTTGTAAATGCACCTGGCAAAATTTCTTCGAGAGTTTTTACAATATATTCTTTTTTATTTTTCCCTAAAATAATTTGAATATCGGTTGCAGCAAATTCCGCTATCACCTGTCGACAAATTCCGCAAGGATACGTGTAATCATTCTCTACCCCAACAATAGCAATTGCTTTGATACTTGTATGCCCTTCTGAAATAGCTTTGAATATGGCTGTCCGTTCCGCACAATTTGTCGCACCATATGATGCATTTTCAATGTTACAGCCACTATAAATACTATCATCTTCCATAATGACGGCAGCACCAACGTAAAAATTGGAATAAGGTGCATACGCCCTCGATCTTCCCTCAAAAGCTTTGTTTAGTAATGTTTCATAATCCATATCAAACTTCGCCTCTTTTCATTTTTATAACTTTATAGTAGTCCTTTTTTGAACATTTGTACATATCAATCTGAATTTTTGTTTATTATTTTTCATAAAAAATTAATTCAGTCATAAATAAAAGAGCTCCTATTGCAGCTCTTTTATTTATGACTGAATTACAACCTATCACGATTCTTATTCCACAGCATTCATTTGATATGTTTCATTTTGTATAAATGTATTAAGTGAAATTCTCGGCTTTTGTTTTGATTGACCTGCAGGATAGCCTACGACAAGCCCAGAACCGACAAATGTAAGCTTCGCTAATTTAAGTAACCTAGCAGCTTCAGAATTCATAATAAGTGATTCCAGCGGTACTACACCAAGCCCCATTGATTCCGCTGCCACAACAGCCGCCCCCATCGCCATACCGCACTCAAAAGTCCCACGCACTATTTCCGTTAAATCCTCATTTTTAATTCCATCCATATCATTTTTACTGCTAAGCTTAGCAGATTTAGATACATCAACAACAAACATCAAAAACAGAGGTGCCTGTACCAGCCAATTATTATCGCCAGCCAAAGACGCCAATGATAATTTTAACGCATCGTCTTTGATAACCATAACAGATAACTCCTGCCCATCTATAGAAGTTGACATGGCCATTGCAGCTTCTATAATGGATTCAATCATTTCCATTGGTACTTCCTTTTTTAAATAATTCCAAATAGATCTATGATTTATGATAGATTTTGTTGTATAATTCATATGTATCCTCCACAGTATCTTTAATATTTGCATCGAGAAGTAATAGAATAATCTATACTGGATATAACAAACTGTTCTACTTATGCTTCGATGATTTTTCACCAGACTTATTTCACTTTATTCACAAAATGTATAATTTAAGTTAAGTTTTTAGTGAAATTTGCCGATATAAATAACGAATGTAATAATTTAAGTTAACCAAGGATGCGTTAATTTATTAGACAAGGATGACAAAACCATGAAAATAAGAGCAACCCCTGAAGAATTAACGGCTATTAAATTCGCCATGAAGAAAGAACAAATGCCACGAGTTTATAAAAGATACCAAGCCCTTTATTTATTTCTTTCGGGTAAAACCTGCAAAGAGGTCGCCAGTCTCATTGGACTGACCGATATCACCGTTTGTAATATTCACAGAGCTTATAAAAAAGGTGGCCTTGCCGTAATTCCAGATAAATCAATTCCTGGACGCCCCTCAAGACTAACACCAAAGCAACTCAACGAATTAAAGCATGTCATTTTAAACAATATGCCATCTGATGTTGGTCTTTCAACAAACTTACCCTGGACAGCCAACTTGATTGCTGAATATATCAAACACAAATACGACTACACCTATTCTATCCGTGGCGTTACTGGAATGTTAGAACGACTTGGTTTGATTTATGTTCGACCAACTTATGTACTTGCTCCAACCAATCAAACTAAATAATATGTTTTCTAAAATCATTGAGGAAAGTTTTTTTAGATTGGAATAGATAAAACAAGTTCAAGCTATTGGCGTTGCCAATAGCTTTTCTTGTATCTTTTTAAAACACGCTACCAGTAAAATTATTCAATAAATACAACTGCACATTTTTTCAAGAAAGCATAATTTTGGTTTGCCAATAATATTTTATCACCATCTTCCTTTGAAACAACCGGATTTCTATTAAAATCCAGTAAGGAAACTGCTTTCACAATTAAAGGGTTCGCACCTGCATAATCAATATTGGATGGAGAATCTGACTTAGAATAACTTGCTAAACCATTCTTAATAATAGCACTATCTGCTACGTTTTTAGAATTATAGATTGTTCTGCCAGAATTATCTAGAATATTTGGTGCCATTGCCCTTTCTAGTCCAAGTCCTCGGCAATCAATCACAACGCCCGTAATAGCACCCGCTGGTGTTACCGTTGTTGTTGTTGTTGCGGCAGCGGGAGGAGTAGCAACCGCTGGCATAGGTGTTTCCGTTACTGCCGGTACAGTTGCTACGGGAGCAGCTGGTTCACCTTGACTTGCAAAGTCTGGCATAGCAACCTTATCTTGCCAAAGCGCAGATGCTAAACTGTTTCTTTGACCAAAAATCGGCATACAAAGTGTAACTTGATAATTACCATTATCAAGCTGTTCTTCATCTGTAATTCGAGCATTATTTATAGCACCCGATATTGCTGTTTTGATCGTATCTTTTTTTACTGCCAACTGTTGAACAGTCGTATGATTTTCGAGTTCGACGCCATAGACAATACCGGCTAAATTACGGTATGCATCTACAATTGCGGCCCGCCGAGCAAGTGCATCGGCTTGTCCTGCACTAACAGAAGCCGGTGCTGAACCGATTCCAACAGCTGTAATTGTATTACTATTCCAATTAATATCCGAAGCGAAACACGTCGTTGATAAGAGCAATGAAAACAAAAGTATATATAGCTTTTTCATAAAAGTCGCATCCTTTAAAATAAAATTATTATTGCATATTTAAATCAATCGTACTATTGGTTATTTTCATAATTTGTGATGGCTGCTCTGTATCTTCTGTTATATAAGATGCAAGCGTCTGATTATCTCCTGTAAAACTAAGATCAATAACAGCTGAATTATTCGTAAATTCTCTGATATAAACATCTTGTACACCAGATATATCACCCAAATAATCTTTCAACGAAGAAAGACTATTTTGATCTTTTATGTTATGAACATATATCGTATAATTTTTCGATGTACTCGCTGCATAATTCAACAGCTTATTGGCAATATCATGTCCAGCTTTCTCTCCCGTTTTATATTTCGCATTATCGGCAGCTATTTTTTGTGTGATATCAATCTCCGTTTCTTGATATGTTCCAAATTGAATTGCTTCACCTGTATCACACTTTGTTGTATTAATAGAAAGCGTAGCATCATTCGCTTTCATTGGTATTTGGGTATCAAATTTAAGATCAATATCATTTGCCCTTATACTTCCGGTTACGATATAGTCCAATTGTTCCTGCGTTCCCAAAAGACCAATGGTATTAAAATCACTTTTCGCTGCAGCAATTTTAAAACGTTTGTTTTTCATTTGATTCAATTGATTCATATTGATAATATGAGAAAAACCTGATTGATTCAATACCGAAGCAATTGCTGTTTCCACCGCTACATCAGAAGCCTTCATCGCATTATTCTGATTCAATACAATAATCCCAATCCGAGGATCATTAATGCCAACATGAATTGCCTTAACTTTGTCGAATCCAGACATAAGTTTTGCATTGGGTTCCATATCAATGACTACTTTTGTTTTAACCATATATTGTTCACCGTCATTGAGTGTCTGCAATACTTGATAACTTCTAATAAAACCATTGGAATGCGTATAAATTTGGTCGTGTGTAACCCTAGTATTATTAACATGTGTACTACTGTCAATTGTCATACCCGCAACATTTTCCAATGCATTACGAAAAGAATCTTGTATTGCTGCTTTGCGACTTGGTCCAGTTCCTTCTGCAATATACTCTAAAGCATACACTTGTCCATGCAGGGCTAAGAAAAAAATCGTACATAAAATGCAGAAAATCTTTTTACCACGGAGCCATATTATCATTTTTGCACCAGCCTTTTTTCTAATCTAACACCTCCTTGTATGTAAAATTCCTTTAGATAATGCAATACTAAGCCCCTATTGGCTAGCTGCACTATCACCAATTTTTAAATTTCCTATGTCACCGCTGGTAACGGTACCTAATGACATTTTATTTTCCACACTGGTTATTGTAATCTGACAAACCAGTTTATGTTGTACGCCTAAGACCTCTCCTGTCTCAGGATTGCAGACTGCTTTACCATCTTTATATACCATAAAAACCTGTCCTGGTATAACTTGCTTATTTGACCCCGCATCAATATATACGACATTCCCGTCAATACTTGCTATATGTACTGGAATAGGTGCTTCATTCAGATTTTTATCTAAAATATCACCAATTTTTTTAGACACATCCTTTGCCGACTTCGTATATTCACTAAACTCTACTTTCAATATTTTCTTGCCTTTTTTATCTTTACCGCGTACTTTATTGACAATTCCGTTTGTCGTATCGGCAAAAACAACGCTCCCCGAAGTCGTATCAAGTATTTTCCAAAATACAATTATATTGACTTTTGCTTTATCAGCTGCAACATTCAACTGATCTGTAATATGCGAATCAGAAATACTTCCTGTGACTATATAATTGATCCCACTAATGCGCCCCAGCTGCGCCGCATTATCTTTTGCGAGAAGCCCCATGCGACTAAGACCCTGTTCGTTGAGAATTGCCGTTAAGTCATCACGATCAATGACCTTAAGCTTGGGATTTTTCGATAATTCTGCTACGAGAGAGTCCGTTATGAGCTGTTCTAATCCACGCTGTCCTGAAAGATTTTTGAAAGTAAGAACACCAACTGATTTTGGTTGTGCTGCATAACCAATTGTTGTAAAAATAAACAAAAACCCTATCAAAAACATCAATCCTACAATTTGGTTGTTTTCTAGAATTCTTCTCATTTGTATTGCCCTTCTTTAAATGGATTAATTTGTTATTTATCCAAATAATCTTAAAAAAATCTGCTTATTTTGAATATATATCTATAATATTATTTAATGTAATTATTGTTTTTTAATTCAATTAATATTACTTAATTCAACTTATATATTACAAGAATTTCAAAAAAAGTAAAGTCTTTTTTATTATTCTTTTCTTTTTTATAAACAAATGAACCTTTAGTCTTATTTTTTGCTAAAAATTTTTCAAAATAAAAAATTATATATTTTCTAATTTTATAGAACGCATTAAAGAAATTACATCCAGTCTATCAGTCTGCCAAAAAAGGGGTATAGGGGGCATCGTTTGCTTCCTACGTAATGCCACTCAGTCCTATACCCCAGTCCTAACGATTGACATATAAAATGTTTAATGCGTTCTATATATAAATCTTGAATACTTAAAAATCCAAGCATTTAAGAACCGTATCTAAAATACGCCGAATAAAATTGAAATCATTTATACTTAAATTAAAAAATATTCCCTATATTTTTTCACAAAGACGAATTATCATTATTACCGCCAATTTTTAAAAGTTGATTACGAAACAGGACATCTTTTTTATTTAAATCAGGAAATTTATCTTCAATTTCATCTAAAATACGTCCTAAATCCGAAAATATAGCACCAATTTCAGGAATAGGATACTGTGTTGCATTCTGAATTGACAGGAAGTATCCCGAAAAATTAACCCTTGTTTCTCGCACGGCCATTAACAATGCATCATTTAATAAAGCTTTATTACCACCATCAATTGTCCGGGCAAAAACCGTTAAGCACAGCTGGACATCATGAACCACTTGCTGAAACTGCTTCCATTCAATATCCAATTCGGTCAAATCAAGCAAGCTTCGAGAAATCCCGCGTACTTGAAGGCTGATATGTTCAAGCCGATTCATCACAAAAGAAAATTCAATCATTTTATCACGTTCTTGTCGACGAAATGGCGTATAACGAAAACTTTGTGTAACCTGAATAATCATAAAATGTTCTTTACGAATTTGCTGAACTGCCTTACGGGCTTCATATAACTCAGCTGCTAAATCTTCTTTTGTTTCAGCCTGCCATAAGCGTTCTAAATTACTAGTCAAACACAAAATAGACTGCATCACGGCTTTTTTAGCTAAAAAGCTGGATGACTCGGCAGGACTTAAAATAATATTTAAAAAAACGGCAACAATCGCACCAATAATAGTTTCTTCAATTCTCCCAATCATATATCCCTGGCTATGCCCATACTCGAGTACAAGCAAAGTACTTACCCCAATTTGCGAAATAATCTGGGGATGCAAATGAAATACTCTGCCCACGGCAATCCCCAGTCCGATAATACAAAAAATACTCCATGCATTAACAATAAAAAAAGAACTGAATGAACCACCAATCGTTACACCAACAATAACACCTAATATCCGATATACACCTTTTTCTACAGAATCAGCGATTGTCACCTGCGTTGTTAAAATCGCCGCTAATGGCGCAAAAATTGGATATGGATTTTCTGTTACACTTGACGCAACAAACCAGGATAGACCTGCAGCTAATGCTATTTTAAAAACTTCTAAAGTAATACCTAATCGTCGTAAGATGTGTTTCACATCATACACCATAAAAAAACTCCTCCTATAAACCTATGCAGTTCAAAACAAATTGACCTTTTAATTTCTTCCCGAAAAAACAAAATCCTTTTAATTATACCCCTTACCTCATGATTATTCAATTAAAACAACAAGATTCGTAGCAAGGTATTTTATGATATGTTACACCTGTTTATAAGCGTGTTACTAGACCGTCCTTTGGTCTAAACAGCAGGATATTATCTACTTTTTAGAGAAATATACATAAAGTCTTAGCCACAAAGGATTAGACAAAACTACTATTTATGAAATTTTATCAGATAAGGAGTTGTTTTACCTGTATGTTTATCGATGAATTTAAAAAATTTATCATGCGCGGCAATGTTTTAGATATGGCAATTGGGATTATTATCGGTGCCGCATTTAATAAAATCGTCTCTTCATTTGTCTCGAATATATTGATGCCGCCACTTGGCTTATTAGTCGGCAAAGTCGATTTTTCAAATTTATTCATCAATCTTTCCGGAGAAAAAATACAAACCATAGCTGAAGCACAAGCGGCAAACGTACCAGTAATCGCCTATGGTCTATTTTTAAATACAATTATTGATTTTTTAATTGTTTCATTTGCTATTTTTATTATGATTAAACAAATTAATCGTTTTACAGCAAAAAAAGAAGCCCTGCCGGAAATTCGGAAATGCCCCTATTGCTTTTCGGAAATTAATGATTTAGCGACACGCTGTCCACTTTGCACCTCAAAATTAAACATACAAGCAACAAAATCTATTGAGACTTCTTAAAAAGCGTTCTACCTCTAACTTTATTTTTACGTGTAAAAACAAAATAATTTCTAAACGATTTTTTAGAGAAATGGAGAGAAACGCATGCTTACATTTAAGGAATTGTATCAACAGGCATTAAAGGAATCTACGAGGAAAGAAGCTTTTACGTATGACCCAAGTCAATTAAATTGTCTGTTTGCACCGAAGGAATACCCTATAACCTGGAAATTGATTGATCTTCTGACCCCCGAAGGAATACCTTTATCAGTCGAAGCAATTACCAAAGACACCTTAGCCGTTTTAAACGCTTTAGCCAACCATAAAGGAAAACGTGCTTTTATTTTGATTGCACCAGCCTTTTTAGGACAATTCAGTGACCAGGTATCCCCTGGGATGATCCGTACTGCTTTCAAAAAAATCGGTTTCAACGGGCTGCTCGAGGTTGCTGTTTTTGCTGATATTCTCACACTACGCGAAGCCTTGGAATTTGACCATAATATCCATTCAAACAATGATTATCAGTTGACAAGCTGCTGCTGCCCCATGTGGATTGCCATGATCAAAAAATTATATACTGATTTAATGCCGCATGTACCAGCTACGGTATCTCCCATGATTGCGGCTGGGCGAACAGTAAAGATATTACATCCAGATGCGCTTACTGTTTTTGTCGGTCCGTGTATGGCAAAAAAAGCGGAAGCACGAGAAAAAGATATTGCTGGTGCTGTTGATTATGTGTTAACATTTCAAGAAACAAAGGAATTATTTAAACTCTTAAATGTAAATCTCACGCAAATGGAAGACAACGTAAAAGAGTTTTCTTCGAAAGCTGGTCGAATTTATGCTCGAACCGGTGGTGTCAGTGAAGCTGTAAAATCGACATTAGCACGCCTCAGTCCAAACCGTCGCATTGCAATACGATCCCAACAAGCTGATGGTGTTCCCGCTTGCAAAAAAATGATTACAGATCTAGTGGAAGGAAAAACACAAGCCAACTTCTTTGAAGGTATGGGGTGCATCGGCGGTTGTGTAGGCGGACCAAAATCGTTACTTGCATCAGATGAAGCACGTGACAAGGTAAATCAATATGGCGATAAAGCTATCTATGAAACGCCACTAGATAACCCATATGTACTAGAGTTATTATATCGCCTCAATTTTACAACACTAGACAGCCTCATGAATGATAACAAATTTTTCACGCGCAAATTTTAAAAATAATGTCCTTAAAAAGGTCCTCAACTATTTTTTACTTTATCTTTTTCCATGATTTTTTCACATAACTGAGTTATAATGTATATAAAGTCATTATTCAGTTGACTAATTGATTGAATCTACACTCTTGATCGTATAGATGCCTTTCTATACGATCTTTTTTTGTTCAAATTTTATAAAATGAACTATAAATTCCCATTGCGTCTCCCCGCTTACGCATGGTATAATATATGTAATAAATATTTCTCAATCCTTACCTGCATTGGCTGCCACCAATGCAGGCTTTTTATTATAAACCATACATAAAAATGGCCGAAAGAAGCATTATCTGCTTCTTTCGGCCATTTTTTAGTTTCGAAAATCAAAATTGTTTTTTACATCAATGATACCATAATGAACATGGCTATATTTCCCACCAACAACCCGATCTGCTCCCAAACGAACAAATTCAAGGCTGCGACTATTTTCTTTCATAACCACGCATTGTCTTGCCACGCGCCTAGCCTCCTTGATTGCCTCGACAGTAACGGCCCGATGATCCGCTAAGGCACGTAATGGCAGTAAATGTAAACTATCTTGAAGTGGATGACGAAACATCGGATCAAAATAAACAACATCAAAGCTTTTATCGGGTACCAATTTTAAATAGTTTCCATAATCTTGCTGAATCACTTCAATCCGCCTCATAGCCGATTGTAAACCGAGTGGCTCCACTGCTGAAAAAGTTTTCAAACCATCTTGAATAACGGTTGCCATAAGTGAACTGGCTTCAACACCAACAACTCGGCCCTTTACGCCAACAGCAAAACTGGCGATAATCGCATCAGAAGCCATGCCTAATGTACAGTCAAGAACTTCCATTCCCTGTTTCAGCTGCATAGCCTCAAGCATATTATCCTTCTGCCCTTTGAGCAAATTTTTCAAGCGAAGCTGTGCCATATTCGGATGAAAAAAAAAGTCGCCTTCCAGTGTAGCTAAAAGAAGCCCTGTTTTTTTGACAACTAAAACAAACTCTGTCTGGTAGGTCGCCCGAATACTCTCAATTGATAAATTTTCCCGGGCAATAAATAAAAGATTCAATTCCGCGGCTTTTTGTTTGGCAGTTTGTACTACAGTTGTATTATATTTGTGACCTGTTGTAACAATACATTTTATTGACTTCATCATCTATGTCCTTTTAAACATTTTGGCAAGTTCAGCAGCACCAAATTTAATAATCGTTGGTCTGCCATGTGGACAGGTATAGGGAAGGGTTGTATTGGTAAGTTCATCCAATATGATTTGCATTTGTCTTATATTGAGTGTATCACCGGCTTTAATAGCCGCTCGGCAAGCTGTTGTAGCCAGACAAGCATGGCGAATTTCCTGTGCAGTCAAGTTATGCATATTTTGCAACGATTCTAAAATTTCCCGAATGATGGCCTCTGCCTCACCAACTGGTATATCGGAAGGAATTTCTTTCAGACGCATCTGCTCCGGTCCACTTGCCTCCATATCAAAACCTAAACTTTGAAAAAGCACTTGGTTATCTAAAATCAATGTACATTCCTTGTCATCAAAATCAAGTAAAAGATGCACCAATAATTGCTGTGATGGAATTTTATCAGCCAGTGCAGCAAAGCGATCATACAGAATGCGTTCATGCGCTGCATGCTGATCAACAATATAGAGACCCTTCGGATCTTGTGCTACAATATAGCAGTTATCCACCTGCCCCATGGGCGTAAGGGTTCCCTCATAAATAATTTGCGGTAAATCCGTTGCCGCAGATTCTGTCATTTCTGGTATTTTTGCCGCAACCACCAAAGAATCAGCTTGCCGATTATCCTGTGACACCCATTCTTCTGACTTCGGCAGTGCTGCATTTAAAATCGCTTGTGCCTGCGAAAAGCTCACTGTATTTTCCCGCACGATTGGCGATGGTGGAACCAAAGGATTATAGGCAGTAACGGCCGCTTGATGCGGAACAGCAAACTGCATGGGTTCCATCGTATAGTGTCGTTCCAGATTCGCCACTGGTGCAGCAACAAAGTCTAACGACTGTCCAGCAGGACGGATCGCATCGAGTACAGATTTATAAACTGCTTTGAAGATACGTCCTTCATCTTCAAATTTCATTTCACTTTTCTGCGGATGCACATTAACATCAATCGTATTTTGCGGCACTTCAATTTTGAGTACAACGAAAGGATAACCAGATTTTGGCAAAAGTGAATGATACGCATTGTCGATCGCTTTTCCAATGGATCGACTCGATATGATACGTCCATTTACAATAAAGGTCTGCCAAATCCGACTGCTGCGAATCATTGATGGTTTTGTTAAAAATCCCGTAATTTTAATATCTATATCTTCAAATTCCACACCCAAAAGTTCTTCGCTGACTTTCGCGCCATAAATACTTTGAATCGTATCATATTGTGAGCCATTCCCCGGTGTAGATAAAACCAGTTTATTATTATTAATAAACTTAAAAGCAATGTCTGGATTGGATAAAGCTAATTTTATGATAAAATCATTAATTTTTGAACCTTCGGTCACTGGTGTCTTCATAAATTTTTTGCGAGCTGGAGTATTAAAAAATAAATCTTCTACTTTAATGGTGGTTCCAATGTTGCAGCCAGCCTCACGTAAATCCTCTATTTTTCCACCCTTAATTTCCACCAACGTGCCAAATTCACTGTCACGCTGCCGAGTCATTAACGAAAAGCGCGAAACAGATGCAATTGTTGGCAATGCTTCACCGCGAAACCCCAAGGTACTAATGGTATTTAAATCACTGACTTCCTGGATTTTGCTTGTTGCATGGCGTAAAATAGCTAACTTGGCATCTTCAGAGCTCATACCGCGCCCATTATCCGTAACGCGCATAAAACTCGTACCGCCGGCCATAATTTCGACTTCCACTTTATTGCTGCCAGCATCAATCGAGTTTTCGACTAATTCTTTAACAACTGATGCAGGACGTTCGACAACTTCCCCTGCAGCAATTTTATTAATGGTGCTTTCATCTAAAACATGTATGATACTCATTTTTTACCAGCCTCACCTTTTGCCTGTTTCTGCAATTTATATAGCTCATTCATTGCCTCCAAAGGTGTCATTGTCATAATATCAAGAGCTAATATATCCGCACTAAGCGATGAAGAAAAAAGTGAGTCCATTGGATCTTCTGCCGGCAAAACCTGTTCTTTTACGATAGCATCCAATGGCTTTATGTGTAGCTGCTCTGCTGCATGCTGCGATTCCAACTCTTCAAGAATTTTTTTTGCCCGTTCCGTTACATTTTTCGGTAGTCCCGCGAGTTTTGCCACATGGATACCATAAGACTTATCGGCACTACCTGATACAATACGACGCAAAAATACAACTTGGCTGCCACGTTCTTTCACAGCAACACAGTAATTTTTAATTCGATTATCCGATTCTTCTAAATCAGTAAGCTCATGATAATGTGTCGCAAATAATGTTTTTGCCCCGATCTTATCACGCATGTGCTCAATCACAGCCCGGGCAATGCTCATACCATCAAACGTACTCGTACCGCGACCAATTTCATCGAGAATCACTAGGCTGTTTTTTGTCGCATATTTTAATATTTGTGCTACTTCATTCATTTCAACCATAAAGGTACTCTGACCACTTACGAGATCATCACTGGCCCCGATCCGCGTAAAGATACGATCCACTGGTGAAATATAGGCCTCCCGCGCTGGCAGGAAACTCCCGACTTGTGCCATGAGCGTCAAGAGTGCTGTCTGCCGCATATACGTTGATTTCCCTGCCATATTCGGTCCAGTAATCACGATAATTTCACTATCATGATGATTCAAGTTTGTATCATTTGGCACAAATAAATCCCGTGTCAAAATACGCTCTACCAATGGATGACGACCATCTTTAATAACAATTTCTCCATTGTTCATCAAATTCGGGCGCGTATAATTATATTGGCTGGCAGCCTCAGCAAGGCTTACTAGCGTATCAACAATAGCAATTCGATGTGCCGTTTGCTGAATACTGCTGAGTTTTGTTTTGATTTGTTCCCGAACAACCGTAAACAGTTGATATTCTATATTTACGATTTTTTCTTGAGCACCTAAAATTTTTGTTTCAAACTCTTTCAACTCCGGTGTAATATAACGCTCTGCATTTGCTAACGTCTGCTTGCGAATAAAATGCGCTGGTACCGAATCCGTGCCACTGTGACGAACTTCGATATAGTAACCAAAAACCTTATTGTACCCAATTTTTAGGGATTTAATCCCTGTAGTTTCTTTTTCACGTTCTTCCATATCCTGTAAAAGTTTTTTACTGTCACGCGAAATCAATCGGTATTCATCGAGTTCCGCATCGTAGCCATCTTTAATCAGACCACCATCACGCAGAGAAATACCTGGTTCATCAACAATTGCTCGTGTCAGCAGATCTACAACTTCATCATATAACTCAATCGAATTATAACAAGTATTGAGCAATTTTGACTTGGCAGTTTCCAATTCATTTTTAATTCCGGGCAAAGATGCCAGCGAAACTTTTAGCGAAATCAAATCCCGGGCATTTGCTGTTCCCACTTCAATTCTGGTAAGCAAACGCTCAAAGTCATAAATATCACGCAGCCGGTCCGTCAATGTATTCCGCATCGCAAACCCTGCGAGCAATTCGCTCACGGCATCAAGGCGATCATTTATTTTCACAATATTAAGCAATGGGTATTCCAACCATTTTTTTAGCAAACGACTGCCCATAGCCGTTTGGGTAAAATCAAGTACAGCCAACAGCGTATCTTTCTTGCCGCCATCGCGCAGGTTACGGGTAATTTCCAGATTACGCAGCGTATAGGTGTCCACCACCAAATTTTCTGAAGCATCTAAATAACTTAATTTATTCAAATGCGTCAAATCTGTTTTCACCGTATCATGCAGATACGCCAGCAATGTTGCTACAGCTGCTTTCGCAATATCGACGATCGGTCGATTATGGCTGTCAAAATGTTGCACAATAAGATCTTCCACAGTTTTGGTTACTTCGTCAATTATCGTAAATGTACAGCTGGCAAGCCGCAAATCGACAAATTCTTTCAGTTCAGCCTGATACGAAAATGCTCCAACAATAATAATTTCTGGCATCATCAAACGATAAAGTTCATCAAAAAGCATTTGTTTGCGGTCAGGACCTTGATAAAGCCCATAAAAACATTCACCCGTTGATATATCTGCCCCAGCCAGAGCAATCTGTTCATCTTTTTCATAAAGCAGTGCAATATAATTATTTTTCGAATCCGTAAGCACGGATTCTGACAAAACCGTTCCCGGTGTAATAATTTTAACTACATCGCGTTTGACAAGGCCTTTGGCTTTCGGATCACCAATTTGTTCACAGATAGCCACTTTATAGCCCTTGTTAATCAGCTTTGTAATATAAGTTTCAGCCGCATGATACGGAATCCCGCACATTGGAATACGTTCTGCCATCCCAGCATCGCGGCCAGTTAATGTAATTTCTAATTCTCGTGATGCAAGTTTCGCATCTTCAAAAAACATTTCATAAAAATCGCCTAACC
>Ga0302210_10000198_pt1 | contig 28617 bp, 28 predicted proteins | sample II_Fen_E3_2_FD_198793 | JGI IMG/M metagenome (GOLD analysis project Ga0302210, IMG submission 198793) | Peat permafrost microbial communities from Stordalen Mire near Abisko, Sweden - II_Fen_E3_2 | ecosystem: Environmental > Terrestrial > Soil > Wetlands > Permafrost | place: Sweden: Abisko... | reverse complement strand
GCGGTGGTGCATCAAAAGCGGAAGTTATTATTTCAGACCAGCCGATCTATCATCCTAAAGTTTTAGTACCGGAATTGGTATTGGCACTTACACAGGCTGCGGCCGATAAATATTCTAAGGATTTAGCGGTGGGAGGAACGTTGGTTATTGATACAGACCTGGTACCGAATCCACCGAATTTCCCTAATATTATTTCGATTCCGATAACAAAACTTGCGGTGGATAAAATAGGGAAATCTTTATTTGCGAATATTGTGGCACTGGGGGCGCTTGTTAACATTACGGGATTGGTAGACTTCGAGACAATAAAAAAAGCGGTTGCCAAGCGTGTGCCACCGGCTACGATTGATCGTAACATGCAGGCACTCCAAGTTGGTTATGATGCTGTAACAAAATAATAAAAGTTTATCATATAGATCGTGCATTAAAGAAATTATAGCTAGCCTGTCAGTTTGTCGGGAATGGGATATAGGGAATCATTCCTGACGATTGTCATAAAGAATATTTAATGCAACTTATATAGATAAGAATCAATGTTTTAAAAAATAAATGTTGAAATAGCTGTAAAGGTATTTCAACATTTATTTTTTGTTCTTTTATGATTTGCTGGCATTGTACGATTTTTTAAGTATATAGTATAATATTCTTAGTATCGGATAGTGTACATAAGGAGCGACATATATGGAAATTTTTAAAAATGATTGGGCAGAACTTTTATCGGAAGAACTAAAGTTGCCATATTATCTAAAATTACGTGAATTTCTTATTCATGAATACAAAACGCAGAGCATATATCCCGGGGTGTATGATATATTTAATGCGCTTCATTATACGAGTTATCAAAAAACGAAAGTAGTGATTTTAGGACAGGACCCGTATCATGGACCAAAGCAAGCACATGGATTGAGCTTTTCCGTGCAACCTGGGATTGAACCACCGCCATCGCTGGTAAATATCTTCAAAGAACTAAAAACGGATTTAAATTGTTCATTGCCGAATAATGGTTGCTTGCAGCCTTGGGCGGAGCAGGGAGTACTTCTTTTAAATACAGTTCTTACGGTTCGGGCTCATCAGGCTAATTCACATCATGCTGCAGGCTGGGAAACTTTTACCGATAAAATAATTTCTTTGTTAAATGAGCGGGAAAAGCCAATGGTGTTTATTTTATGGGGATCACCAGCGCGCAAGAAAAAAACAATGATCACAAATCCCAATCATTTTATTTTGGAAGCACCGCATCCTAGTCCGCTTTCGGCACATCGAGGTTTTTTTGGCAGTCGGCCATTTTCTAAAACGAATGCGTTTCTTGAACAAACAGGACAAACTGCCATTGATTGGCAGCTGCCAAATATTTAAAACTTTTTGCGCAAAAAAGAGCATCCTGGGAAAAATCCCAGGATGCTCTTTTGTAATATCTATTTTATTTGAATCAGATCTTCGCGGTGCAGTCTTGGTTCCATATCACCTTTTACAGAAATTTGACCAGGCATGTTATTGTTGCCATTGAAAACGATGGTGCAATGACCTTCGTCGCGGAGGTTCTTATTTGCATCTGCACCAACGGATGTTATGCTGAAAGCGTGTTTGCCCCAAATTAAAGTATCACCAGCGACAATATCTTCTTTCAATTCGGCTTTTGTATGTGCAACGACCATCTCAGCTAAATTTGGGCGTATACCTTCATTCAGGATAATGATGCTTTTATTGCTTTCTAAAAAGTTTCTTGCGAGGTTACCAATTGAGGTAATACTAGCTTCGTATTTCATTCAATCTAATCTCCTTATATAATATAGAATCCACTATCTAATATTATAGCAGATAGTGGATCAAATGATAGATTCTTTTATAAAATTCCCGCCATTTTGAGTAGATATTTGGCGTTTGTTGTTTGGCATTGACCTGGTTTTAGTTTGTAATCAAAATGGATTTCATTGTCGGTGTAATATTCTTCGAAATGGTAGTTCACGATTGGGAGATGTTCCGATTCAGCGAGGCGGCAGAGTTCGAAATCATGAGTTGATACAAAAGTAATACTCCAAGGATTTGTTAACTTTCGGATTGTCTCTGCAGCACCGATGATGCGATCAGCAGAATTTGTACCTTTGAATATTTCATCAATTAAAATAAGCATCGGCTGTCTGCTTTTGCTAAATTCAACCATACCTTTTATGCGAAGTAGTTCGGCATAAAAAGTGGAAATTCCTTTGGAAATATCATCTTCGATACGCATAGAGGTAAAAATATTCATCGGCGAGACATTGAATGATTTTGCACAAACAGGACCACCGGCATAGGCTAATATACTGCTAATGCCAAGGCTTCGCAAAAAGGTTGTTTTGCCGGACATATTGGACCCCGTTATAATACAGGTTGTGGCATTTATTTCTAATGAATTCGCAATGGCGGAGCTTTCTTCCAACAAGACATGTGAAAGATCGTCAGCCTCGATGATCGGCAATGCGGAATCTGTGATTGTCGGAAAAACATAATTTTCTTTAATGTGGCAGAGTACCGCGAGGCTTAAAGTCATTTCGACTTCGCCTAGTGCATCAAGCCAAATTCGTACATCGTGTGCTGTATTTTTCTTCCATTTTGTGAAATGAAGAGCACATTGGAAATCCCAGAGAAACAATGTATTGGCGATAAAATAGAAAAATATATTACCACGCATTTTGGCACATTCACTGATTCTATATAATTTACGAATTTTTTTGCAGGCGCCGCCGTCTTTTGTGAGCTTGGTTTGCAATTCTTGTAACGGTGAGGTAAAGACGGCGTTTTCTATCATATAAAAAATTTGTTCATACATTTTTAGTTGTTGATCAAAGGAAGAAAGTGGCGCCAGGAAACTACTGTTTTTCCCATAAAAAAAACCGGAAAGGGCAAATTGTACAAATAGAAAAATCAAGCCTATCTGCCATGAAAACATACCAAGTTCACCGCAAATTAAACTTAAGATTGTAAGAATAGGCATCACTGAAATGAAAAATTTTAAAGTGGATCCAGCATAAGATTCGTTTGATTCGATTTGAATGAGGAAATTCTCACTGTCAGCGAGGGTAGCTTGTTTGGCTGGTAAAAGATTGAGTAAAACTTGTAAATCAATAGATAAATCTTGTTGCGCAGCGAGGTCTGATACCGCTTGCTGCCGCTTTTTTATGTTTGCGGAATTTTGCGGGGCATCAAGCAAAACCTCGGATAATTTCTGCTTGCCATACGCGGTATATGCGGTGCAGATATACTGGTAGAGGGAGGCAGTTCCTAAAATATCCAAATCTTTGGCTTGCGTCGTAGTTTCGGTCAAATATTCTTTGCCATTTTCGGGAAAAGAATGCCAGTTTTTCGAAAAACGATCGAGGTATTGCTGCAAAACGGTTTGGCGACTTTTTAGTAAACGTTGTCTACTTTTTAATTTTTGCTGGTTTTTGATTAAATATACAAAATACCCCAAACAAAGTATTGCTAAAAAATAACACAGCAGGTTTTGTTGGTCATAACCAAAAGCCCAGATGACAATCATGCTGCAAAAAGCAACAAAGCGTAATAAACTGATGCGGTTGCTGCGTTCAAGGCAAACTTTTTCGGCTAGGTGTGCTTTAGATAAATTGTCTTTGAAATAGTCAATTTTCATACAAAGTCTCCTCGATTTATGTGTAATCTTTCTGAATTATTTCATTATACCATAAAGTAAAATTGTATGAATCATAAATACTTCCCGAAATTTTAGTATTTGCAGCTGCGTTTATAGACAGTAGCTATTAGCGAAGCTTATAATATATACAACGCATTAAAGAAATTACAGCCAGGCTATCAGTCGCGGATGGGGTTAGGATATCGGTTGCTTTCTGCGTAAGACCCGGGAGCCCTATACCCCATTTCTGACGATTGCCATATAAATGTTTAATGCCATATAATATAATTGGTAAAAATAATATTAGGAGACATGATATATATGAGTTTGAAACCAGAAATAAGGGCGAAAATCCAGCTACAAATCGATGAACTAAAAAAACGGATGCAGTATGATGCAAATGATCTCGATTATGAAACGCATTTACATATGATGCGTGATTTACAAAGAGTATTGGATAAAAAATAACAAATTCATTTCTTTTTTTTGAATAGGTTTTATGTCCCTAAAAGGAATGCAATTGCCGCAAAAGCGCTAAATCATGATATAATATACATAGTATGTGAAAAGAATTAAAAGGGTTTGCATTGTATGGATATGGAGCGTGATTTAGATGATGTCAAAGTTCGATTTTCTTAAAACAGGTTCTTTTACGGAAATAGAAACAACGGATGATGCAGTTCCTTTTTCGCAGGAACAGGTAATCGATCATCGCTATCGAATTTTAGAGTATTTAGGTACAGGGTCGTTGGGACGTGTTTATAAAGCTGAATTTATTCCAATGAAAAAGATTTTTGCCGTGAAGGTATTTAAAAATGGCGAACAAACGCCTTTGGCATTAGATATATATCGCCGATTATCGCAGCTTAAACATCGTAATATTGTTCGAGTGGAACGACCTGACTGGATTGCTAACGGAAAATTAGGTGTTTTGCCCATGGAATATCTGTTTGGAAAAACAATGGCGGATATTTTGGCGAATTCTATACAAAATATTGACTGGGCTACAAAAAAAATTTGGATTACATCGTTATTGTCAGTCGTTGTTTATTTGCAAAAACAGTCTGAACCAGTAATTCATGCAAAAATAACACCAGCTAATATTATCGTTGATTTGGAGAATGAACCAGTTTTATTAGATTTTAGCTTGAATACTATTCTTGATATAAATGCACAAAAACCGGAGTATTTGCAATATTTATCACCGGAGAGCCGTGAGGGGAAGCTGGATTTGGCAACAGATTGTTTTTCGGTGGGGCTTATTGTTTATGGTATTTTATCAAATGGAAAATTCCCGTTTGAAGCTGGTTTACTTGATGGAAGTGCACCCCTTATACCACTAGAACATTTTCGTGGCGATTTGCCGGCTGCGATTGCAAACTGGGCTAACAAAGCTTGTACTTTAAAACTTGCGGATCGATTTCAAAATATGAGTGAGATGGAGACGGCATTTAAAGCAGCTTGTTATGAAGCTGGTTTATAAAAAATAATAAAACCCCGTTGGTTTTTAAAGCCAATGGGGTTTTATTATTTTTGCAATTGTCTTATTCAGAGATTGCTGTGAGTTTTGGGGCAGCGTGCTCGTTGATGCATTCTGCGGTGATGATCACTTTACGATGTTCATCGCTTTTTGGAATATCAAACATGATGTCGAGCATGACATCTTCGATAATACCTTTTAAACTACGTGCTCCGGTTTTTCGTTCGATTGCTTTTTTGGCTACCGCTCTTAAGGCGTCTTCGCTGAATGTAAGTTCAACGTTATCCATACGAAGCAGTTTTTCATATTGCTTGATTGGTGCATTTTTAGGTTCGGTTAAAATCCGGAGTAAGGCATCTTCATCTAAGGTTTCCAAAGTACAAATAATCGGTAGGCGCCCTAATATTTCGGGGATAATGCCATATTTCATTAAATCTTCTGGACGGACTTGATGGATGAGTTCATCATATTTTGGTTTATTGGCGTTGCTTTTTATTTTTGCGCCAAAACCTATATTTGTATCGCTTTGCTGGATGCGTTTTGCGATGGTTTTATCAATACCAATGAAAGCACCGCCAACAATAAATAGAATATTTTTTGTGTCCACTTTAATTGTTGGCGCTTCTGGATGTTTGCGCTGACCTCTGGCCGTGAATTCAACAACATTACCTTCCAGCATTTTTAGCAGTGCTTGCTGTACGCCTTCGTGACCAGGATCTGCCGTGATGGAGTTATTGATGCCAGATTTTCGGGCAATTTTATCAAACTCATCAAGGTAGATGATGCCATGCTCGGCTTTGTCGATATTTTTATCAGCTGCATAATAAAGATTGCGTACAGCTACTTCGACGTCAGCGCCAACGAAGCCAGCTTCTGTTAGGCTTGATGCATCGGTTACTGCGAAGGGAATATCTAGTAGTTTTGCTAAATGAAGCAGCATCGCTGTTTTACCGCAGCCGGATGGACCAAGCATGATAACGTTTGATTTTTCAATTTCAACACCATCAATATCTTTGTTGTAGCCATAACGCATGCGTTTGTAATGATTGTATACAGCAACCGCCAAAACTTTTTTTGCTTTGTCTTGGTTGATGATATATTCATCAAGGTATTCTTTGATGTTATGGGGTTTGTTATGGGCGATGATTTCATCCAGTTCAACGGAGAAGTTTTGTTTTTCCGTTTGTTTTTGTTTGGTATCTACTTCAGAGATAAAGTGATAAATTTCTCGAATGCAAGAATTACAAATTGAAAAACCTGTCTGTGGGTCAAAAATCGGCATGTCATATTGATCTTTGATCGTAATGGTCTTTTTGCAAAAACTGCATTGATGTTTGATCGGATCTCCGGTCGTAGTTGTATTTTTAGCCATGTATGTATACATCCTTTCGTTGTAGGGGCGTTTATTTAATATTTTATAAAGCGTATTAAAGAAATTACATCAAGTCTATCAGTCTGCCAGCAATGGAATATCCTTCCTGCGTAAGACCACGCAGCCCTATACCCCATTTCTGATGATTGTCATATAAAATGTTTAATGCCATATATAGTATTATAAAGTATCCTAAAGGATATGAGAAGAAATTTCAAGTGTAAATAAAAAAACAGCAGTAAGCAAACGGCTTTTACTGCTGTTTTTGTGTGCATTTAAACTTTAAACTTTGATGCTTCACTTTGCAATATTGTTGCAAGTTCAGCTAAACCATGACTGGCATCGGCAATTTCACGCATTGAGGCAGCCTGTTGCTCTGTGGCGGCGGATACACTTTGCGACTCTTCAGCGTTTTTATTACTGACATTGTCGATTATAGAAATTGCCTGCATTACGGTATTGCATTTTTGACTCATGGCATCAATGGCTTGGGCGACGTCGGTTATTTCACCAGATAGTTTATCAATAGCGCGTACGATGTTTTTAAACGTTTCATCGGCAGAGTTGACGGCAGTCATACCGGATTTTACCCCTTGGGTACTCGCTTTTGTAGCTATGATCGCATGTTCCATATCTTGTTCATTACGTTTTACGAGTGTGCCAATTTGCTCCGAGGCTTGACGTGAGCCTTCAGCAAGTTTGCGAACTTCTTCGGCTACAACAGCAAACCCACGACCTTGTTCACCGGCACGAGCTGCTTCGATTGCAGCATTTAATGCTAATAAATTTGTTTGGCCGGCAATGTTGGAAATTAAATCTACGATCGTACTGATTTCTTTGGAACAAGCAGCGAGTTCCGTGACGGAATGTTCGACATTTTGCGAACCACTTTCAATTAAAGTCATTTGTTCTACTACTTTAGCAATTTCGCTGCGTCCGCTGGTCACTTCTTGACCGGCTTTTTGTGTAATTGATTGGATGGCTTCTGTTTTTTGTGAAATGTGAATCGTCGCCTCTGACATTTCACGTGTCGACTGATCTGCATTTTTGGCGAGAGTCGATTGTTGATCTGCACCTTCTGCAATTTGAATGATGGAGGCGGCAACATGTTCGGCAGCTTCAGACGCTTGGTGTGCACCAGCTGTCAGCTCTTCACTGGAGGCAGCAACTTGTTCTGCTTGTGATTGTACATTGACGATGAGCTTTCCGATCGTTTGTCGCATTTTGTGGAAGTCTTGTGCCATTTGACCAACTTCATCTTCGGAGCTTATATCTAAAGCGTATTCACGTAAATCGCCTTTTCCGAGTAATGCACAAGCATCACGTATCTTTTGTATCGGTCTCGTCATTTTTTTTGCAAAATAAAAAATAAGTAAACTGGCCAAAAGTAGGAAAAATAGTGAAACCCCGGTCATTACCTTAGCTAAAGTTCCAGCTTTTTCGTTGATTTCGCTTGTGGGGGCAGTGACGACCATGACCCAGCGGTTTCCAGCAAGTTCAATCGGTGTAAGAATTGCCATATGTTTTGTGTTGTCTAGGGCATTTTGATATGTGGCTTGCTGCTGTTTGCCGCTCGTCATTACGGTTTGATAGATTTCATTCAATGGGGTATCTTGTAATTTGAGTTTACCAGCAACACTGGGATCTTTTTGATTGGCAATCACAAGTCCGGTATTGTCAATAATATAGCCATACCCAGTTTTTTGGAATTTTATATTTTCAATTGATTTTGATAATAAATCGGTAGATAAAGTGGCACCAATAAAGCCATCCATTTTTCCATTGTTTTTTATCGGTGTAACGAGCATAATGGACAATTCTCCTGTTGAAGCAGAAATATTTGGCTCAGACACATAGGATTGTTGATTTTTTTGAATTATAGGAGTATAAGAGCGTTTCTTATAATCAAAATGTTTCTCCTCAGCGGTAATCCCGTAATCAAATTTGGCGTCTTTAAGATTTACAAAAAAAAGCGTAGTGTAATTTGCCCGACGGCTTTTTTCTGCCTTTAAGTCTTCTAGGACTAAAGTCTCATTAAGCGACTTGCTGTCTTTTGAGGCGGCGATGTCTTCTAGATGAATCAATCGAGCGGATATTTCCTTGGAAACCTCTGCGGCGTATTCATTGCCGATGGTTTCAGCGGTCTCAATAGAACTCTCTTCTAAATAAGTCTGGGCGAGATAATAACTGATTGCAGATAGGATAATGAAATTTATCAAGAATAAAGGTAAAAGAAAAAGTAGAAATTTTGTTTTAATGGTTTTTATTTTCATAGGTGCAACCCCTTTTTATTAAAATAGACCTATATTTTAATATGCCAACATGAGTTTATCATGTTAGAAAATAAAATGAATATTTCAATAATATGATATAGTATAAGAAAACTGTATATATATTATACTATACTATATATAAATAAAACACCCCAGTATATAGACTAAAGACCTATTAAATGGCAAAAAGGAGCAAAACACAAGAGTTTATTTAATTACTTAATTCAGACTTATAAGATGAATGAAATAGTTTGTATGGCAATCGTTGAGAAAGGTGTATATCCTATACCCTATTTCTGGCACGGATAGGTAATATACTACACTTATAGTGTAAAAAAGTACCTGTAGATGAAACACATTGGGGTGTTTTGAATCTACAGGTACTTTTTTACTTTTATAAAGCTGGTTCAACTGTGACTGCTTTTATAGCAGTTGCTGGTTTTTTTATATTGAGACTTGTATCGGTTATTTGTATGGTTCCTGGGTCATTGTAGAGTATATTATAAAGTGTAATCGGAATATATGTATTACCACCAATAATCATTGGTGCTGAACCAAGGGTTATTGGTTCACTAATAGCTTTGCTGCTTGTATAAGCATATGAATTTGAGCCAACTGTGATGTTGGTTTTTATTGTTCCATTATTGAGTTCTGTTGATTTTGTTTTAGGATTCCACGTAAGTGTGAATCCTAAAGCTTCGGCACTTTTTCGCAAGGGAATCAAAATAGTGGTTCCTTTCGTATAGATATTTGTCCCCTCGAGATCAAGATCTTGTCCGTTAACTTGCAAAGTATAATAGGCAATCGATAACTTTTGTGGAATCAATGCAGTTGTTTTAATGGCTGATTTTTTTTGAGTAGATGCTGTTGGTGTTGCTGCAAAGGCAGGCGGGGCTGCAGCGATGCTGATTGAGAGAATTACAGCAAGACACAATAGACCCGTGTAAAATCGTTTCATTAACATTCTTCCTTTCAAATTTTTTGTGGCTACTTAGTTTTCTAGTAATTTATAGCCACAAAACCACTAGGGAAATTATACAACAAGCTGGAAAAATTATCAACAGAGCTGTCCCTGCCTATTGGAATTAGAAATTAACCAAGGAGCATGCGATCATTGGCAAGTGCATCACCGCTTGCTTTTTCAAACATTTTAAGTAGATCCTGGATGGTTAGATTTTTTTTGTCTTCTCCGGCGACGTCGATAATCAGTTTTCCATTATGCAACATGATCAAGCGTCCGCCAAAGCGTAAAGCATCACGCATATTGTGCGTAATCATAAGCGTGGTAAGTTTGTGTCGGTTGACAATTTTATCGGTTAGCTCCAGTACTTTTTCAGCAGTTTTAGGGTCAAGTGCAGCCGTGTGTTCATCCAGGAGCAACAATTTTGGTTTCCCCATTGTTGCCATCAAAAGTGTCAAGGCTTGTCTTTGCCCACCTGATAATAGACCCACTTTATTGGTTAAACGATCTTCGAGACCGAGGTTTAATTCTTTTAACATTTCGATAAATTGGTTGTGGTCTTCTTTGCGTGAACCCCAGCGCAGGGTGGGGGTTTTACCACGCCGTGAAGCAATGGCTAAGTTTTCTTCAATCATCATACCCGCTGCTGTCCCCATCATGGGGTCTTGAAAAACGCGCCCGATAAATTTGGCACGTTTGTGTTCAGGGACATTCGTTATGTCAGTTCCATCAATTGTGATTTTTCCCTCGTCAACAAAAAATGCACCGGCAATTGAGTTCATGAGTGTTGATTTTCCAGCACCATTCCCACCAATTACGGTGACGAATTCCCCCGGAGTGAGATGGAGGCTCAGATCTTCTAATGCATATTTTTCATTAATCGTACCAGGGTTAAAGGTTTTTGTTATATGTTCAATTTTTAGCATATTTTATACCCCTTCGTTTCTGTTCATTCCATTTGTTTTTGAACAGTGGCATGGAAAGTGCGAGTGCAACCAAGATTGCCGTGAACAGTTTTAAATCATTTGGTGGCATCCCTAATTGCAAAACGAGTGCAATGACAATGCGATAAATAATAGAACCTAAAACAACGGAAATTAGACAGTTTCTAAAACTGCGCGTGCCAAAAAGAACTTCACCGATAATGACAGAAGCCAGGCCAATGACAATGGTTCCGACGCCCATGCCGACGTCCGCAAACCCGTTGCTTTGGGCAACGAGTGCTCCTGAAACAGCCACGAGCCCGTTGCTGAGTAAAAGCCCCAGGATAATTGTAAAATCGGTATTAACGCCATTAGCACGAATCATTTGCACATTAAATCCAGTGGCGCGGATAGCGGAACCGATTTCTGTACCGAAAAACCAATACATGAGAATCATATAAAAAAGAGTGCTGATGATACCGACTAAAAGTACGATGGTCTGTGAATCTAAGCCGTAATTGCTGAATAAAGAAAAAATGGTATCAATCCGCAGCAAAGATAAATTGGCTTTACCCATGATTCTTAGATTGACAGAATATAAAGCAATCATGGTCAAGATACCTGCTAGTAGAGCGGGTATTTTGAGCTTGGTATGAAGGACACCTGTGATTACACCCGCCAGCATACCAGCAATGCCTGCACAAAAAATCGCTGTGATGGGGTCAAAGCCGCCAACGAGCATCGCAGCAGCAACGGCTGCCCCTAGTGGGAAACTACCTTCTACGGTGAGGTCGGCGATATCGAGGACACGGAATGTCAGATATACGCCAAGAGCTAAAATGGACCATAACAGACCTTGTGATATGGTTGGGATGAGTAAATCCAACATGATAGATCCTCCTGCGTTTCATATTTAAAAAATAGCGAAGGGTCTCCTCATGGCGAGGAACCCTTCGCGCTCATTGTGGAAAAATTTATTTTACCAGGTCAGCACCATTTAATAATTCTTGTGGAATTGTGATGCCAAGTGCTTGGGCGTTGCTTTCATTAATTGTGATTTGCATTTCTTTGGCTGATTGGATAGCCATGGTGTCTGGTTTTGATTTGCCGGATAAAATGTCGGCTGCCATTTCACCTGTCTGGAAGCCTAATTTATAATAATCAACACCATATGTTGCTAAACCACCGGCTTTGACCATATTTGGTTCGCCACAGATTACCGGTATTTTTGCTGGATTTGTAATGGATACAAGTGTTGGCATAGCCGATGCGATTACATTGTCAGTTGGTTCGTAGATTGCATCTACTTTGCCAACCAGGCTTTGCGTTGCCTGCTGAATGTCATTAACTGTAGAAACAGTTGATTCGATGACAGTAAGTCCTTTTGATTCAGCATAGGCTTTCATGATAGTGACTTGTGTCTGAGAATTTACTTCACTGGAAGAATAGACCGTTCCAATCGTTTTTGCGTTTGGTACGAGTTTAAGTAAAAGGTCAATTTGTTCCTTGATTGGATTCATATCCGTCGTCCCTGTTACATTGCCTTTTGGTTCAGCATTGCTGGCAACTAGTTTCGCTTGTTCATAATCTGTGACCGCTGTTGCTGTAATTGGAATGTCTTTGGTAAGATTTGCTACTGTTTGTGCTGCTGGTGTGGCGATTGCACAGATTAAGTCAACCTTATCATTTACAAAACGTTGGGCGATGTTTTGCAGATTGGATTGATCGGCTTGGGCGTTTTGGCGGTCGAAAGAAATGTTTTCGCCTTCCTTATATCCTTTGGATGCAAGCCCATCGACGAAACCTTTGTTAGCTGCATCGAGAGCATTATGTTCAACAAGTTGGACAATACCTACTTTTGCTGATTTTTTATCAGCGGCTCCATTTGTTGCAGGCGAATTGCCACAACCCGATAAAATAACGGCGGCAGTCATTGCTGCCAAACCGATACAGAGTAATTTTTGTTTTGTTTTTTTAATCATTATTCCCATCCTTCCATGCTACAAAGTGTTATTTTATAAGTTTCTACAAATTACATTTATTCGACAAATAAAAACACCCTCCTGCAATTTTACTGTATTTTATGTAAGTTTGTAAACAGATTGTTGTGCTTTTTGTTGTGCTTTTTTTCGAAATTTTGCAGGGGAAAGAACAAATATTTTCAATAGACACAAGTTATCCACAAAAAATAGAGGATAAATAGGCTGGATGTGTGGATAACTCATGAATGTTCGATATTCAACTAAGTTATCAACAATAAAAGTTTTTGCGAGGTATCATTAGCCATTCAGTTTGTTTTTTCTTATAATCTGATGAAAAAATGAAGCATTTCTTTTTCGGCTTTAGCAAAAATTCAGCGATTTGTAGTATACTATATATAATTTCACGTTTGAATGGCGGATTGTTATTTTAGTCAATCGTTTAGTGGGGTTTAGTTTTTCAAAAGGGGCTGTGTTATTCTGTTTTTACCTACAAAAAAAGTTTTTTGGAAGATCGTTTTATTATTTTTTATTTTAGGTTGCAGTGCATTTTACATTTCGTTAAATTATTTTCAAGGCATTCCGGTTTTGAATTATCATCAAATCAATGATCAAGATCATAATTCATTAACACTCAGTAGCAGTGAATTTGAAGCACAGATGAAATATTTGGCAAAAGAAGGGTATACGTCCATTACACCCGATGAACTGGCGGATTATTTGCAGTATAATAAAGAGATTCCGGCAAAATCGATTTTGATTACGTTTGACGATGGTTATAAGGATAATTATAGTAATGCATATCCGATTTTGCAGAAATATAATTTGGGGGCAACCATATTTCTGATTTCCGATTTTGTTAATACCTATGATCGCTATTTGACCTGGGATGAAATTCATGAGATGGAGCAAGGCGGTATCAACTTTGAGGGGCATACGATGAGCCATATGGTTTTGACACAGGCGACATCTGATGAGGAACTGCAAGATCAGCTAGAAAAATCCAAACAGGCATTAGAATGGCGGCTGGGAAAGAAAATTCAGTATTTGGCCTATCCGTGTGGTTTTTATAATCAACATGTGATTGACTTTACGAAAGCGGCTGGTTATCGGGCGGCTTTTACGATTAATCTTGGAAGAGATACAACTAGTTCAACATTATATTCATTAAATAGGATTCCTGTTTTTGGTGGGGGTACGCATACATTCATGCATTTTTGGCTCAGACTTAAATTTACACAAATATTTGATTCGCTCCAGAACCTAAAAGCATTTTTAATGAAGGAGGGTAAACCTTCACTGGCACAGTTAATTTACATCCCATAAGAGAAAAATCCAGTTTGGATAAGAATTGTAATTGATTTATAAAAGTTTACAATAAAAAAGTTTGAGCAGAAGCGATGGCTTCGACTCAAACTTTTTTGTTGTTTTATAGTTTTTGTTTATTTATGTGTAGTGTTATCTTTATTGCTATCTTTATCTTTAGAAGCAGCTTTTTGAGCAGCTTTTAGTTCTTTTTGCATAGCTTTTGTGTTATCTTTTAAATCATCTTTATGTTTTGCTGCATAATCAATGATTTGTTGGGCAAAAATATATTCAGGTTGATCTTTTGGCAAAACTTTAAGATCATAAAGTTGATCAGAATTTTCTGATGCTAAAATATTAAAAGCAGTATCTATATCTTTATGACTGCGAATCCATACGGTTTGTTTATCCAAGTCAATTTCTCTGACTTCAATAATGCCGTGGAAGTTAGCATAACCAGACAGCTTTTGGCCACGTGCTTCTCGTTCGTTGATGATCATTTGTGGTTTTGGTGGTTCATAGGTCATGATAGTGGAAAAAAGCAGACGACTTTTATCAATCTTTCCATGTTCGTCAAGTGCATATGACATTTTTTTATTACCAAAATAATAATTGGTTTGATCGGAAGAGAAAGCCCACTGGTAGCCATCTATTTCCGGGGTTTTTTCTTGAGCGAAACCTGTTGGAAGCATTAAAAATAAGGCGAATAAGGCACCTAATAAAGTAATTATATGTTTTTTCATAAAAAATCTCCTCGATAATATATTTTATATTCTATATGTTTTGTTAATAAAGAACTTTACATCATCTATACCACCATCCTTTTCGTGGCAGATACAATCTTAGCTCACTTAAAACGAGTGATTGCTTTTTCAATCGATTTTTCAAGACTTAGCCAAGCTTTTTCTGTTCCGATTTTTATATCTGTCCAAGCATTTCCGGTTGATTGTTTAAGCTGGTCATAATTTACGATTAATTCATCGCGTTTTTCTTCTAAGGTTTCTATTTGAGATAAATACTCTGCTTTCATGTTATCCTGCACTTCAGAAACTTTGAACTTGATTTCCGCTATTTTTAAATCGTAGTCAGCAAGTTTTTCCTCCAGCTTTTTTAAATATTCATTTCGTTTTTCCATAGTTTGCACCGCCTGTTCTTTAATATAATTCAGTTTTTCTGAAACAATATAGTATGAAAAAGTACTATATTTATTAAAATGTGAAAAATAATAAAAATTCATTTTATTTCGAAAATTGTGAATTTGTTTTTACACCTAAAATAGGTGATCTGGGAGTATACTTTTTGTCTATTGCTGTACATGACTTGTAACAGCACTGTTTTTTAGACAACAAAAAACCGCGTTGATGAATATACGGATGTGTGATAATGAGTACGAAGTCTCTTACACGTAATCGTTGTATGTCCAAAGCGGTTAACGAATATATAATTTAAATAGTATACGGTAGGTCACTCTGTCTACAATCTAGTATATAATATTTTTTCTTCTTTGTCAAATTTTATACTTGTATTAACTATTGATTTTATGATATAATAAAAATTTATAATTTTTTATTTTTTAGTTATCTGGAGGGGAAATAGGCAAAGTGTTGTTAGTAAAGTGAAGCGAAGTAAGCTATAAGTACAATCAAAGCGTTTTATACGTGTTATGATTCACATAGTTTTCATAACAATAAAAGAGTGCAATAGGCAAATCAAACGAAAAAAAGTTCGATTTTACCTATTGCACTCTTTATTTTAGAAGCTGCTGCCCAATGTGTGGTCAGACAGAGGCTTATGCTTCCAGACCGGCTGGATGTAAGACGCTGGACAAAAAAGCTTGGCAGCGTTTGCTTTGTGGGTTGCTAAATAACTCTTTTGGCGTATTTTCTTCGACAATATAGCCGCCATCCATGAAAATAACTCGATCAGCGACTTCACGCGCAAAACCCATTTCATGGGTTACGACGACCATGGTCATACCAGCTTGAGCCAAATCTTTCATAACTTTTAATACTTCCCCGACCATTTCTGGATCAAGTGCGCTCGTTGGCTCATCAAACAGCATGATTTTCGGTCCCATTTCTAAAGCTCTGGCAATGGCGACACGCTGCTTTTGTCCACCAGATAATGTAGCAGGATATACATCTTTAAAATCAGTTAAGCCGACCTGCTCCAAAAGTTCCAGAGCTTTTTTTTCAGCATCTTTTTTAGTCATTTTATGCAATAGAATTGGTGCCATGGTTATATTATCGAGTACAGTATAATTTGGAAATAAATTAAAAAGCTGAAATACCATGCCAATTTCTTTTCGCAAATTATTGATATTTTTCATGGCAGTAATTTCTTCACCGAGAATTTGAATCGTTCCGGCTTGTATTTCTTCCAGACGATTTAAACAGCGCAATAATGTACTTTTCCCTGATCCTGACGGCCCAATAATACAAATTACTTCGCCTTCCTTTACATTAAAGGAAATATCTTTTAAAACTTCATTTTTGCCAAAGAACTTTTTTATGTTATTTGCCTCTAGAATCATAGCTCATATTCCTTTCGATCCTTCTTGTAATCAATGACAAGATTGTAATTACAATTAAATACATAATTGCTAGGTAAGAATATACTTCAAATGGTTTGAAATTTCTTGCCACGATGATTTCACCATTCATAACCAGTTCACGAACACTGATTGCTGAGAGAATCGAGGTATCTTTAATTGTTGTAATAAATTGGTTTAAAATAGCAGGAATCATGATTTTGATTGCTTGCGGCAAAACGACACGCAGCATCGCTTGAATATAGCTTAAACCTAAACTGCGAGCGGCTTCTACCTGCCCAATATCTACGGCCTGGATGCCACCACGAAAAATTTCAGCCATATACGCACTGGCATTAATTGTTAAAGAAATCACCGCTGCTGTTAGTGCGGAAAATTGTAAATTCAAGCCGCCACCGATACCAAAAAAAATAAAAAATCCTAGTACCATGAGTGGGACACCGCGGACAACATAGATATAAAATGTGGCAATTTTTTCTAACCATTTGATATTACTAATACTGAATATCCCAAGTATTACCCCGATAATACAGGCGAAAATCAAGGAAACAATAGCCATAAACAAAGTCATTTCTAAACCGGATAATAAAGTAGGCAGACACTCGATAAATAAACTAAAATATGCAGCCATAATTGTGGGTACTCCTATCTATATATGCCCCCGAAAGGGGGCACATTGTTCACTATGTCAAAGAAAATGTTTCATTATAAATATTGTTTTACGATTTTATCATAGGTTCCATCGGCTTTGATTTTTGCTAAACCTTCATTGAATTTTTTCAGCAATTCAGCATTGCCGCCTTTTTTTACAGCAAAACCATATTGTGGAGGCGTATTGATCGCATCAACCGCAACGCGCAATTTGTCTTGTTCACCAATTTTAATCTGATAGCTAATAACAGGGTAATCTTCAATAAGAAAATCAGCAGCACCGTTTGCTACGGCCATCATCATGCTTGGGGAATCATCATAATACGTAACGTTTAATTTATATTTATCTTTATTGTCTTCAGCAAAGGTTGAACCAGTTGTTCCTTTTTTTACGGCAACGGTTTTGCCTTGGATGTCTTCAATGGTTTTGATCGTTGTGTTTGTTTTACTTACAACAATAGCGGAACCAGAACTGATATAGCCATCTGAGAAATCTACACTTTTAGCACGTTCTTCAGTGATATTCATACCGGCAATAGCACCATCTAACTGTCCAGAAACGATACCCGGGATAATGCCACTAAAATCCATTGGTTTTAATTGATATTTAAATCCTTCTACCTTGGCGATGGCATCTAAAATTTCAACATCAATCCCTTTATATTTGCCGTCAATTTCCATGGAAAAAGGAGCATATTTCGCATCACAAGCGATAATGAATTCTTTGTCGGCAGCACTGGACGCTGAACTGGAACTGCTTTTTTCAGCTGCTGGACTTGACCCACAGCCACTAACCAATAGAGCCAAAATCATCATACATGTTGATACGAGAGCTAAAATACGAGTGCTTTTCATAAAAAATCCTCCTCTGAATTTAAAAAATGTAACAAAAAAAAGTCCACAGATAATAATATCTGTGAACTTCATTGTTCATTGGTACGAGACCTCAATGGAAGTATTGTAGCATTATCATTTTTTTTTGTCAACATAAATCCTAATCAAATACAAACTGGTATTGCACTATGCAATACCAGTTTTTTATAACAAGATTTTTAAATTGTACCGTCCCAGGTGCTGACAGTTTTTGATTTCTTTTCATCTTCATCAAACCAGTGCGTAGTAACAACTTTTCCTTCGGTATAGAATCTGTAGCCATCTTTACCGAGGCAGTGGAGATCACCAAAAAAGGATTGTTTGTGTCCGTTAAATGCGAAAACACCTACTGGAACAGGAATACCAACATTTACCCCGACCATACCACCATCCGTATGGCGAACGAATTCTCTGGCATAGTGACCATTTTGTGTAAAGATAACCGACCCGTTGGCGAATGGATTTTCATTCATCACAGCCAGGCCTTCTTCAAATGTTTTTACGCGCTTTATGCAAAGAACAGGTCCGAATACTTCTCTGTCGCCAATGGTCATGCCTGGTTTTACCTGATCAAAAATAGTAGGTCCCACATAAAAACCATTTTCGTAGCCTTTTACTGTTATATTACGGCCATCGAGAACCAGTTTGGCACCTTCATCAATGCCTTTTTGAATCCAGTCTAAGACTGATTTTTTATGAGCTTCATTAATGACCGGTCCTAACTGTGTTTTTTTGTCATAAGCTGCACCGATGGTTAAAGCTTTTGCTTGTTTTATAATCGCTGCTGTTAACGCATCGGCAATGCTTTCTTGGGCAACAATTACTGGTAAAGCCATGCAGCGTTCTCCCGCACAACCGAAAGCAGCATTGACGATGCCGGCAGCTGTCCGGTCGATCGGGGCATCCGCTAATACAAGAGCGTGGTTTTTGGCTTCACATAAAGCCTGGACTCTTTTTCCTGAAGCGGCAGCCGTGGAATAGATATGCTTACCGACTTCCGTGGACCCAACAAAAGTAATTCCTTTTACGTCAGGATGTGTCAGCAGAATTTCGGCTTCGTGACGTGAACAGGTAACAATATTAATAACACCATCAGGAAGACCAGCTTCTTTATATAATTCAACGATACGGAAACAAGTTTGTGGTGTAAAAGTTGCGGCTTTTAAGACAATTGTATTGCCACAGGCAATGCAAATTGGTGTCATCCAGCCCATCGGAATCATTGCTGGAAAGTTAAATGGAATAATTCCGGCAAAGACACCTAATGGTTCACGATACGATACGGTATCATAGCCTTTAGAAGCATCAAGTAAACTTTCACCCATCATCAGAGACGGTGCAGCAAGAGCCTGCTCCGTTCCTTCTTTTGCTTTAAGGACATCACCTTCGGCTTCGCCCCAGGCTTTGCCGTTTTCTAAGGCTACTAAATGCGTTAATTCATTCATGTTTTTTACTAAGAGTTCTCGGAATTTATGTAAGATCTGAACTCTTTTAATGACTGGCGTCGATGACCAGCCTGGAAATGCAGCTTTAGCTGCGGCAATGGCTTCTTTTACTTCATCAGGAGTACAACGCGGTACTTTAGCGATAATTTCTCCAGTACTTGGATCAAAGGCATCCGAATAGACTTCGGTTTTGGAAGGCTTAAACTCTCCATTTACGTAATACTGCAATTTTTTAACTTCTTGCATAGTAAAACACCCTTCTTCCTAAAAGTAATAATATTCTGTTAATATGATAACATTTTGAGTATAGTAAAACAAGCATTTTTATTAAGTTTATTATTTTATTGATAATATTATGAATATATTATGGATATATTATGGACTTAAATGAGGCAAAATCGTGATGATGTTTAGTTGACCGTATAAATCATGTTTTTTATATAGAATGAAATTCGAGATGCTTTGTACGATATTTTTTTTTATTTAAAGGTCTTAGCCTAGTTTTAACGAAATTAACAAGCAATATTCTAAAATAAGTATATAGATTTTATTAAAAAATTGGAGGACTTTCAATGATCTATACGGCAAACAAAGAACGGTATGAACATATGAGATATAGTCGCAGCGGGAAAAGTGGTCTGAAATTGCCCCAGGTTTCGCTGGGGCTTTGGCATAATTTTGGTACAAATGCGGATTATGAAAATATGAAAAAAATGTGCTTTACTGCTTTTGATCAAGGGATCACACATTTTGATTTAGCCAATAATTATGGACCGCAGCCGGGCAGTGCTGAAAGCAATTTTGGCCGCATTATGAAGCAAGAAATGGGAGCCTATCGTGATGAACTCATTATCAGTACAAAAGCTGGTTATACCATGTGGGATGGTCCTTATGGTGATTGGGGTAGCCGCAAATATTTACTGGCAAGTTTGGATCAGAGTTTAAAAAGACTGCAGCTTGATTATGTCGATATTTTCTATCATCATCGTATGGATCCGGATACGCCGCTTGAAGAAAGTATGATGGCATTGGATACGGCTGTAAAAAGTGGGAAAGCATTGTATGCGGGGATATCGAACTATGATGGGGAACATACAAAACAGGCTGTGAAAATATTAAAGGAACTAAAATGTCCGTTTGTTATTAATCAAAGCCGCTATTCTATTTTTGATCGTCATATTGAATCAAATGGTTTAAAGGAGGCAGCTTTAGAAACTGGCTGTGGTATTATTGCCTTTAGTCCATTAGCACAAGGTTTGTTAAGTGACAAATACCTGCATGGCATTCCAGCAGATAGCCGGATTAAAACAAGTGGTCAATTTTTGCATGCGAACCAATTGACCGCGGAAAAGCTGGCACAGATTACAGCTCTCAATGAAATTGCTGGGCAGCGTGGTCAAACATTGGCCCAGATGGCACTTAGCTGGGTATTGAAAGATGATGTGGTGACCAGTGTTCTAATTGGTGCATCAAAACCGGAACAAATAATCGAAAATTGTAAGATTGTCGATTATACAACGTTCTCACCAGCAGAAATTAAAGCAATTGATGAAATTAGTAAATAAAATTTAAAAACTTTATTGCCTAAATATTAGAAAGAAAACATTGACAAGTATACTGGTAAATAGTATTCTTTAGCTACGATAATTTGAATATGCTTTAATGTAAGAAGAAAAGACTTCTGAATGGTTTTGATTCAGAAGCCTTTTTTATATATAAGCTCGTTCTGTTACCTGTTATTTTAGTTAAAAATATAAAGGACGTGAAGTTAGTTGTTCGATTATTTTATTGGATTTATGCAATCCATGGTGACTTTTTTTTATGACATTACAGCGGATTTTGGCTTTCCGAGTTATGGGTTAGCGATTATATTGTTTACAGTCGTTATCAAAGCTTTATTATTTCCCTTAACGGCGAAGCAAATGAAATCGATGCAAGCGATGAAATTGCTGGGACCACAAATGAAAGTTTTGCAAGCAAAATACAAAAACGATAAACAAGAGCAGCAAAAAGCGATTGCCGAGTTGTATAAAACAACAGGAATCAATCCATTAGCCGGCTGTTTGCCCATGATTGTTCAAATGCCGATTCTCAGTGGAATGTTTTATGCACTGCAAAGTTTCAAATATTTAAGTCATCCTGGGTTTTTGTGGATTCGTAATCTATCGACAGTCGATCATTTTTACATTTTGCCGATACTTGCGGTTCTGACGACGTATTTTTCATCTAGGCAAAGCAGTTTAGGTGGAGCTAATTCGAATCCAGGTGGTAAAGCCATGTTGTTTGTAATGCCACTTTTTATTGGCTTTATGACCCTGCGCTTCCCCGCGGGTCTTGGACTCTATTGGATTGTCAGTAATGTAATGCAAATTATCCAAATGCGATTGCTACAACCCAAAGAAGCTCCGATTGTGTAAATATAATTTTTGCTTTTCCGCCTTTTGCTAAGGCGGATTTTTTTTGCATCCCGTTAAAATACACGAACAGAATTCTTGACCAATAAAATAGACTTAAGAAAAAAACGACAAATGACGATATTATAAATAAGTTTTGTCATCAAGTGAAGCAAGTTAGTTACTCCACCGCTGGGGATAAATTTTATGAGATAATAATGGAGGGATTTTTATATGAGGATTACTGGATGTTCAACGGATTATGCAAAGGTTGTTTCTGGTTATGCTACTGCTTTGGCACAGCAAAATGCAACAAAGAGTGATACAACGACAGCTACGGATACAGACGATACAAGTACAAGTAAAATCAAGACATCTACACAATTGCTTAAAGAATTGACAGATTATGTTAAGGCAGTCGATAGTAAAACGGCAGCTAGTGCGGATGATAAAAAAACAGCGACGGGCGTACTCAAAGATATGACAGATTATATAAATTCAGTAGATTCAAGTACTTCGACTGTTGGAAAAGTAGGGACTGCCCTAATTAGTGAATTGAATACGTATATCAATTCCAAAGATTCATCGAAAGCTGCTAGCACAACTGCTGCGAAATCTGGTACACAAATTATCAGTGATTTGAGCGCCTATGTGAAGGCAACAGATGCAACGAATTCACAAACTGCCAGTTCAACGAAGGTAACGTCAACGACAGCGGATATGTTGAAACAATATCTTTTAACCCAGCAGGTTCATTCGGCGGGAACTTTTTTTGATGCTGCAACAGATGATGATAACACCTCGTCCGATGGTACGGATCTTTTAACGCAAAAGATTCAATCGGCGATGGCATCTTATAACAGCAATTCTAAATATATCGATTGATTCATTTCGGTAATTGTGCATTTTATTGTAAATAAAATGAGGAATACTGACAGGCATCTACAAACTAGATATCTGTCAGTATTTTTTACAGATTGAACAATATGTGAATAAATAAAATTTATAAAATAGGAGCTTGATGAAACGATGATTTTTTTTCAAAAAATTAAATTTTGCTTTGTTTTTGTAGTGGGAATATTGTTTGTGACGATGAGCAGTTCTTTGGCTTTTGCGGCCGATAAGGCTCAAATAGAAAAGGAGTATGTACAAACGGTATATAAAAATATGCTGGATGTAAAAAATGCTCATTATGACATTTTGTTAACGGCACAAACACCGATGGGGGCTATGAATGTTACAATTGCTGGTGATGGGCAAGTAAAGCCCGTATTGTATAAAAACGATGCAGTCTTTTCGTTTCGGGATGTAAAAGGAAACGAAACTACAACGACAGTACAGCAGTATATTGAACAAAATAAGAATAAGGTTGTCATCTATTCATTGAGTAACAACACGTGGATGAAACAAACGATGCCAGTGGAACCTTTCATGGATAAAGAACTTTCAGCTGATGAAAAGAGCAAAATGGAACTGCTTATGCTGCAGATGGTGAAATGTGTGAAGCTCACGCGAGAAACACCATCTTACAAATATATGGAAGTCACGTTAGATAGTATGAAAATCAGTGATGCCATAGATGAAATGGTTAAGAAAAACAAGGATACAGATAAAATTATGTTGAGTATGGCGGCATCGGCACGGCTTGGCTTATTGGCTGCGGGTGATATTAGATATAATGTTAAAATTGATAAAACAACGCAAATGGTACAAGAAGTTGATATGGATTTGGCAAATCCAATTCGCAAAGCAGCTAGCTTATTTCTTGATATGAGCCATCCTAAAAATGCAGCAGAAATGGAAGAGTTTTTAACAAATTCGACGCTTACAATGAAAGTAAGGTATTCACAATATAATAAAGTGGATCCGATCGAAATTCCTCAAATGGTGCGTGATACAGCGAAGGAAGTAAAGACAACGACTATATCGCCTAAATTGCCAGAAATACAAACAACCAATGTCGTCGCAAGCAGCAAAGAATAACTTTTTATGATATACAAAATGTATTGATAATTAGCAAAGTGGAGCTGGCTGAATGAAATAAATTTATTCAGTCGGCTTTTTTTATGAAATAGGGCTGAAAGGACAATAAAAATATTGTCAAAGTGTGACAGCAATAGTATTCTGGAATTGTAAATCATTTTTGCTTTGAGTAATGTAAAATCTAGGAACATAAGAAATAAGGGAGGGCTGAGCATGGTACAGGCATGTGCAATTAAAAAGGTCATTACAGGAGCTCATACGGTTGATGGTGCAGGAGTTAACTTGGTGCGTGTTTTTGGCTATAAAGAGACAAAAGATTTAGATCCTTTTTTAATGTTAGATGCTTTTGACTCGACAGACCCGAATGACTATATAAAAGGTTTCCCGTGGCATCCTCATCGCGGGATAGAAACGATAACGTATCTTATTGAAGGGGATATTGAACATGGTGATAATCTTGGCAATAAGGGAAGCATTTTGGATGGAGACTGCCAGTGGATGACAGCGGGCTCTGGTATTATCCATCAAGAAATGCCGAAATCAAGTCCAAGGATGCTCGGCGTGCAGTTATGGTTGAATTTACCAGCAAAAGATAAAATGACTAACCCAAGTTATCATGAAATAAAGAAGGCTGATATTCCTGTTTTGGATGAGGGCGATCGAAAAATACACATTATTAGTGGTAGCTATCATGATATTAAGGGAGCTTTTGAGGGTGGCTATGTGAAACCGCTATATCTAGATGTGGAAATGAAGAAAAATGCTGTATGGTCGATAAACATCGATCAAGAATCTACGATGTTTATTTATGTTTTACAGGGAACAGGGGCTGTCTTGCCAGAAAATAGTGTCATTTCAAAAAAACAGGCCATAGTATTTCATAAAGGAAAGCAGCTTACGGTAAAAGCAGATGATAATGGAATGCGATTTTTGCTACTGGCTGGACGCCCGTTGAAAGAATCGATTGCCTGGGGGGGACCTATTGTTATGAATACCCAAGCTGAATTAAAATTGGCATTTAAGGAACTGGAAGATTCCACATTTATCAAATAAAGACGATAGTATATCAATAAATAAAGAAAAAGGGGTTTTTATTTTGAGTGAAACTATGCAAAATGCAGCGAAAATTTTTAATAGTGGCGGCAATTGCTGCCAATCCGTACTAACGGTTTTTTCGGAAAAATATGGACTGGATTCTAAGCTGGCTTTAAAACTTGCTTGTGGTTTTGGCAGTGGCGTTCGTTCAGGTGAAATTTGTGGGGTTGTTTCTGGAGCGGCTATGGTTATTGGACTGAAATATGGAAATGAAAGTTTGGCAGATACAAATGCAAAAGCATTATGCAGTGAAAAAACAAAAGAATTCATAAGAATTTTTCAGGAAAAGAATCATTCTATCGTTTGCCGTGATTTATTGGGATTTGATCCATCAACTGCGGAAGGAATGGCAAGGGCTAAAACAGATACTGTCAGACCATGTGATGATCTTGTGCAAAGCAGTATTCAATTACTGGAAGAATTAGGCTATTGATCTTGTGCAAAACAGCAGACCGGAAAACGGTCTGCTGTTTATTTTTGCTCTGGGAAAAATTTTCTTATATCATGAGGAATATTGAGTTGGTCGAAAACAAAAGTGGTGTTGCAACTGGCATACGGAGAAAGTATTTTTAAGAAATCTTCGACAGCTTTTATTGATTTTACGGAAAGAACAACGACATAGCTTGATTGTCCTGATACTCGATAACAATATTCACAGTTTGGATAATTCATAATATACGATGGTTCGAAATCGTATTTGTTGTTATGTAGGGTGATGCGGATAATACACTGTACGGTAAGGCCAAGTTTCTTTTTATCAATTTTAATACTATAGCCCGTGATGATTTCTTGTTCTTCCATCTTGCGGATTCTTTCCGCAACCGATGGTGCCGAAAGATTGACTCTTTTGGATAACTCTCGATAGGATAAACGACTGTTTTCTTCTAGTTCATGGAGAATTTTTAAATCAATTTCATCAATCATGGAAAGTATACTCCTTTAAATAGGTTTATATATTCATTGCTATATCAATTGAAAGATATTTTATTATATTATATTTCAAATGATATATATAATCAATTTTTAGTATTTATATGAAAAGTAAAGAGCGTATTTTTCATGTTATAATAAATGTAGTAAATTACGGATGGATACACGATTTTTCATATTGGTTTCGTAAAAGGCAGCAATGGAGCTATCTATTTTCAACGACGAGAATGTAGTTCTATTTTTTTTGCTTTTGACCAAGATTACGTTCGCTGTAACTGGCTGTGCCAGTGGGACTTGGAACTGTCGCTATCCGTTTTAAAAAGATTTTCTACAGGATAAAAAGGGGCGAATATATTATGAAAATAATGGTATATGACTTACTTGATTATGAAAAACCAGTACTGAAGCAACTAGAACAAGAATTAAAAATAGAATTTTGTTGCTCAACCGAAAATTTGCTGCCAGAAAATATTATGTTTGCAGCTGGATGTGATGCAGTCTCTATCATGGGTTACAGCCGGGTAAGTGCCCAAATGCTGAAAACATTAAAAGAAATGGGGATCGTTCATTTATCAACTAGAACGGTCGGGTTTGATAACATTGATATTAAAGCGGCAGAAAAAATGGGGATACATGTGAGCAATGCCAGATATATGCCGGCAAATGTAGCGGATTTCACAGTAATGCTGATGTTGATGTTACTTAGAAAGGTTAAAATTTCTATTTGCCGTTCGCTGGTTAATGATTTTTCCTTGGATGGATTAAAAGGCCGCGAAATGCGGAGTTTGACGATAGGCATCATTGGCACGGGGAAAATTGGCTTTACTGTTATTCAAAATCTTAGTGGATTTGGTTGTAAAATCATTGCTTTCGATAAATATAAAAATAAAGCAGTAGAAGAATACGCAACATATGTGGAATTGGATGAATTGTATGCTCAAAGTGATATTATTTCACTGCATATGCCTTTAACTGATGATAATTACCATATGATCAACAAGGACACGATTGCAAAAATGAAAGATGGTGTGGTTTTAGTCAATACGGCACGAGGCGGTTTAATTGATTCCGAAGCTTTGATCCATGCATTGGAGAAAGAAAAAATTAGTGGTGCCGGTATTGATACGATTGAAGAAGAAGACGGCGTAATGCATGTTGATATTGGGGCACAGATTTTAGATAAACGGTCGCTTTTATATTTAAAGCAGTTTCCCAATGTTGTTTTTACCCAGCATTATGCATTTTTTACCGAAGAGGCAACCGAGTCAATGGTGCGTTGCGGAATCTTATCACTGAAATATGGGCTTGAAGGTACTGAAAACCCATATGAGGTTACACGGTTGAAGTGATTTGAAAATAAATTTGATATTAGTTTATGAGTATGCCATTGACAGAATTTTGTCAGTGGCATATAGTTTAATAATCAAAAAAATATAGGGAAAAGTAGATCAGATCCGGTTTTGAAATTTTAGTTCGTGTTAGGGTGTTGTGTGTTGTTTAGTATGTTTAAAAATGTTCCGAAAATTGTTTGGTTGATTGCCCTCGGGCATTTGGCGGCAGATTTATCGCCGGGAGCTTTGTATGTGGCTTTACCTTTTTTAAAAGCAAAATTTGCCTTATCTTATGCTGAAGTTACAGCGATTGTGTTGACGCAAAACATTGCCTCATCGGTGAGTCAGCCTTTATTTGGTTATTTGAGTGACCAAAAACATCGCCCATGGTTGATGCCATTCGGATGTATCGTTACGGGTGTTTTTATGGCGGCATCGTTATTGGTTCCGAGTTTCTATATGGTTATGATTTGTACGGCTATCAGTGGTTTGGGAAATTCGGCGTTTCATCCAGAAGCCGCAAAAACAGTCAATTTTATGGGCGGAAAAGAAAAAGGCAAAGCTGTCAGTTTGTTTTCATTAGGTGGATACGTTGGGGTGGCCTTGGGATCGATGCTGCTGGCAATGCTTTTGGTTGATGGTGAAACACCGCTGATATTGTTGTACACAATTCCAAGTTTGCTTATTGGTGCTGCCTTATTGCATGAAAGAAAAAATATACCACATCAGGCAGCTAAAACGAGCGGGAGCTTGGGGACACTTAAGGAATGCATGAATTGGCCGCTTTTAGCATTGCTTGGGATGATTTTGACTAGAGCCACGGTTACATCCGGTATAAGTACATTTGTGCCATTGTATTATGTTTCTTATTTGGGCGGCAGCTCTATTTATGCAAGTTCTTTGCTTACGGTATATTTGGCAGCCGGGGCTGTGGGAACGATGTTCGGTGGGATTTTGAGTGATAAATATGGCAGCAAACAGGTGATGCTGTATTCTATTTTGCCGATTGCGTTTCTGATGTATGCATTTTTGACAGCTGCAGGTATTTTGGTATTTGTTATTTTGATTTTTGCCAGTATTTTATTATCCGCCACAGCAACGAGCAGTTTACTGTTGACGCAAAAAATGATGCCGAAAAATGTAGCGATGGCATCAGGTTTTACGCTTGGCTTTAGTGTAGGTTTGGGTACCATGGGAGTATTAGCTTTGGGCTGGGTAGCGGATCATTTTGGAATTCTCTTTGTATTTGATATTTTGGTGGTGCTTCCTATATTAGGATTTGTTCTTACTTTATTTATAAAAGAGCCAGGACGATTGCAGAGAAAAAAATATCAATCAGAGTCTCTTTCGCATCATAAAATTTGATGTGAAAAATAAGTATTGAATTAAATAATATTAATAAAACCTGGTGCGAAACTAGAAAATATCTAGCGCACTAGGT
>Ga0302210_10000193_pt1 | contig 28977 bp, 13 predicted proteins | sample II_Fen_E3_2_FD_198793 | JGI IMG/M metagenome (GOLD analysis project Ga0302210, IMG submission 198793) | Peat permafrost microbial communities from Stordalen Mire near Abisko, Sweden - II_Fen_E3_2 | ecosystem: Environmental > Terrestrial > Soil > Wetlands > Permafrost | place: Sweden: Abisko... | reverse complement strand
CCGTTCACTCTTTTTCTTCTGCACCTGCTGTATCTCGTTCGCTAATGAGTGGAACAGGAGACCGGAACTATCCTGATTTTTTTGTAGGATAGTTTCATTTATCTTCTCTGCTCGGAGACGAGATTTCTTCTTGTTATGGAATAGTCCGAGAAAACCCTTGTTTTCTTTCTCGCTTTTCGTGTAATTGTTCTTTATTTGTTCCGCGAGCTGTTGTTTTTCTTGTTTTGTCTGCCGGATAATGTTGGGCATACGCCTATTTACTAATTTGTTGGTAGCCTGCAACTCTTTTAAATCCTTCACGATGGCAAGGGTCTGGACTTCTTTGGCGGTAAGTAAGGTGAGAATAGAGGTAATACGGCGACGTTGGTTTCCCTGAGGCAATTGATTTTGTAGTTTTTTCAACGAAGTCACAACTTCCTCTCGTTTTTCCCGGTAAGTGCTGATGTCTTCTTCACTCCAGACGATCGCCTGCTCACTTAGCAAAGCAATATCGAGTATTTGTACAGTGATAGTCTCGGCCTGTTTTTGCTGCGCTGTCGTTGTTTCGGAGTACTTATCTATAACTGCTAGGCGGTTATTCTCTCGAGAAGTTAGAATAAGAAGAACCAAGAATAATAACACGAGGATTACATAACCCGTTATAATCTTTAGCGTTAAAGAACATAAAGAAAAAAACATAGCTAGATGTTTGGAATGTTGAGAGTGAGTTAAAACTACATCTATGATGTGATAATTTATCAATAGCCCTTGTCGAAAATTAACTTACAATATAATAATTTGCAAATCAACAGACTGGATCACTGCTTATTTACATCTATAAATTATTAAACATTAAGTATTGAACTTACTTTTTAAATTGGATGTGCACCGAAAGTTCTGCACATATTTTGCGGTTGAATCATTCAAATGAGTTCTACCAATCATTTTATACATATCTATTGTTATCAGCCAATTAACATCAAAAGTAAGTGGATGTTTGTTTTATATTATTATCGAAATACGATTATTTACAATTCTATTTTTGTTTCTCAATAAAAATATCTCTGTGTTTGCGTTAGGTAAGGAAGTTGTACTCTATGGCTTTCGTTTTTTCTCTCGAAGTATGTCCGTTTATAATAATCTTCTATAAGTCAAAACAGGTATAAATGACTAAGCTACGGTAGAAAATATTGTTAATACCAAACTGTTGCAGAATAGTTTAGTAGTCCACTTGGAATTTTTTTTATCAAAAGTAGCTCTTTCAGAATATACGGAAATAATGTAGTGTTGAGGCTTGATGCCGGTGCAATTGATAATTAGTTGCTGTTTATCGGTGTCATTTTTTATTCAAGTATTACAATTTCGTTGATATGGATAGTATCTATTGTATTTATATGTTTACGATGTTGTTTATGTTGAAATAACTAGAGTATATAACGAAATAGCGAATCAAATCGTAAAGTTGATAGGAATGAGATTATCTAGGTCTAAATTTCATATAAATAATACTTTGAAAGACACATAAAAAAATCTTTATGTTTTGTAACGGTTATATTACTCAAATCTTGCTACTGAACACTTTTATGGTTGAGCAGCAAGATCAGAGTAATAGAATTAATGATGCTTTTAGCTAAGAATTTTACTAAGAATTTTTTGAACTATTTTTTCCATTAACTTGTATCCAGCCAAATTGGGATGAACTTCATCTTTTTGATATTGAGGATTCAAACCTTGTCTTTCATCAACCATAAATGAATAATAGTCTACATAAGCTATGCTATTTTCTTTTGCATACTCTTTGATTTTCATATTCAGTTCAGTGACAGGCTTTATTGATTCCACTTCTGGACGCCAAGGAAAGTTGTGTACTGGTAAAACAGAACATAATACGATCTTAATTTTATTACATTTTGCCAGTTCAGCCATAGATACTATATTTTCAAATATGTGTTCTACTGCAATGTAACCATTATTTAAGGCTATATCATTTGTTCCTGCCAAAAGAACAATTACTTTTGGCTTCAAGTTTATGGCGTCGGATCGAAAACGAACCAGCATCTGAGATGTGACCTGCCCGCTTATGCCTCGTCCAACATAATTGTTCTCTGTGAAAAATTCAGGATGCATATTTACCCAACCTTCAGTGATGGAATTACCCATAAAAACTACGTTAATAGGTTGCTTTACTGTTTTATTGGCCTCAGCATATTTGTTAAATTTAGCCCAGTCATGCGTACCTTGTCCATGTATAAAGAAGCTATTAATTAATAATGAAAGGAGAAATATCTTTTTTATTGTTTTCATTATTTGTTTGAATTATTTATTTAATGAGGAAATTAGCGGAGATAAAGCTTTTATATCATCGGCATAATTGTCTGACATGGTAATAGCAAATACGGCTACCTTATTATTATTTGGTAACTGCAATTGTGTAGCTCCTTTGGGAATATCAAGGCAAATACGATACATGTATGTAAAAGCATAAGCTTCATTTCCACATTTTTGATTATGACGATGGCTTCCAATATAAGCTAATGGAACATTCTTGACAAATGATTTGGAATAATCATTTTGTCCCCATTGTCCATAAAATCCACTGTAATAAGGAATGTCACATGTAATTATTTTGTTTCCGAGTTTAAAGTCTGCTTTCAAATCTCCATCTGTGGATGCAGCCAGAATATATACTTTCGTGTATTCCTTGTCTTTTGGAATTTCAATGATGTTGCCGTTGCATTTTAGTACATTTTTCACCTCTGGAGCCGCAATCTTAAATGGGATACCTTGACTTATAACTTCTTTGCCAATTAATTCTGCAGCGTATGAACATCCATCTTTATCAAAGTCTCCTGTTTCATTGAATGCATCATAAGTGAATGCATTGTCTGTAAAGTCTAATTTTACAGGGGTATTGTGAATCGTTTGAGCAATAACACTACTTCCTTTTAATTGGATCGCAAATGTTTTAGGTGAAAATGCCGTAGTTGAAAAGATTAATTTATTCCCTTTTACAGTCGCTTTGCCTATTTCTTCTTCCACTCCATTCATTTCTGTCGCAGAAACGATTTCGGATGGAAACTCAATTGCAACATCCTTAGCGTCTTTGCCTTGTGTTTCATAAAGCCGAAGAATGTACTGGTCACTATTTTGAGCCTTTTTCAATGCTTTTACGGCTATTTGAGAAGAACTGAGTTTGAGAAATGAATATTCTTTTCCTAAAGAGCCTTTGTGGCGAGGTGTTTCAAAAGCCATCAATGGATTATTCAATTCATCAGATTTAGATGGAATATTTGCGAACTGTGGCTGATTCTCATGTCCAATAATAGAATAAGTGAACGTATGATGTCCAAAATCCTGATGATTTTGATAAGTATATCTTGAGTCTGTTTTGGGAGTATGTAGTAAAGTGAGCCTTAATGTATTATCTGTTGGCTTGTCCCATCCGTATTTGCAATCATTCATAATGGATATTCCATATCCATTATTGTCGGTGATGTCGGCCCACTGATGAGCATATGTCTCATAAGAAATATCAGTGTTGTTGCCTCGCTTGATATGTCCCAAACCTAAATCATAGCTTGCCTGAGAATTGCTAACGGACATTGGAAACTCGGCTTTTAGTAAAGCATTTGTGGTTGCCCAATCTATTTCGTTCACAATGTCAATTCGATCATCAGCTGCTCCATCTGTCATGCGTATATACTGAATGAATACAGAATTACCATATTTCCGTTTTACACGTAGAGAAGCACAAGCCGGACCATTGTCGGCAGAAGAAATCAACACGCTGTCTATGACTGAGATAGGTTTAGCATCTATTGTCTTTTTAAGAATTTCCCATGCGGGCCATTCAAATGATTCGTTTTGTGTAAACAGTGCTAACCGGAAGGCTTTTCCTTTTTCTACCAATTCTTTATTGTTTCGCTTGTCCACTAATGACGCAATGTCTCCGTTGTTATTTAGAGTCAGTTTGTAAATAATATTTTCTAGCGTGTTGTTAGAAACTTTCAGTTGACTTTTAGCAATGATTCCACTTGTTCTAACATCATATACAGCATAGCCAATCGGGGCAACATCAGCACAAAAAGCTATTTTGGCCAGCCCATTATTGTACGTTAAAAGCTGAGAATTCACTTCTTTTCCATTAGGAGCAAATACATGGATGTCTTTGGGAGATTTTGGAATACTAATTTCTGCAGTGACCATACCTTTATGAGTGGCAGAAAGTGAATTGTAGACTACTATAGGATTCCCTTTTGTATTCGTATTCAGTTCTTTGGCCACTCTTCCAACAGAAGACGTAATTATATCTGCAAAGCAAGACTGAGAAACAAGTTCATCGTTCCATGAAAAAGTATAGGCTTTAGGAATACTTGTTCCTGTTAAATCGTCATGGAATTGGTGCCAAATGAACCGTTTCCAGGATTCATCTATTTCTTCGGATGGGTAGGTGGCTCCAACGAGATAATTTGCTACTACAGCAGATTTTTCAGACGAAACAGCCAATTGTTCATTTCTTCGATTGAATCGCTTCATGGCAGCTTGAGAGGAATAACAGCCTGTACCATGAATATCCATTAATAACTCACCGTCAAATACTGGTAGTTCTGGATGATTGCTGAAAGGAAGATAATCTTTATACATTTGGTCGGATGTTGCACTAATAATTTCAATGTCACCACTTCCTTTAATGCTTTTTTCAATAGACATGACAGACTGAATCGTTGGAGCACCTCCGCGGTCACCTGTACCATAGTATTTATAAGCCGTTTTATTTACAGTATTTTGTGCCAGCTTTCTTATTTCTTTGTCATTGCTGATATCCTCGTTATCCCAGCTCTTAGTGTAATTTTGTGCATTAAAAGCAGCCATAATTTGAGAACCATCTAGCCCTTTCCATAAACCGACGTTGAAAGGTACTTTTGAGTTCCCGTAAAAAGGTCTGTGTCTCCATTGTAGTTTTTGAGTAGAGAAGCCAATGAGACCTGCGTGTGAAGCTATAGTTGGAATCGTGTAACTAAATCCAAAGCAGTCAGGTAAAAAAATATCTTTTGACTGCACTCCAAACTCTTTCTTATAAAATTCTTGACCTAATAGAATATTCCGGAAGAATGATTCTGGAGAGGGCAAATTAGCATCGTTAGCATCCCATGAGCTTCCGCTAATATGCCAGCGTCCTTGGTGAATATATTCTTTTACCTTTTTATATTTCTCAGGATAATATTCCTTTATCCAACTATATTTGACGCCTCCTTCAAAGTTGAAAATATAATCTGGATAGTTCTCAAATAAGAAAAAGTTCCGGTCAACCGTATTACGTACATATTGGTTGATAGATGTTTGAACATCCCAGTTCCACTGTGTGTCAAAATGGGCATTGGATACAACGTAGGCTTTGTACTCCTTCTGTGAGAAAGCCGATATTCCACATAATGCAAAGGACAGTAAAGCAATCTTGATTCGTTTATATTTTTCCATTATAAAAAATTATGTTGTTGTTTGTTAACTCGTAGTAAATTTAGCCTACAAGCGATTTTAATTATTTATATTTTAGTTTAGCAATATGTTTATTATCACAATAATCGTGTGAACGGTTGTTTTTGATAATATCCATGTTCTATATCCATCAAAAGACTTAGCGTAGTTTCGACGAATCATCACTTGGTCACAAAAGTAAATAAAATGGCATTTTAATTTCTTTTTTTACCTTTCTGAATAGCTCTAGTTGTCTCAGACAATTTTGTTGATTACTCACATGTACTATTTTAGGTTGTTTAAATATGGCATGAGTTTTCTAAAATGTTATCCTGAAACCAATTATTTTATGAATGTAAATTACGTGTGTTGTTAAAAAAAAGAAACTTACATTGTATTTGTTTTTCAAATGTACTATGGGGTTATTATCATATTTTTATATAGTTTTAAGTTTAACATGAAAAATTCAGTTTCAATTAGGTTTACTCTCAATTTTATATTCAATATATCCTCCTTGATGAATAGATTTCCAGTCAATCCAAGAAGAAGTGTGTTTGCGTCCATTCACTTTAATTGAAGTGATATATGCAATTGTAGCTGAACCTCCTTTAATTTCCAAAACACCTTTGGAAAGACTTATTTTAATGTTTTCAAATTGAGGTGTATTGATACTAAATCCTGCTACACCGGGTACCATAGGATACAAACCGATAGAGGCAAAAACATACCATGCTCCTATTGAGCCGCAGTCATCATTCCCAGGCAGTCCTGTTGGTTTACTAGTGTACATCTGATCTAAAATACGATAAATGACCTCCGATGTTTTATATGGTTTATCTGTCCAGTTGTAAATCCACGGTACTTGAAAATCAGGTTCGTTTCCTGAGGCAAAATAATGGTCATTGTAACTGGCATCTAACCTTACAAACAGGCTGTCCAAGCGTTTGGAAGCTGCGTGTTTTCCACCCATTGTCTCAATTAATCTATCTAAATCGAAAGGTACCATCCAGAAATAGTTTTCTTTGGTGGCTTCACGCCAATCGCTTTCAGGGTCTTTCCAGCTCATGTCATTCGTTTGCCTGGAACGGAGCCAATTGGTTGAAGGATCATAAAGATTTTTCCAATTACCAGCACGTATCATAAAATAATCGGCCTCTTTTTTATCTTTTATGGCTTGTAAGGCAAACTGTCCAATTGCATAGTCGGAAGAAGTATACTCTAGACATAGAGAGGCATTTTCGACCCCTTTGTTTAAGTAATTGCTCAATCCAGGTCTGATTTCAACGTTTTGAGAACGAGCACCTAGTACTGTTGCCCCATGTTTCATGTACTTAAAAGCTTCTTGAACATCAAAGTTTCTACCGCCAAAAGTATAGGTGTTGGAAATAATGATAGGAATTGGATCACCGTGCATAACACCAGTCTCTATATTAGCCAATACCCAACGTCCATACCCACCGCTCTGCTCTGCAAAATCTACTACAGACTGCATCATGTCAGAACTTTCTTTAGGGAAAAGCATAGCTAACAATTGAGACTGTGTACGGTAAGTATCCCAGCCACTGTAAGTAGTATAATAATCCCGTCCAGTATTTGTCTTATGTATATTGAAATCTGAGCCAATATATTCTCCGTTTATGTCACTGAAAATATTTGGGTGAATCATTGAATGATATAAGTGTGTATAAAATTGCTTGACACGATCATTATTTGATGATTCTACAGCAATTTTACCTAAACACCGATTCCATTCTTTTTCGGTATCATTTTTCACGCTCTTAAAATTACGTCCTTTATTATCTAATCGAAGGTTTTCCCGGGCATTTTCAATCGAAACATAGGAAATTGCAACTCTATATTCTACGGTATGATTTTTCCCTGTATTGAAGGTGAAATAAGCTCCTGAATTTTTCCCACTTATTATTAATCGACCGTTTTTTATGTCTGAATTGGTCCAAGTTCCGCATATTTTTGCTTTCCGATTAAATTCTGCAGCAAAATAAATTTTATAATCAGTTTGGTAACCACAAAATTCACCTCCTTTTGCATACCCTTCGCATGTATTAGAAGACGTGATTTTTACTTCTGCAGTAGATACAAAAGTAGAACTTACACCTGATCCGATAAGAATTGTGCCATTGACCTCGTTATCAGGGAACAAAAATCGGACAATACCACTGCGCCTTGATACTGTTGCCTGACAAGTTACTTTATCCTTCATTGTTATAGAAAGATAGCCTGCGCTCGAGTTGTTTTCTGTTTCATATTGAGGATAACTCTCCATGTTTTTTGGTGAGAATTTTAAAGTCCCAGCAAGTGGCAAGACTGGGAAATTACCCATATTAGGACAGCCGGCTCCAGATATTTGATTTACAACAATACCTTTTTGTGGTGAAAAAAAAGAGGGAGTCAATTGCATCATACCAAATGGATAGGTTGCTCCAACATAAGTGAATCCACAAGCCAGTCCACTTCCTTTTGTACCAATACGAGTATCAACAATCTTAGCATAATTTATGCTACTTTCCGCTTTCGTTTGGAAAATACAATATATGAAAAAAAACAGGAAAAAAAATAGAAATAAAAAAAATCTCATCAGTTTTTGAATTGTTAAAGTTGACTATTAAAAAAAGGACAGCTATCGAAATGTTTAATGTTATTCCTTCCCCTGATTTTCTAAACTTAAATATAGTTTAAAACAAATATTGAATGTAGTTTGCTTTTGAATTTTATATAGAAATGAAATACGCTGTCTCGTTTTTATCCTTTGCTCTAATATTTCATTATAACTATCTCCATCTTTCGGCTCATCTTATTTTTCTTACTGTCATCTCAGGTTCTAATTGCTATCGTAATTTAGCTATATAACTTGTGAGTGTAAAAAAAAAGGATAATAAAATTTTGTCCATTTTTATAAATGAAATATTTACTGCAAAGTAATCGTTTGAGAATTAAAAATAAGATTAAACTGTGATTAATTAATTGGAAATTTCATTAATCCGGAATCTTTTTTATTATGCTCATAGTTTGATTTGGTCTATATTTCATTCTTATACGCCATAGCAATTCATTGACTGAAATAGTTTTTATTTCTTCAGACAATAAATTCTCAGTTGCTTTAACTGGATTAAGCCCAATTGCTGGAGACTTCGTTACTTTACTCGATTTTGAGAAATCAGACCAAGCATGAACTATTGTCCACGACAAAACACTTTTCTTTGCACTAATCTCACGATTTATAAGAGATGATACATACTCTGGTGTGCCACAATTGGGTCTTCTTTTATTTACTTCATTCCATAGAGAATAGGTTGCTGTTGAAACCGGAATATCTATACCCAAAGAATTTTTAAACCACATTATATCACTCCCGAGCTCATAGGGAAAATATTGAACAGCCAGCATACCTGTTATGCCCTTTAGTTCCTCGGCATAAATCTGAAAAGCTTCTTGCGACTCTTTACTTTTTACATTTTGACAAATAAACCCAAATACTTTAATATCCATTTCTTGCAGATGGTAGTTTATTCTTTGAGCAAATTTTCTTAAGAGCTCTTTTCGGTTAGCTCTTTTAATTGCAAATAAATCCGGATACTGATAGCCTCCTCCATATTCTATATACGAATTTCTTGGAAATTGTTTTTCGGCTAACTCATTCCATGTGAAAGGAGAAATTATGGATAGATTTATTGGGCAAAGTGTCCAACTAATTCCTGTACTTGATATGCCGCTATTACCGGCATAACACTCATTGTCCGCAAATCCACCCATTGTCCATTGCATATTATCGCCGTCACTCATCACAAAAGAATGAAATGATGAAGTATCTTCAAAATTAATTTCTTCTGGTATCTTTTCATTGGCTTTTTTTAATGGAACTTTCCCTGACACAGATGAAATTAATGGAAGATTGAGACACCAATCTGAAGCTGTATTATAATGTCCCCATTCAGAGATAAGGCTTGTAAAGTTTGATTCATCACCACATCCCCAACCTAAAATTGGTGACATAGGGGTAACCCATTTCAACACTTTCTCAATCAATGTTTTTTTATCGCTATACAACATCAGTTTATGCGCTATCGCGTAATCTCTCATATTGGTAACTAAGGGATGAATACTAAGAGCAGAACAATTATTTAATTCATTTTTATTTTTTTCAAAGCATTCTTCTAAAGATTCTTTACGAACGTCTTTTAGTTGCTTTAAACCATGTAAGCGAGCTTGTTTTACAAGGCTTTCATCAATTATTAATCCCGATAGTAAAGAGGCGTAAACCGTAGCTACATTGCTTGAATAATCTGTAATGATTTTACGGTCTGGATTCCGATCCAAGCTATATAATATATAGCCAGCTACAATCTTTTTCTTTGTCAAATAGTCAACCAATGACCACAAATCCATCTCCTTTATAGCTGAGATATTCAGGGTGAGGAGTGTTGATTGATATATCTTTTTATATGCCTTGTTTTCAGTGTCAATCCAAATCATTTCATCGAATCGGTCTTCGTTCACTGCCTTAGCAGCTAAGCCGGATAACGATTCAAGAAGCATTACTTCTGCGATGTTTTCTGTTGGCTTACAGATGATAATGCTCTTAGGTTGCTTCTGAGCAGGCCAGCCATATCTTCCGTTATATTCTGCACTACAAATTTGCATATAGAAAAATACAAGAATCAGTAAATAATACTTCTTTTTAATCATAATATAATGGCTATTTATTTGAGAAAGAATAAGGAAAACTTTCTTTTGTAGATCCTCGTTGTAGGTTTGGTTTATTACTCATCTGAAAAAGAATATTTCCGCCTTTTTGCAATTGTGAGTGCGTGAAAAAATTCTTATTATACTCCTTATTATCTAAATCTATTTTGTTTATATAAACATTTTCTTTGTAATTATTCGCGGCTTTAAGCGTGAGTTGTTGACCATTTTCCATTGTTATGGCTATTTGGGAGAATAAAGGTGATCCTAAGGCATATTCTCCGGAAATTGGAGAAACAGGATAAAATCCTAAAGCAGAAAAGACATACCAAGCTGAAGTTTGTCCATTATCTTCATCCCCACAATATCCATCAGGAGTTGGTCTATAAAGACGATCCATAATTTGTCGGGTCCAATATTGTGTCTTCCAAGGCTCACCAGCCCAATCATACAAGTAGCTCATGTGTTGGATTGGCTGATTGCCGTGCGCATATTGTCCAAAATTCATTATTTGCATTTCACGTATTTCATGAATAACCTGTCCATAATTTGAGTCATCAAAAACAGGTGGAAGGATGAATACTGAATCAAGCATTGCCACAAATGACTTTCTTCCTCCCATTAATTCAGAAAGACCTTCTGGATCATGGAATACACTCCATGAGTAATGCCAACTATTTCCTTCTGTAAAATCTCCTCCCCAAGAAAAAGGATTAAAATTATCACGAAAAGCTCCTTTTGAATCACGGCCTGCCATTAAATTGTATTTCTTATAAAAGAGCTTTTTATAATTCAACGAGCGTTCTCGATAGGTTTCAATGAGTTTCTTATCTTTCTTTAATTCCTTTGCCAAACGGAAAATGCAATAATCGGCATACGCATATTCCAAAGTACGTGCTGCACTCTCCTTTATACCAACATCATTGGGTACATACCCGAGTTTTGTATATTCTTTAGCACCTGCACGTCCTACTGATGTAAGGGTTGGGTGAGCATTATTTGCATTCTTCATAATTCCGTCCCATAAAGTATTTATATCTACATCTTTCACTCCATTCAAGTAGGCGGAAGCTATTACAGAAGTAGAATTAGACCCTACCATAATATCGATATGTCCGGGAGCTGCCCATTCAGGCAACCAGCCACTTTCTTTGTATGTGTTGGCCAATCCTTCTAAAATATACTTACTTTGAGTAGGATAAAATAAATTAAAGAAAGGATGTACAGCACGAAAAGTATCCCAAAAGCCATTATCTGTGTACATCCGTCCAGAACAAATTTTACCATTATAAGGGCTGTAGTGTATTATTTTTCCTTTTGCATCAAGCTCATGAAATTCTCTAGGAAATAATAACAGACGGTAAAGGCAAGTGTAAAAGGTTCTAAGTTTATCTAAGTCATCCACTTGTGAATCATCAACAGAGAATCGAGACAAGTTCTTGTTCCAAATTTCTTTGCCTTCAGCGCAAACCTCATCAAAATTATGTTCGCCAATTTCATTTTTCAAATTCTGATCCGCTTGTTCCCAACTAATAAAGGATGACGAAATTTTAGCTTGCACAGTCTCGCCTTTTTTAGTAGAAAAAGTGATAACCGCACCACTCCGATTTCCTAAAGTTTCATTTTTTTCTTCAGTTAATACATTTTCTTTCCATATTGCGAAGCTTTGAATAGGCTTATTAAAATAAACGACGAAATAATTTTTAAAATTAGAAGGAACACGCTGAGTGTCATATCCAATACGATCTGTAGAGTAACCAATTACTTTATTTTCATATGGAATGACCTTTATATAAGATGCCCTGGCAAAAGCATCAATTACAACATTTGCTTGATTTGTTTCCGGAAAAGTAAAGCGCATAACACATGATCTTTCGGTAGGTGTAACCTCTGTTGTTACATTATAATCAGCTAAGTATACTTTATAGTAGTGGGGTAATGATGTTTCTGCTTTATGAGAGAACCAGCTTTTGCGATCCTCTTCACGGAATTTTTTTTCGCCGACAGTCGGCATTAAAGAGAAAACTCCATAGTCTCCTGTCCAAGGGCTGGGCTGATGCGTCTGACGGATTCCTGTTATATAATAGCTATTATAAGAGTAGAACCAGCGTTCATTATTTTTAGACGCAGTTTGAGGTGACCAATGGTTCATTCCCCACGGACGAGCTGTTGCGGGATAAAGATTTCCATTAGACAACTTGAATTCACTTTGGCTTCCCATAATAGGTAATACATATTTAGTGTAATCTTTCTGTGCAAATGCAGAAAGAATAAATACAGCCAGAAACAACACTAGATTAATTCGTTTTTTCATTATTTTAATATGTTCGTAGTCTATTACATTATTATTACATTATTTGGTTGGTAGCAAATAAAGGATTAGTGGATTAAAAAACGGATTAAAAACTGTTTAATTAATCAACATAAAATATTAACCGATAACTGTGCTTCGACTAGTTGTCTGTATATGTCTATTTTATATTGCGATAATGCTTTTTTAATTGTTATGTAATACCCTGTTAATAATGTCCAAATAATCTTATGGGGTTAATTCATTCGTGTTATATCCTTGTGGTGTAAAGCTAATTATTTATGAAATTAACAATTGGCTAAATTTGCTATCTCTCTGCTCCACGGGTAAGGAATTTGAATTGAGGAGAAAGAAAAATAGTGCTTGCTAGCTCGTACTCGGTTCTCATTGCTGATCAAGGTCGCTCATGAATAAAACCTAATGTAAGCTAATAACATGAATTATAAATGATATATGCGAAGATCTATTTCGGCTATGGTTTCAATACTAAGGTGGCATGTGGGACGTATCTAACTACAACTTTTTTAAAATAATTAGATGTATTTTTTTACATATTAGACTTTGATAAAAATGTATTTAGTAATAAAACTACTCGTACCCAGAATGAATAACAGGTGTATAAAATATTCGCAGGGGAAGTAGAATACACAGCAAATGTAGTTTACGGTCTACTCAACACAATGAATAAGCCTTAAATTTCGCTAAATGTAGTTTTGTTCTTTTTGTGTAAATTGACAAAAAAACTCGTTGCTAAATTTAAAGTAAAAATGGCAAGTCTCGTGTCGCCTCCGAAAATGAAGCAGTGAATTAAAAAAATATATTTTGGAATTAAACATTAATTAATCGATAAATTAATCGCTGACCGATATATTTGCAGCAACAAATGAAATAATTTTTTATTTCTGTTTTTGTAAATTACATTACAGGTGTTAGATTATATTATTGAAAACTAATAGTGTAAGCTTGCCTGTGTTTGATTTGTACGATGCAAGGATTAATATTGAACTTTTTTTAAGAAATCAACGCTCAGGATAGCTTTAGGAATGTTTATGAAAAAAATGTTCAGCCCCAAGTCGTCAGCAACTGAGACGTATGATCCTATCGTCTCAAAAAAGTCATAATTTGAAATTATATTTGTCGAATTGTAAAAATGACATATTTTCAAATTTGTATGTGTAAAATTAATAAATATATCAGTAGGGTTCTTAATTATTGTTTTGTTAGTAGTTGTCAGTTTTCAAATATTATTCTCTTTAATCAAATACTTAAAATTAATCTATCATGAAAAAGTACTTATTCTCAAACTGTTCTCCATAACATAGATTTTATCCTTTAATGATTAGTAGAGAGGAGGAATAGGCAACTGGAAATTTATTTTTTTTAGTTTGAATATTATTTAATCGATCTTAATCTAATAGGGTATATATTCTTTTTTAGGACTATGTGTTAATCTTTTATTAAAATAAACATATATATTATGATATATAAAAATCTATGATGATGGTAAATTTCAATGTAACGAAGAAAAATAAAGTCGCGTATTTAACACAACAAAATTCATTAAATCGTATTTTTATCGTATTGTTTCTTTGCTTTTTTACAATTATTCCTGGTTTTGCACAGCAATCAAGGGAAATAACTGGGAATGTAAAAGACCTCAATGGTGTGGGTATTATTGGGGCTAATATAATAATTGATGGAACAAAAAACGGAACGATTACAGACGTTAATGGCGATTTTAAATTGTCAATACCAAAGGGTAATATTACAATCAATATAACCTATATTGGTTATCTTTCTCAAAAAATAGCTATTGGAAATAGAAATAGCATTAATATTCTATTATCAGAAGATACCAAAGCTATAAGTGAGGTTGTTGTTGTGGGTTATGGAACTCAAAAGAAAATATCCTTGACTGGAGCTATTTCATCCGTGAAGAGTAAAGATATTCTTTCGACCAAAGGTCAAAATGTGCAAGATATGTTGACTGGTAAAATTCCTGGGCTACGAGTAGTTCAAAAAACATCCGAACCTGGTCAGTTCACTGAAAACTTCGATATTCGAAATTTTGGGACACCACTGCTTGTTGTGGATGGGGTGCCTCGTTCAGATCTGCAAAGACTAGATCCAAATGAAATCGAAAGTGTTACTGTGTTAAAAGATGCTTCTGCTTCTATTTATGGAGTACGTGCAGCCAATGGAGTTGTATTAGTAACAACCAAGAAAGGCGAAAGTGGCGCACCAAAGATCAGTTATTCTACTTACTACGGGGTACAAATACCTGCTGAAATCCTTAAGCCGGTTGGGGCAGTAGATCGGATGACATTAATGAACGAAAAATCTATGCGAAGTAATTCAAATCCATTACTAACATATAACAGTGATGCATTTAAAGCTTTTGCGGATGGAACTTTGACTAGTACCGATTGGTATAAAGCTGTTATTAGAAATGCGGCTCCGCAACAACAACATAACATAAATGTAAGCGGAGGATCGGAAGCAGTTACTTATTTTGTTAATCTTGGTTATATGGATCAGGAAGGCTTCTGGAAAAGCAATAGCTTAGACTACAATCGCATGAATGTGCGGTCAAATATAGAGGCTAGAATATCAAAGAGATTAAAATTTTCGCTGAAATTAAATGCAATTAAAGATCTTACAACTAATCCGATTGGAGGTACCGCAAACGTGTTTAAAATGTTATGGCGTTCAGTTCCAACGGATAGAATTTATGCCAATGATAATCCTGCTTATCTGGCAAGTACTTCTGCCGGTGGCGATGTATTAAACCCAATCGCAATGTCTTCATCTGATATCAGCGGTTATAATAAGAATATAAATAAAATCTTTGAGTCTTCAGTAGATCTGACGTATGAAGTCCCTTATATCAGTGGATTGTCTGTAAAAGGGATGTTAAGCTTTGACAATAATATCAGTGACAATACCTCTTTCAGTAAAGAATATAATGAATACACTTATAATTCTGCAACGGATACTTATAACGGCGTAGCGAAACAATCTCCAACCTCATTAAGTCGTTATTATGGGAATAATCAAACTACTTTATATGATGTTTCTTTGAATTATAAGCGATCATTTGCGCAAAAACATAATGTAAGTGCTTTACTTCTTTTAGAATGTTCACATTCGACAGGTGACAATATTTCCGCATCTCGCCAATTTTCAATTTCAATTCCTTATCTTTTTGCCGGGAATACTCTAAATCAGGTAGGTACTGCAAATGCAAGTGGAATTTCAGAAAATGCGTATAACGGTTTTGTTGGAGACTTTAGTTATGATTATGCGGGAAAATATTTTGCTAAATTCAGTTTTCGGGAGGATGGTTCTTCTAAATTTCCTTCAAATAGTCGTTGGGGATTTTTTCCAAATGGGTCTATTGGCTGGAGAATATCGGAAGAGCCGTTTATAAAAAACAATCTGCCTTCAATTAATAATATAAAAATTCGTGGGTCTTACGGCGTATTGGGTGACGATGGAGCCGCCGCTTATCAATTCGTATCGGGCTATAATTATCCAAATACTAGCGGAGCAAGTGTAAACAATTTTCCAACAGGTTACGTATTCGCAGGAACATATACCAATGCGCTTGGGTTTCGTGTAGTTGCAAACCCTAATATAACATGGTACACATCTCACACTGCCGACATTGGTATAGATGCCGATTTTTGGAATAATAAATTTGGATTTACAGTTGATGTTTTCAACCGGGACAGAAGTGGATTATTGGCAACCCGTATTGTATCTATACCAGGCTCTTTTGGTGCATCGATGCCACAACAAAACCTGAATGGTGACCGGACAAAGGGTTTTGAACTCGAACTTCGGCATCACAATGTGATAGGAAAGGTAGAATATAGAGCAACCGCGAATATAGCGATGACTCGTAAAATGAATTTATACGTGGAAAGAGCTCCTTCTGGAAATTCATACTCTAACTGGGTAAATAACCCATCTTATAGGTATAACGACATCTGGTTTGCATATAGTGCAAATGGTCGATATACATCGTATAATCAAATTGCCACTTCTGATATTTATGCCTCCAGAGCTACTCTTCCAGGTGATTATAAATATGAAGATTGGAATGGAGACGGCGTAATCGATGGTTCTGACATGCATCCAATTTGTACCAAAACCAATCCGGTTTTAACCTTTGGAACGACACTGTCAGCTTCCTATAAAGGTTTTGATATAAACTTATTATTTCAGGGAGCAGGTAAAACCAATGTTGGCTTTACGGAACAATTGATTGCTCCATTGGCATGGAATGGGAATGCGCTGTCACAATTTCTGAATCGTTGGCATCCAGTTGATCCGACAAAAGATCCCTATGACCCAAGTAATGGATGGATAAGTGGTTATTATGCCTACGGTGGAACTACACCAGACGCAAATTCAACTTATGCCATACAAAACGGCGCATATATACGTCTGAAAAGTATTGAATTAGGGTATTCTCTACCGAAAAATATTCTTAAACATGTTGGAATGAAGGATATGAGAATATATGTAAACGGTTATAACTTATTTACTCTAAGCAAGGTAAAAGACATGGATCCTGAACACCCAAGTGATAATTATGGATATGTTTACCCTTTGAATAAAACCATCAACCTTGGAGCAAGCGTTACATTCTAATTAAAATTGAAATAAAATGAATAATAACTTATATAATAAAATGCACAAAAATATATATAAAAACCTATATATATCAGCTTTGATTTTAATGGCTTTTTTTGCATCATGTCAGAATCTCGACATTGCACCAACAAACATCTTGACAGACAAGGATGTTTACAATGCAGGAGGGATGAAAGCTTATATGGCTGGTATGTACGGTCGTTTGCCGATGGAAGATTTCAACGTCAGTGATGATGCAACTCATGGAGGCTTTTTTAATTGGACCAGCATTGCTTGGGAAATGTTAAGTACGGGAGAAAATGTTAACAATAATTATACAGGGCTCTATATTCCAGCACAAGGCTATTGGTCGGAAGGTTATCAGCTTATTCGTTATGCAAATAAGCTAATTGAAGATTTACCTGCGTATGTAGGCAAATTGGATGGAGCTGCAAGTTGGATTGCAGAAGCAAAATTTATTCGTGCGTATACTTATTTTACTTTGGTTAAGCGATATGGAGGGGTTCCTATAATTAACCATGTTCAGTCAGTAGATTCTCCTTTAGATTCTCTACGTGTAGCTCGCAGTAGTCAAAAAGATTGTTACGATTTTATGTTAAGCGATCTTGATTATGCAATTGCAAATATGCCGGTAAAAAGCGATGCGGGAAGAGCTAATAAATATGTTGCTGCCGCATTTAAATCACGGGTAGCCCTCTTTGCAGGTTCAATTGCAAGATATGGTCAGTTGTATAATTACACAGTGGACAATGTGATGCTATGTGGTATTCCTGCCGATCAAGCTAATAACTATTTTCAACAAGCTTGGGATGCTGCTAAAATTGTAGAAGATGGAGGTTATGCCCTTTATCAGGGAGATTCAAATCTTGAAACTAATTTTGCAAATGTTTTTGCAAAAGCTGATAATAGTACGGAATCCGTCTTTATCAGACAATATAATTATCCCAATTATGTGCATAGTTTTGACTGTGTTTATAGTCCTCCCCGTATGGCTACAACTTACGGAAGCCGTTTCAATGTAACTTTAGATTGGGTTGAACTTTTTGATGGACTTCCAAAAGACCAAAATACAGGGCATTTAAAAACAACTGACAGCCAAGGACACTATATCGTTTATGATGGTCCAACAGCCTTATTTTCAAATGCAGAGCCTCGTTTAAAAGGAAGTATTATGCTTGCAGGGCAGACCTATAAAACTCTTGAACTTGACATCAGAAGTGGTGTTATTAACGAGAATATAGATCCGTCAACTCCTATTTCAAAATTTGTTCCGGATGATGGTGTTATGACAACTGCATACGCGAGTGTACCATGGTTTAAAAATAATGTACTTACAACAACTACCACTGTAACAACGCAGACCCCCATGGTTACTTCAACAGGAGTAAAAATAAATATTAATGGAATGGATGGTCCATCAAATGGAGGTACAATTAATACACTCACCGGATTTCATGGAAGAAAATGGTTAGATATGACTTTGACACCGTCATTAACTAAATTAAATGCATCTTATCAGTCCTGGATTGATATTCGCTATGCGGAAGTTCTTTTAAATCGTGCTGAAGCAGCACTTGAATTGGATCAAAATGGAGTCTCTACATACAATAGCAACAACATGAAAACTGACGCATTTATGTGTATAAATAAGATTCGTCAAAGAGCCGGAGCTAATCTATTGTCTAGTGCGTCAGATCTTTCCACAGCACCTGCTTATGCAAAAGGGACTGCATCTGGTTCATTCGTTCAGGCTCCAAATAGAGGATTACAAATACTTCGTATTGAGAGGTATAAAGAACTTGCTTTCGAACATAAAATTTATTGGGACTTATGTCGTTGGTTTACTTTTGATACACAAATATATAATTATAGGAGAAGGATGCTTTGTCCATTCCTTTTTGCAAAAGGCGCAACATTAGATGCAGCTGGTTGTCCTACAGGAAAATATATTTATGATGCCCGTGTATGTGAAAGAGCGAATGATAATTTGACTTTCTCAACAAAATATTATTACAGCCCGATTCCGACCTCTCAGATAGCTGTAAATCCGTTGTTAAAGCAGAATAATCAATATTAATTTAAATATTTTTAGATGATGAATAAAATATATTATTTTTTCACTTTTATAACCCTTTTATTGTGTTTATCTTCTTGTGAATTGGATAATTATAGTGGTCCAAATGCAGAAATATCAGGGAAAATTTTAGATCAGGACGGGACTCCTTTACAATTGGAGCCGGGAAGCAGTAATATGCGAATCAAATTGGAAGAGTTAAGTTGGAAGAATAGTAATCCGACTGTTTCTATATCTCCACAATATTTGAATGTGAAACTTGATGGAACATATCAGAATACTAAACTTTTTAGTGGTACATATAAAATAACGCCCGTTGAAGGAGCATTTTATCCGTATGCTATTAGTGGTGACACGACAGAACTAAAAGGGTCTATTGTGAAAAATTTCACGGTTGTCCCTTATCTCCAAGTTTCATGGGTTGCTGAGCCCACGGTAGATAATTCAAATTATATTGTTGCGTCAGTAAAATTCAAGAGGAATAGCATTGCCGGAGTAACTGCCCCTAATTTGAATAATGCCATATTTTGTATCTCAACAAACCAGTATGTAGGCAATAATAATTACGATGGGCAGCTTATAACCGGAGTTATTTCAGTAACGAATAGCCAGGAAGGTCAAACTCTTAATTTTAAAACATCAAGAGCTGTAAAATACCTTCATACAATTTATTATGTGAGAGTCGGTATCTGTTGCAGCGATACTTATAAAAAGTATAATTATACTGATGTTAAAACGGTGGTCGTCCCTTAGGACTCAATTTTAAAGATAGGGGAATGAACTTACATTTCCCTATCTTTTATTTTTTTTGCAGGTTGGGTTAAATATGGTTAATTGTCTTGATTGCCAATAGCCAATTATAAATATGATAGGTACTTTTGATTGGTTAATATTTGAGATGATGGGGGACTCTATTTTATTGAAAAAAATAGTCTAATATGATTTCTAGAGTTTGTGTGTCGTCTGTTTTTAATGGGCTCAGACACAATTACAAATGAAATTAATGCAAATTTGAAAACCCATTAAAGATTTGGAATAGATGCCTTGGGATTGAGTACTGTTGAAGTGTGTTGGTCGATTCTATAGCGCTAAACATTTTATTTTCATGAAATTGATTTTTTTGATCAGGTAGGATGACATTTCCGTTAATGCCAATTGAGTTCGATATTTCTTTTAAATCATTGCACAAAACAAAATATTAGCCATGGATACAATCTTCGATGTTCTCATGAAAAAAATGTTTTCCTAATCTATTTATTTGTTATTAATTAACAGTATCTATCTGAGCGACTTATATAAGAAAATTAATATTTATAATATGAAAAAAATAGTTCAATTCACAGTGGGTTTGTTTTTCTTGACCTCTTTTTCTGCTTTGGCTCAGAGAAACTCAATTTATCACAAGGGCTGGATTGATTTCAACAAAAATGGTAAAATGGATTTGTTTGAAGATCCAAATCAGTCAACGGAGAAGCGAATTGCTGATTTGCTTTCGGAAATGACGATAGATGAGAAAACCTGTCAAACAGCCACGTTATATGGTTATGGACGCGTATTGAAAGATCAGCTCCCTACTGCAAAATGGAAAAATGAAATTTGGAAGGACGGTATTGCTAATATTGATGAACACTTGAATGGCGTAAAAAGCCATACGGTTTTTATCTCCGATAAATATACGTATCCGCACAGTAATCATGCGGAAGCCATTAATCAGGTTCAGAAATGGTTTGTGGAAGAAACCCGGCTTGGAATTCCTGTAGATTTCAGCAATGAAGGCATTCATGGACTGACCCACGATAGGGCAACGCCACTTCCTTCCCCTATTGCCATTGGCAGTACGTGGAATAAAGAACTTGTTTACAAGGCTGGAACTATTGTCGGGCGAGAAGCTAAAGCGCTTGGTTATACGAATGTTTACACACCTATTTTAGATGTTTCACGTGATCAACGTTGGGGTAGAGTTGTGGAAACTTATGGAGAAGACCCATTTCTAATTGCAGAATTAGGAATCAATATGGTAAAAGGGGTTCAAAGCCAGGGTGTTGCTTCTACGATTAAACATTATGCAGTGTATGGGGTTCCAAAAGGTGGTCGTGATGGAAATACGCGTACTGATGCACATGTTGCACCACGTGAAATGTTGCAAATGCATTTATATCCTTTTCGCCGGGTTATTCAGGAAGCACACCCAATGGGTGTGATGAGCAGTTACAATGATTGGGATGGTGAACCTATAACCGGAAGTTACTATTTTTTGACGGAGTTGCTCAGGCAGCAGTTTGGTTTTAGCGGATATGTAGTTTCTGATAGCGAGGCAGTCGAGTTTTTGTATAGTAAACATCGGGTAGCTGATACATATAAAGAAGCAGTAAGGCAAGTTTTTGAAGCTGGGCTGAACGTCCGAACCAATTTCTCGGATCCTAAAAAATATATACTTCCACTACGCGAATTAATTAATGAAGGCAAAGTTTCCATAAAAACCTTGGATGAACGTGTGTCTGATGTGTTGAGAGTGAAGTTTGAGCTGGGACTTTTTGATGCTCCTTATGTAAAAGAACCAAAGAAAGCAAACGAGATTCTTGACCCTAAGAATACTGCTGATTTTGTATTGGACATAGCTCGTCAATCTATTGTTTTATTGAAGAACGAAAATAAAACTCTACCTCTGGATATCAAAAAGATCAAAAATATATTGATAACAGGCCCTTTGTCCAACGAAACCAGTTTTCTTATCAGCCGTTATGGTCCTTCTCATCTGAATATGATCTCAGTATTGGAAGGTGTAAAGAAATATGTTGGAACGGCAACCAATGTAACCTATGCAAAAGGTTGTAATGTTACCGATGCTAGTTGGCCTGAAAGTGAAATACTTCCAACCGAGTTGACAACTTTAGAAAAGGCTCAAATGGATTCGGCAGTGCTAAAAGCTAAGCAGTCTGATGTGATTATTGCTGTGATGGGGGAAGATGAAAGCATGGTTGGTGAGACTAAATCACGTACCTGTTTAGACTTACCAAGCCGTCAGGAAAAATTATTGCAGGTTCTTCAGGCTACTGGTAAGCCGGTTATCGTTGTGCTGGTGAATGGACATCCGTTGACTGTTAATTGGGCAAATCGCAATGTAAATAGTATTTTGGAGACTTGGTTTTCCAACGCTATGTTCGGTCAGGCTGTGGCAGAAACACTGTTTGGGGACTATAATCCGGGAGGTAAACTGACTATGACGTTCCCTAAAACGGTAGGACAGATCGAATTCAATTTTCCTTATAAACCCGCTTCTCAGGCAGATCAACCTAAAAGTGGAGCCAATGGTTATGGCGATTCGCAAGTGAATGGAGCACTTTATCCGTTTGGCTATGGCTTAAGTTATACCACCTTTTCATTTTCTAATTTGAAAGTAACTCCCGAAAAGCAAAACAATCAAGGTGAAATTCAGGTGTCAGTTGATATTACTAATACCGGTAATAGAAAAGGCGATGAAGTAGTACAACTTTATTTGAAGGATTTTGTGAGTAGTGTTATTAATTATGATTATCAATTACGTGGATTTGAGCGTGTAACTCTTAATCCAGCCGAAATGAAAACTGTAAAGTTTATATTGAAACCTGATGACTTGGCTATTCTGGACAAAAACATGAAATTTGTTGTAGAACCAGGCAAGTTTGAAGTCATGATTGGAAATTCTTCTGTCGACATCAAGTTGAAGAAAGAATTTGAAATAGTGAATTGAACAGGAACTTAACTTTTTTGTATTCCTGTTCCAAATAGGATTAGAACATACACGTTTCAATTCTCATAATATCAGCGTGCTAATTTGGACCGTTACGAAGACAATTATCAAGTCAAAAGCTTCTTTTATTGGTACGATGTCAGCCAAATTTTATACAGTTCTCAGGCATACTTGATAATCTTGAACTGTCCTAGGAAGCTATGTTTGATATTCATTTTTTGAAAAATATAAGACATAGCTTATCTTTTTTATTGGTTGTAATGGAAGTTTAAATGTTGATTATCATGTAGTTTTCTTTACTTCGAGGCAAATAAAGCTAGAAGTGTTTATGAGAGGTAATCAACATATAACCAGAAATAGCTTTATCTATTTAAAAAGGGAAGAAAATGAATTGAAACGCTACTTTCTCAACTTTGTGACCAATTTCTGATTCGTCAAAACTTCGTTAACTGATTTGACGAATATAAACAAGAATCTTATCCGAAATCGCCACTGAAGGTTATTCAAATGACAAATAAATTTCGAACTACAAACTAAGGGCACTACGGGTTATAAGAGTAAAATAGCATGAAAAGATCACTTATACAGGTATTTAAACCAAATGGTCTGTCCTGTGCTAGTTCTCCCGATAAACCGAGACAAGCTATGCGATAACTAATCTTAAATATAAATGAATGTATGAAAAACGAAAATTCAATTTCTAAAATTCTTCCAGTGTTGTTCGGCTTTTTCATCATGGGTTTCTGTGATGTGGTAGGTATAACATCGATGCATGTCAAAGAAGATCTATTGGGCGGATTTAGTCCCGAATTCAGGGATACTCTTTCTAACATGATTCCTGTGGCATTATTCTCTATGTTTCTAATCTTCTCGGTACCAACAGGAATGATGATGAACAAAATTGGTCGCAAAAAGACAGTTATTTTAAGTAACGTTATTACAATTGTCGCTATGTTTATTCCATTAATCGAATACACTTTTGTGATGTCATTACTTGCTTTTGCATTGTTGGGAATTGCTAACACCATTCTGCAGGTATCACTGAATCCGCTATTGACAAATGTGGTAAAAGGCGATAAGTTGACTTCAAGCCTTACTGTGGGACAGTTTGTGAAGGCAATATCGTCTTTTACCGGTCCCTTTATTGCAGCTTTTGCTGCTACCATGTTGGGTAACTGGCAATATATTTTCCCTATATATGCTGTTATTACAATGATTTCAACTGTTTGGTTAATAAAAACTACGATCCCGTTGGAACTCGTAACGAGTAAAGCCAGTTCTTTTGGTAGTGTGTTTGGTCTGTTAAAAGACAAAACCATTCTTCTTCTATTTCTGGGAATTGTTTTCGTTGTGGGTGTAGATGTTGGGTTAAACACAGCTGCTCCCAAGATTCTGATCGAACGTTGTGGTCTGAGCTCCAACGATGCAGGGTACGGTTCAAGTATGTATTTTGCTTTTCGTACAGCCGGTGCATTTATAGGTGCTATACTTTTAGTCAAATTCTCTGCAGAGAAGTTTTTTAAACTAAGCATAGTCGCGGCAGTGTTTAGCTTGGTCGCGCTTATCTTTGTTTTCAATCAAGTTGCTATTTTTGCTCTCTTTGCTATTGTCGGTTTCGCTGTAGCCAATGTATTCTCTATCATTTATTCTATGGCCATCCAATCTCGCCCAGATAAAGCTAATGAAATTTCGGGATTGATGATAACAGGAGTTTTTGGCGGAGCGGTGATTCCGTTCATTATGGGCTTGGCTTCAGATGTATTGGGTTCGCAGATTGGTTCTGTATTGATTATTCTGATTAGTGCTCTTTATTTGGTTCTTTGCGCATTTGCAGTTAAACCAAAAGCTGTTTTATAAAATTGAAAGAAGTGTTTTAAGGAAAGAAAAGTGTGTCAGATTTTTCATCGAATCAGACATTCTTTTCTTTCTTTTTTGCAAATAATGAATTTTGGCAAAGTAAATTGTGAAATATTGTAGAGCCATATGATCAAATGAATATCGGTGGTATGTGGTTTTATCCATTTACTTTTCTGATTTGGTGATTTATGGCACGTTTAAAGACAAGATTATATCTAGTTTCAAAAGATAAAATTGAAAAATATTATTGTTTTGTTAGCAAAGGAAATCTGTGATAAATTCACGGAATTGTCATATGAAAGCAGCTGATTTTAACTTAGATGTGCATCTTTTCGTCGAAATAGATGTAATGTAAAATGATATAAATCACGGTTAGTCCCCATATGTTTAATATGTTAATGGGATCAAAAAAATAACTTTAAAAGTTGTATGATCGATTATCAAATAAGCGAATATATTTATTCGATTTGTGTCATATTCATCACTCTTTTATTTTATCTTTGCATTGTATTAGCATAAATTTCATATCATGACAAGTAAGTTAAAGTTAAATTCTATTTTTCTTCTCATTGTTATTAGAATTGTTTCTATGCCAGTATTACAAGCTCAAGGATTGAAATTTTATGGTAACAAAGAACCGATTGGACAGCGAACTACTTTTTCTGTTTTTGACAAAGGACGTGTTCCTGTATTTACCCAATATATTGACCTAAGCTTAGAACTGAAAATTCAAGATTTTTACACTTTTGGATATTTATTCCACATTGTTGACACTAAAAACAATGTAGCATATAGTTTCACGTACACATATATAGATAAATCGTTGAGTTCTTTCAAATTCAATACGGAGGGGAAGGACAATCTAATCTCGATGAATTTTGTCAATGATTCTATCAGATCAAAATGGATACCTGTTCGGCTGCATATTGATCTAGCTTCTGGGCAGAGTTCGTTGTCTGTTGCAGGAAAAATAAAGCAAAGTATTAGCAAGCTAAAGATATCAAAACATTTACAACTGGCTCTCACTTTTGGGCGGAGAGAAAATCTAGTTGATGTTCCACCATTTATGATTCGGAATTTGTCTATTTCAGGAGACAAGCAATTATTTAGCTTTCCTCTTAACGAAAGTGGCGGAAATAAGGTACATGATGCAAACGGGGAAGTACAAGGGAATGTAATTAATCCATGCTGGTTAATTAATGAATTCTACCACTGGAAAAAAACTCTTACGATTGAATCAAAAACGATTCTGGGTTCAAAATTTAACAACAATACACAAAGCATATTATTAATAAACCAAGATTCGCTCTTTACTTATGAGGTTGGAAAAAATCAACTTTCGAGAAAAAAATACGCGAATAAAATGCCGTTTGAAATGTTGCTGGGTACAAATTTTGTAGATGAAACAGCGAATAAAATTTACGCCTACGAAATACACAGCCTTCCTACAGGAAGTACAACCACCGCAGTATTAGATGTGCCTACATTAACCTGGCGAACTATTGGAAAGGCATATACGCCAATTCAGTTGCATCATCATAACGGTTTTTTAGACAAAAGAAGAGGACGGTATATCGTGTTCGGTGGCTTTGGTAACCGGCGATATAGCAATAGTTTTCTATCTTATAACTTTCTATCTGACCGTTGGGACACATTGAAATTTAAAGGAGACAATATCTGCCCTCGGTTTTTCTCTGCAATGACCTCTTCTAAGAATGGGAACTACTTATACATTTATGGTGGCGTAGGTAATGACTCGGGTGACCAGAGCGTTGGACACAATTATTACAATGATCTATACCGTATAGACTTAACACACAAAACAATAAAAAAATATTGGGATAATCATCCGAGTGAGAAACAAGTTCCAGGGGAACGAATGATACTCTCAACAAATGGAAAGTATCTATACGTGTTACGTTATGCCGAATATAATGAAAATACTTATCTGCAACTTTATTGCGTTTCTGTCGAGAATGGATCAATGCAAAAATTGGGTGATTCTATTCGTTATGTATCTAAATCTATTGCATCAAATATCGCACTTTATTATAATGATGCTTTACAAGAATTTTACTGCATTACTCAAGAATTCGAAGAAAGTACCCATAGTGTAAAAGCAAATGTCTACACACTATCAGCCCCCCCCGTTGATCGGGCTGCTATTGAATTTTATTTGGCAAAAAAAAATACACCAAGCCTCTTTCCAATTATTTCAATTGTAGCCTTGTGTATTCTCCTCTTCTTCTATCTGCGTAGTAACCTGAAAGGAGGCAAAACGGGGACTAAGAATGAATCAATAATTTCCCCCACTACAACTACGCCAACACCTATACCTTCTTTTGTATCTACCAAATCTTCAATACCGGTTTTTGAGCTGTCTGAGAGAGAGTCGACTCCCACAAAAGAGTTTAACAAAATTTATTTATATGGTATCTTTACTATATATGGAAAGTCGGGAAGAGACATCACTTACCTTTTTAGCCGAAAGCTTAAGCAAATATTTATATATATATTATTGAATAGCGAAAAGGAAGGTGTTAGTTCGGCACTACTCAACAATCTTTTTTGGCCTGAAAAAACGGACGAAAAAGTAAAAAATCTCAAAGGTGTCACCATAAGTAATCTTCGAAAAGCATTGACAGAGATTGATGGTGTTGAGTTAGTTTATGAGAAAGGTTTTTTCATAATTGTGATAAGCGAACCTTGCTATTGCGATTATTTCAGTTTAAATAAATCCTTGGTTAAGCAGCCTCAATTGTGTGATGATTTATTATCCATTTGTGAAAGAGGTAAATTGCTGGAATGTACTAAACAAGAACTTTTTGACAAATACAAACGGGATTCTGAAGATCTCATCTTCTCTGTTCTTCCGCAAGAGTTACCTGTACTATATAGTAAAAATGAATTTAGACGGGTGCTACGCATATGTACTATTCTTCTAAAATTGGATCCTTTGTATGAATTGGCTTTGTTCTATAGTATCTATTCTTATAATCGCCTCAATGAGTTTGAAAAACTCTTTAAAACATACGCTGTATTTGTTGCTGAATACCGCAATACAATGGGACAAGCTTATCCCAAAAGTTTAGAGTCTTTGATCCAAGAAGAAACATAAAAGGAGGTTTCTTTTCTCGGTTGATGATAAACTCTTTTAAAATATAATGTTTAATAACAATTAATCCTTGTGAAAATTTAATTAGCATCTCCTTTTTTTCAGAAGTAGCCTGACGCTTTGCGTTATCCAATTCAAATACTGTCCGTATCGCCTCGATGTTGTCCCGTAGCTTTGCTTTCCGATTAAAGACCATACGCTTCGATATGAATCAAGATGGCTCCAGTTAGCTCCGTATAAAGCGCATCGTATTCGGATGTATAAGCGAAATCATCCGAAAGAGGGTATTTTGAAAAGATTTCTTCTAATGAAGGCAGTAATTTAAATGCAAATTCCCCGTCGCTTGCGACGAATCTCATTTTATATGGAGATAGAGAACAATTAATACCCCGTCAGCTTGCGGCGTGGGTAGTTTATTCAATTCAAAATCGGAGTATCAATTCATCGTAGTTGTTCCCAACTGAACTATTATTGGAAAATGCTTCTTACAAGAAAGAACAACCTGCTTTGCGACCCATTGTCGAAAATGAATGCATGGATAACTGTTTAGTCGATAGCTCAAAGCGATAATTACTTCCAGATTGAAATATTCAACAATACATTTCTGATCGTTGCTAAGAATTTGAGTCTCTTCTTTTTTTACCTCTTTATCTCCAAAACTATTAGATTTGAATAGGTATTTTAGTTTAGCCTCTACAGAAGAAAGATAAATATTAAACATGGAAGCTATCTCGTTCTTTGTCATCCATACAGTTCCATCTTCAGACAGCTCAATGTAAATATGAATATTGTCTGAATTGATATTTCTGATTGTTACTGTTCCCCGTTTCATAACTCCTGTTTTTTTAAGGTGACTTTTTCCATATTGTCCAATTTACTGGAAAGCAATTCCATGTCCCTACTAATTTTTTCATTCGTAATGCGGGCATAAATTTGAGTTGTCTGAATATTCGTATGTCCTAACATTTTTGATACGGTTTCGATAGGGACACCTTTGGATAGAGTTGTCGTCGTGGCAAAAGTGTGACGCGCTAGGTGGAAAGTAACATTCTTATGAATATCACACAAATCAG
>Ga0302210_10000191_pt1 | contig 28995 bp, 18 predicted proteins | sample II_Fen_E3_2_FD_198793 | JGI IMG/M metagenome (GOLD analysis project Ga0302210, IMG submission 198793) | Peat permafrost microbial communities from Stordalen Mire near Abisko, Sweden - II_Fen_E3_2 | ecosystem: Environmental > Terrestrial > Soil > Wetlands > Permafrost | place: Sweden: Abisko... | reverse complement strand
CGAGAGTAATTACAGTGATATTCGGGTCTTGTTTTGCCGGTGGAACTTTTATTGTTAAGGCAATTTTGTCACTAGCAAACACTACGGGTGAACCGTCAACCAAAGTTGCCGTCACAATTTTCCCCGAGAAAGCAGGAAGTCTCAATTCATCCTGATTAAACTTTTTAGCATGGATAAATACTTTATTACCCTTGCGTGTACAATTATATTCCGGAGTCGGAATGTATGGACCGCCTTGTGTTCCATAAACCGCTTGATTGTTAGCACCTATCCACTTACCTATTTCTTTTAATCGGGCAACAAAAGCAGGTTCAAATTCACCCAATGCATTTGGACCAACGTTTAAAAGTAAATTACCGTTACCACCAATGCAGCTGGTTAAAACATTGAGTATGTATTTTAAATCTTTTGGTTTGTCATCAATCTGCCATGGCCAGCCTTTACCCATGGTTTCGCAGGTTTCCCAAGGCACAGCATTGCAATAACTTCCTACGCGATTTTCGGGTGTTGCATAATCACCCCATTTACCAACAAAACCGTGCGATTCGTCGGAATGAATAGCTTCCAGACGATTGTTTATAATTGCCTCAGGTTGGAGTTTACGTACAAGCTTATAAGTTTCTTCGGGAAGAGTAGGATTAGGAAGACCATCAAAGTCAAACCACACCAATGAAATTTTACCATAATTGGATAAAGCTTCGGTTAAATAGCCGTGCATCCTTTTTTGGAAAACTGCATTTGTTTTGGAACGACAATCCGGGTCACGCCAATCGCCAGGTGAAAAGTAAATACCGATAGGCATATTCATTTCGTGAGCAGCATCAGTTAGTTCGCGCAATACGTCACGTTTGAAAGGAGTGTTGGTAATTTTGTATTCGGTCAGTTTCGAATCCCACATCACAAAACCATCATGATGTTTGGCTACGAAAATAATGTATTTCATGCCGGCATCTTTAGCATATTGAATCCATTTGTGAGCATCGAAATTGACTGGATTAAACTGTTGATACAAGTGGTCGTAAATGTTTGTAGGAATCTCCTTACCACGGCTCCAACTAATGTCAGCACCTGTAAGTGTACAAGGACCCCAATGAATAAACATTCCAAAACGGGCATCTTGCCACCATGCAAAACGTTCTTTGTCTTCGGGGCTAAGTGTTTTTTGTGAAAAGCCAGTTTGAAAACCTAGTAAAAGAATTAATGCGGTGAAAATTGTTTTTTTCATGAGAATTAAAGGAATATATATTTTTATTGATGCGATTTCCGAACGAAGTAAAATAGGAGTAAATTGTGAAATCGACAGTTGAGTACCTTCACTTATTTACTATGCTGAACTGTACCACAAAAATAGATGTAAGTTTTAAATACAAGAATCAGAATCTTCTGTTTTCCAGCAGAAAAACAAAATATCATTATCTTAAAGATAAATTATCAAATCATAAAGCGTTTGGCAAATAAAGCTTTCCGAATCTATGTTTTTAAAGCAGCATATAATATAAAAAAGGGCTGTGCAAATTCCATAATACACAGCCCTCTTAATTTAAACAGATATTAATAACCAGTATTCTGAGTCAGATTCTTGTTAATATCCCTTTCAGATTGAGGGATAGGCCACAATTCATTCACACCTTTTTTGAATGCTCTGGTTTTACCCATCACAAAATAACCTTCAGCATCAACAGGATATGTTGTATAATTTGCTGGATCATTGGTGAGTTTCATTCCGTGATAAGTACCGTTAAGTACATCGGCGGCAATACCCCAACGTAGAATATCATAATATCTCAGACCTTCCCAGGCAAACTCAACCCTACGTTCTCTTCTAACAATTTTTCTCAGTTCGGTAGGATCAGTAATAGTAACAGCAGGCATATTTACTGCTGCACGACCACGAACTTTATTAATTGTTTGATCAAGTAACGTCTGATCAATGGTTGCACCTGATTCCAATTTTGATTCCAAATAACTCAAAAGAACTTCAGCATAACGGATAATAGGCCAGTTGCCCCCGTAATTCATAAGGTTTCCGTTGAAACCTTCATCCATAAATTTACTGATACAATATCCACTCCAAACCGGGTACTTGCCAAACTTATCTGCATCACCCGATGTTGGGTTGGTAGTATAAGTAACTCCTCTAAATTTACCTCTGTCAGGAATCAATACGGACGCATCCAACCTTGGATCGCGGTTATTGTACGGATTGTTTTTATCATACAAAGGCGATACATCAATTGTTTTGCCATCGGTACATTCAAAATCCTTAACCAGTTCATTATAAGGAGAAAATTGATGCCAACCATTGAACATCTCTGGATATATAAATTGTAAAACAACTTGTTGATAAACATCTTCCTTGTACTGTGAGGTTAATATAAACTCTTTATTCTGTTCATTGGCTTCCCAAAATAGCTCTCTGAATTTAGGGTCAATAATATAGGTATTATTATCAATAATTGTTTTATAGGTGGCAACAGCAGCAGTCCATTTTTGTTCAGCCATTTGCAGGCGTCCCAATATTGCCAAGGCAGCCCCCTCTGTAATACGACCATTTTCAGCATCTGGCCGGGTTAATGGAAGGGCTGCAGCGCTTTCTTTCAATTCTGTTTCGGCAAATGCCCAAACATCAGCTCTTGGAGCCCTGGTAACGCTATTGGCTTCTCCAACAGTAAGTACCTTCTGAATTAAAGGAACATCGCCAAAATAGAAAGCCATGTTAAAATACTCGAAAGCCCTGATAGTTCTAACTTCAGCAACCATAATGGATTTTTTCGACGCATCCATTGTGATTTGATCGATATGCTCCAAAAAATTATTACAGGCAGTTATTCTTTTGTATGAATGGCCCCAATAATCACTTATCATTCCATTGGTTGAATTTAGGGTTCCGTCAGTTATTTTATCTGGATTTCCTTCTTTCTCAGCCCCATTTCCAGCCATAATATCCATTTGTACCAGGGACCAGGGAGTCCAAAAATCATCACTTGTCCATTCACCCCAATCCTTGTTTCTTGACCTATAACACCCGGAAAGCGCGAGTGTAGCATCACTTTCTGTTTTCCAGAATGTAGCATCAGAAACTGAATCTAATGGTTGTTTATCGAATAAATTGTCATTACAACCCGAGTTCACCACTCCTAACAATACTAAGACAATCCATATTTTAGGTATTATTGAATTAAAATATTTATTTTTCATTTTCTTAAATTTAATAGTTTACAACTGATTAATTTGCAATAATCTTAAAATCTAATATTTACACCAAAAGTATTAATAGCGGTAATCGGAGAAAACGAAGGACTGTCTCCCGTGTTTTGGTACATTTCCGGATCCCAACCTGTATAAAAGTGATTGAACGAAAAGAGGTTCTGACCGCTATAGAAAATTCGCAAATTGTCTAATTTGAACTTTTTAGTTATACCTTTGGGAATAGTATATCCAACTTGTAAATTCTTAACCCGAAGAAAACTTGCGTTCTTCATAAAGAAAGTTGATGTTGGATACTCTGACATATTCACACCACCTGTAATTTTAGGATAGACTGCATTGGGGTTGGGGTTTGCTGTTGTCCACGCACCATCAGCCTGCCATCTTTGTATGTTCCCCCCATTATAGAATGCAAATGCCATATAAGAACCCATTTGTTCTTGGTATCCCCCCAAGCCTTGCAATAACAATGAAAAATCAAATCCTTTATAATCTGCAGTAAGGGTAGCACCATAAGAATATTTAGGGGTCGTACAACCTATCACTTTGCGGTCATAAGTAGCATCTACCTTACCATCAGGCACACCGTCAGGTCCGCTGATATCTTTATAACGGATTGATCCACCTCCAACGTAAGGGGTATAAGGCTGACTAGCGTAACTTGCTATATCAGCATCATTCTTAAATAAACCATCGGCTACATATCCATAAATAGCACCAATCGGCTGACCAACAAAAAGTCCTTTACCTATATCTTGCTGTAAACCATCACCGAGTTTTACTACTTTGTTTTTAATATATGAGAAATTAGGGGATACACCTATTTTTACTTTACCAATATATGTATGATAATTCAACACCACTTCAAATCCCTTATTATTGACCTCACCAGCATTATACTCTGCGGTACCTAAACCCAACACCATTGAAACTGATTTGGGGTAAAGAATATCGTTTGTAGTTTTATTGAAATAATCAATTGTCATGCTTAGTTGGTCTTTTAAAATGGAAAAATCAAGACCGATATCTGAAACTGCTGTTGTCTCCCATCGAACATCAGTGTTCGGTAATTGGGCTAACTTGATTCCCGAAGCAAGCGTTCCTCCAAAGGTGTAATTATAACCGGTTCCTAACACAAATTGGTAAGGGTAACTAGAGATATTCTGATTCCCTAATTTTCCCCATGATACACGAAGTTTCATATTATTAATCCACGATGCATTCTCCTTTAAAAAGGGTTCCTCTGATATTCGCCAACCTGCAGAGACAGAAGGAAAAAGTCCCCATCTATTATTTTTGGGAAAACGGGAAGTTCCATCATATCTAGCATTAGCTTCAAAAAGATATTTACCATCAAAGTCATAATTTATCCGTCCAAAATAAGAACGCAACGCCCACTCCGATCCGGAACCGTATGCCTGCATATTAGTCATAGCACCTGCATTTAATTCATACAATGCATCATTAGGAAAATTGTCCCTTGATGCCTGATTCCATTCTTCCTTATAGGATTCCTGTGAATACCCTGCCAAGACAGTAAAATTATGCTTTCCAATTTTTTTGTTATATTGAAGCAAAGACTGCAAAGTGAGTAAAGAATTATCTCCTGAATTTACATTTAAGGAGTTGGGGCCATATGTTTTATTTGCATCAAAAACGAAAGTTGACTGATACCACTTATTAGTATAATTGTTATACTTATAACCTGCTTTTCCACTAAGTGTTAAGCCTTTAATTAGTTCCCACGAAAGTTCCATTCCGCCCAGAAAATTCTTGGATCTGTTATTAGTAAACGATTCACTTGACATCCAAGCCTCTGGTGCATAATCATCCTGATAACCCCATGTTCCATCCGATTTTTTACCCGCAATAGTATTAGGCTCACGAACAGCAAATCCTATCATGGCATTCATATCTCCAGTTGAACGAGGTTCGTTGGTATTTCGACTATATCCCTTTAAATCAACTTTCAATCTCAGATTTTCCTTAATTTTACTGTCGAAATTTAACCCTAGATTATACTGTTCAAATTTATCTTTGGCTACGACATAGTTCTGATCCAGGTAACCCAGTGAAAAAAGGTAGGAATTATTTTCGTCTCCACCTGAAAAATTCAGGTTATGACTGGTTTGAAAACCTGATCCTGTGCTCAATAAATTTTTCAAGTGGGGTACATTGGGATAATTATCAGGGTCAGAACCATCTTTGTATTTGGCAATTTGTGCGTCAGTATAACCTCCCTTCAAGGTAGCATATTCCCATGAATCAAGGAATTGTGGTAATTCAGTTACCTTTTGCCAGCCCACATAATTGTTATAGCTAACCTGGAGTTTGCCTTTTTCTCCGCGTTTGGTTTCAATCAGAATAACTCCATTTGCAGCACGGGTTCCATAAATAGATGCTGAGGCAGCGTCTTTTAATACCGAGATACTTTTTATGGCATTAGGATCTACATCATTAATGTCACCCGCCAAACCATCGATTAATACCAATGGACTAGTTCCGGCACCCGAGAATGTACCCAATCCCCTGATTTTTATATCGGAACCATCGGCTCCCGGGCGACCGGAACCCTGTGAAACTGTAACACCACTGGCCAAACCTGCCAAGGCCTGTGATGCTTGTGTTATAGGTCTGTTTTCAAGATCTTTGGCAGACACTGTACCCACGGATCCAGTAAGATTTATCTTTTTTTGAGTACCATAGCCAACTACTACTACTTCATCTAATGCTTTAGTATCTTCTGCAAGAATAATATCTATTTTGGTTTTACCTCCTATAGCAATAGATTTGGATAGATATCCTATGTAAGAAACGGTTAAAGTGGAAGGAGAATTAACGTTATCTAACATAAATTTGCCATTAACATCAGTAATAGTTCCATTTTGTGTTCCCTTAACCAGAACACTTACACCAATCATTGCTATTCCTTTCTCATCTGTTATTGTTCCCGAAATCCCTTTTGATATCTTGGGTCTGGAGGTTATAACAATATGAGAACCTCTAATTATGTAATTACAATTGGTTTCTTTTAGAAGTTGGGTCATTACGTCGCCCAGCTTATCTGTTGAAACAGTACCTGATATTTTTTTATTTGGATCTAGAGAAAAATCCTCATAATCAATTGTCATTTGAGTCTGTTTCTCGATTTGATTAAACGCCGAACGTAACGTTAAATCAGTTCCTACAAGAGTTATTTTTTGGTTTTGCGCTCTTCCCGCTTGGGTTGAGAGGATGAAAATAAATAAAAACAGCATTTTGGTTAACAACTGCAGCCTATTCATTTGGTTTTGTGTGATTAAATTCATATTTTTGCATTTTAGATTTTGTAAATACTATGTTTTTTTAAACTGAATCATGTGATTTTACAATTTCAACCCGGGGAGAACTGATTTAGCCGTCTATCTCCTCGGTATTTTTTCTCATGTTACCTCCTTGTTTTTTTAGTTTATATAAATAATATTGCCCTTTATTTTATAATTAAATCCTTTAATAAGCTCATGTAATACAGCAAAATTCTCTCCTACAGTTTCGTTAGGCATAAACTTCACATTATACATTCCTGTTCCCAATTTTTGCTTGTCATAATAAATAGAAACATTATGTCGTCGTTCAATATCATTGAAAATTTCTTGTAGAGTTGCAGATTGAAATATTAAGTAACCTTGCTTCCATTTGGCTTTTTGCTTTGCATCAATACTACTTATAGTGATTTTCTCTGAATTATGAGAAAAAACCAGCAAATCATTTGGAACAAGAATTCTGTTTTCAGGCTCTTTTTTATTTATTTCCACGCGTATACTACCTTCTTCTAGCATTGCTTTTGTTATACTGTCTCCTGGAAATGAAGTAACTGTAAATACAGTTCCCAAAGCTTCAACTTCAATATGATTTGTTTTTACTATAAATGGTTTTTTCTTGTTTTTTACTACTGTAAATTCTGCTTCACCGCTTAAGTACAACGATCGAATGTTGCCTCTAAATTTTTCTGGATAAACCAGCAAAGATCCGGCGTTAAGCCATGCTACAGAACCATCCGGTAATTGGATTGATTTTCGCTCTCCATAAGGAACAAAACATTGTAACATCTTTACTTCACCAAAGCGTTGAGTCGAGTTCATAAAAAAGTACGACGTCAATGAGCCTGTGATAAGAAGTGTTATAGCAGCCGCAACACGAATTAGCTGAGTCATTTTAAACCTCTTTCTTGAAGATTCTTCTATCAAAAGATGTATTTCTTTCAAGTCTTCAAATGTTTGTGCATTAGCATCCGTTGATTCTTCTGTCCATATCTCTTGCATAGCTTTATTTTTCTCATCAATCAACCTGTCACTAGTAAGCCATTGACCAAATTTATTTTTAATGTCTTTGGTCTGAGATTGAGAAAAAAAACTACGGATGTAATCTAATGTTTCTTGAGCATTCATATTCTGGGCATATATAGAGAAAACGGTTATCTATTTACGAACGCACGTAGTAAATCAATTTTTTTAGAAAAAAAATAAATTAACTAGCTTTGTTATTTTACGAAGGGTGGCAAGAGCCAGTGTCAACTGGTTCTCTATCGTACGTTTGTTTAAATTGAGACGGAGTGCTATTTCATCATTAGTAAGACCATCTTTACGACTCATCGTGTAAATAATCTTTCTTTGAGGAGGCATTTTATCAATAGCTAAATCGATAGTCAATTCCAACTCTTTAGCATAAATGTCAGCCTCAATCGGTTCCTCATAATCGAATTGATTAAACTGTTTTGTTTCATATTTTTTCTTTACAAGTATATGATCGTAATAATCATATATTGCATGACGAGCCATTTGAAAAAGATAAGATTTAAATGAGCTCACTCGGGAAAGTGTAGCTCTATTTGCCCATATTTTGAAAAAAATATTTTGCGATATATCCTTTGCCTCTTCTTTATCTTTGATAAAACCATCAATGAAATGAATCAACTTAGGCTGGTAGTACATAAATAAAGCATCGAACGATTGTTGATCATCGTTAGACATATTTTGTAAATAGACTAATTCAAGGTTTGAATCCATTATTATAAAAATACTAAATTTAAGGTGTAAATAAAGATAATCTTTATTTAGTTGCGGGCAAAAATACAATAAAATATTATAGAAGTCAAATTAATGTAAACTTGATTCTTTTTAACCGAACACATCCAACAGAAATAACAGGGAATGAACATTTCCGAAATTCAAAGCTATCTAAGTCAAACAGCGCAATCAATGAACGACAGAAATAAAGTATCAAGCTTTACAAACAGTTAATATACAAAATAGTACAATATATAAAATAGATTTCAACTTATAATGCAATTAGAATATTGATAAAGCAAAATATAGGTATTTCATGAATTCTATATAAATATAATCACTAAATCAAAAAAAATATTACTTTTGTAACCATTGGTACGCATTCCGAGTAGCTATAGTTTTATAAATAAAGGAAAACGTAAATGTCTATTAAGGATATAAATGAAGATCTAATAATGAAAATTTCCAAGGGTGAAGAAAAAGCTTTTTCTTTACTCTATGACTGTTATTATACCTATTTAAATACCGTGGCACTTTGTTATATATTCAACAAAGATGTTGCAAACGAGATAGTAAATGATGTATTTATCAATATTTGGCATAAACGTCACACACTATCCTATCCAATCCATTCCTATCTTATTCAGTCTGTCAAGAATGGATGCTTGAATCATATTCGGGCTCAACGAACAAATGAACGTGTGTTGACAGATCATAAAAAACAGTTACTCGATTTTCAGGAAGAGTATATTCTGTCTAATCCAACTCCGTTGCAATATGTGGAAGCACATGAAATTGAAAAAGAAGTTCAGAATGCAATAGCACACCTCCCAGAGAAATGTAGAAGTATTTTTGAGCAATATCTGTTTTTAGGCAAATTACCAGAACAGATTGCAAAAGAACAATTGATAACAGTTAGCACCGTTAGAGTTCAAATTAAGAATGCGATGGATAAGTTGAAACTATCACTTAACCACCTTATATGTGGTTTGTTACTTATTTTTTTGAAATAATATTTATATCGATTGAAAACTGAATGCAAAGCGAAAATAAAGATTTTGACGATTTAATGATAGATTACCTCTCGGAAAGTATTTCCGAAAGGGATCAACAACGCCTCTTCGAGTTTTTAAATTCGAATGTGGATTTAAAAGCCCGCTTTGATGAGATGATAAAACTGCATGCTGTTTCGTTTATCCCTCTATTTGAAGTCGAAAAGCAAGCAAACTATAAACGCTTAATTCAACAAATTAAAGAAGATGTGACAATGGTTGGCTTGTCGCGCTCATGGGCAAATGGCTTTCGACAAATAGCTGCCATAGTAATTTTAGTAATTTCCGTCTCTGCCTCATTGTTTTATGTTTATAGAGATATTACTTCACCAAGTGATGCATCCATTTGTTATGAAACTATCGCGCCAATTGGTTCACAAACAAAAATTATTTTGCCTGACAGTACTGTTGTATGGCTCAATTCTGGTTCGTCCTTAAAGTATAATCAATCGTTTGGAAAGAAGAACAGAGTAGTTACACTTTCGGGGGAGGGTTACTTTGTGGTTTCAAAGGATAAGAAGAAACAGTTTACCGTTCATACAGAGTTTTTAGATGTTAATGATATAGGCACGATTTTCAATATAAAGTCCTATAAAAATGACCAGGAGATTACTATTAATCTGATTGAAGGTGCTGTAAATGTATATTTACCAGACAACAAAGATACCGGGACTTTGACGATGAAGCCGAATGACAAATTCGTATACAATAAAATTACAAAAAAAATAGATTGTTTTCAGACTGATGCTTCCCGTTCAGCATTTTGGACTACCGGTAAGCTTTGTTTTGTAGATGCCACCATTGAACAAATATCGAAAGACTTAGAACGCAAGTACAATGTAAAGATTAGAATATCAAACAATAAAATTAAGAATGAACTATTCTCTGGTAGTTTAAATTTGAATATGTCGCTTAAAGAGATTCTTTTGTATATTGACGTTGATAAAAAATTTAAAATATCCCAATTAGGTGACACCATAAATATTAAATAATTGATATTTATGACCTGATAGCTAACGGACAGAATTCTGTTTCTTTTGATAGTTGCTGTCTGACCTATTAAAAACAATAAAAATAATTTCAATAGAGTTGAATCTTTTTTACATACAGGATTCAATAATTTCCCCAGCCTTTTTGATATATCCTGTTTTTTTGAAAAAAAAAGAAAAAAATATAGGATTGCCCTAAATGTTTTCCGGTCGAGATGTGTATATAGTTATAGAATGCAATAAACAGCAATCTGATTAATTATAATGCAGGACAGGAAGAATCTATTTGAATATCTAATGAATAATCATTTATCAGGAAGCATTTCTGATGATGAAGAACGTATTTTAGTGGATATTATCAAGTCAGACCCCAAATATAAAATTCTATATAGAGAAATGGCTAAGACCAGAGCTATCTCATTTATTCCAATACTTGAAAAGGAAAAGGAAGTAAGCTACAAGAGTTTTATCAACGTTTTGCATAATGGATTATCGTCAAATGTCAGATCGATCTATTATCAACGTTTTTTGAAAATAGCTGCCTTGATAATCTTTGTTCTCTCAACCTCTGTTTCTTCATATTATATTTTTACAAACAACAACAGCAATAGCCGGTTGGCAACTTGCGAAACCTTCGTGCCACTTGGTTCACAAGTGAAAATAATTTTACCTGATGGTAGTGTTGCCTGGTTAAACTCTGGGTCAACATTAAAGTACAATAATTTATTTGGTAAAAAGGATCGAGAAATACTGTTGACAGGAGAAGGCTATTTTGAGGTAACAAAAGATAAGAATAAACCATTCCTGGTACATACCAATAATATTGAAATTAAAGTATTAGGCACTACTTTTAATGTTCGTTCTTATTATGATGATCCTACTGTAGAAGTAAATTTATTGGAAGGTAAAGTCAATGTTAAAACAATGAATGACAATAGTGCGAAGACACTAACATTGCTCCCCAATGAAAAAATGATTTATAACAAAGACAATGGGACAATGGCTTCATATAAAGCAGATGCAGCTAAGTCTGCTCAATGGACTATTGGAAAGCTTTGTTTTGTTGATGCTTCATTAGAAGATATTGCAAAAGACTTAGAGCGTAAATATGATGTACAAATTAAATTTGAAACAAAAAAAATAAAAAAAGAGATATTTTCAGGGAGTCTAAATTTAAATCAGTCACTTAATATGATATTGGATTATTTGGATGTTGATAAGAAATTCACTAAAATATATAGTGGGAAAACAATATTAATAAAAAACAATTAAAATAATAGAACATGAAAAACTCCACCTAATTTTCAGCTAGAATCTAATATCTAGTAAACAGTAGTAATTTTTAAATCTTAAATTAATCACAAATGAAAAAACAAATTAATTACGCAATGAAACATTTTGTTTCATTCAAGTTATTGGTCTTGCTTTTATGTTTTTTTTCTACAGCAATGACTTTTACAACTTCTGCTCAAGAGTCAAAAATCACATTAAAATTAAAAAAAGTCACATTGAGTGAGGTTCTCAATCAAATTGAGAAAAAGTCTTCATACTCTTTTTTGGTAAGGAGTAATGATGTAAACTTAAAGGAAGTAGTTTCAATTAATGTTGAAAATAAGAGCGTAGAGGATATCTTAACTCAGCTTTTTGATCCTAGTCAAATTAGCTTTGAAATTACAGGGAAAAGTGTTTCAATCTTTAAACTCCAAAACAATTCAAACTCTCCTAAGGAACAGAAAAAGGTGTCTGGAATCGTAACTGATCAAAATGGAGAGCCTATCATTGGAGCTTCAATAATTGAAAAAGGAAGTAAAAAAGGAACGATTAGTGATGTTAATGGAAAGTTTATATTGGAAAACGTTAATTACAACACATTTTTAACTATTTCGTATATCGGATATCTTTCAAAATCTATTGTTGTAGGTGCTAAAACAAGAATAGATGTTGCCCTTGTTGAAGATAGCAAAGCGCTAGATGAAGTGGTTGTGGTAGGCTATGGTACAACAACCAAATCGAACCTGACAACTTCAGTTTCTCAGATAAAAACTAGCGATATTCCAGCAGCAGGAAATAGCTCGGTAAACGAGTTGTTGTTTGGTCGTGCTGCCGGATTGCAGGTTTCAACTCAGAGTGCTGAGCCGGGTGGGAACATTAGTTTATCTGTTCGTGGACGAGGCAATCCATTAATAGTAATGGATGGTGTTGTAATGCCAAATGATGATCTTCAGCCTACACCAGGAATTACAGAACTAAATGGAGTTAAAAGGGGTGGATTAGGAAATATAAATCCGGCTGATATAGAATCAATTGAAGTCCTAAAAGATGCTAGTGCAGCCATATACGGTGTTGCTGCTTCTAATGGTGTAATTTTAATTACAACTAAAAAAGGGAAAGCAGGAAGGATGAATGTATCTTATGATGGCAGCCATTCTGTGGTGAGTAATATGAAATACTTACAACCACTCACTCCATCTGAGTATATGACATATTATAATATTTTTTCAAAAGATTGTTATGGCATTACTACCCCTAAATATAGTTCAACAGACATAGCTAATGCCGGAGCAGGAACAGATTGGTTAGGTCAGGTACTGAGAGCGGGAAGTATAGATAATCACTCAATAAATATAAATGGAGGTGGCGAGAGAGCAACGTACTATTTTTCAGGAAATTATTTCAATCAGGTGGGAACAATGCTGAATTCCGACATGAACAGATTTACAGGAAAAATGAATGTTTCATTTATACTAACTAAATTCCTCAAGTTTAACACTAACATTAGCGCTTCCAGAAATCATTATACAAATTCTACAGCTGGATGGCAAAATGGAGGTTCGGGTTCTATGGGATTCGGAGCATTACAAGCAGCGATTGCTTATCCAACTTCTCTCCCTTTAAAAGATTCAAATGGAAATAATACCCAATTTCTTGGCATTGGAAATCCTGTTTCGTTGTTGTCAATTAATGATAAAACAAATTCATCGAATGTATTTTCAAACTTTTCCGTTGACATTGACATCATCCCTAAAATGTTATCAGCCAAATTACTTTATGGAAATAATTTAGATAATGCGACCCGCAATTTTTATATTCCAAGTGATGTATTATATGGTTTAATATATCAATCACGTGGAGCCATTTCTACACAACAAAGGCAAAATCAAACAATGGAAGCCACATTGTCATTCAAGAAGAGTTTTGAAAATATATTCAATCTAGATGCAATGGCTGGGTGTGGTCAGTATGTATACGATGATAATGGATTCGGAATGACAGCAACAGATATGCTTGACGCAACCGGTACGAATAATATGGGTGCAGCACCAAGTAAAAATTCAATGACTTCTTATAAAAATTACGAAAAGAAACGATCCTATTTTGCAAGGGCGAATTTTGATATCCTTAATCGATATTTAGTTTCATTAGTGTATCGCGCCGATGGTATTGATAAATTTTTCCCTGAAAATAAATATGCCAGCTTCCCTTCTGCATCTGTCGGTTGGAAAATATCAAATGAATCTTTTATGAAAAGTTTAACTTTTGTTGAACTCTTAAAAGTAAGAGCGAGTATTGGTGTTACAGGTCTCCCGGTTGGAACTGCGGCTTATGGTCAATATATTGCTGACGATAATCAAGCTGTTTTTGACAATGGAGCTACAGTTTATAATCCTTATTATCTGAATGCTGTTGATCAACCTAATTTAAAATGGCAGAAAACAATAAATAACAATATAGGATTGGATTTTGGTTTGTTTAAAAATAGAGTCTCAGGTTCTATCGATGTGTTCCAAGATAAGATAACTGATTTGTTAACAAATAGGTCTACAAATCAATTGTCTATGATAGCAAGTGCTTATGACAATGGAGGTTCGCAAATAAGAAATGGAGTTGAATTTGCATTAAAAACGGTAAATATTGCCACTAAGAATTTTAATTGGGATATGGTGGTTAACATTACCCATTATCTTTGGCGTTGGGATACTCGATACAGCAATCAGGATTTACAACTTTACCAAGGAGTCAAAGACCCTGTAAATTCAATCTATGTGTTTCCAACGAATGGTATTTTAAAAACCGGAGAAACACCTAGTGCCTGGCAACCGGCAGCAGCTAAAATGGCTGGAGCACCTAAATTTGTGGATACAAATAAAGATGGGGTAATTGATTATAAAGATGTTGTTGCTTACAATAGAGATCCAAAGTATATATTTGGTTTCGGTAATAATTTCAGATATAAAGACTTTGATCTAGGTATATTCTTCTATGCTCAATTTGGAGCTAAAGACTTTAACAATACACTTCAATGGACAGATCCAAAGACTGTTGGAAGCGGAAATTCGAGTGCTACAAGTGATATCAAAGCTGTTTGGAGTACGGTGAATGAAAATGGAAATCTGCCAGGTGGCACTTATACCGAATCAGCCCTAGGCTTGCCAACTTCAGCAGATACCTATTTAGCCAGCAAAGATTTTGTACGTTGCCGTAACGTCTCATTAGGATATACAATTAAATCGACTTCACTTAGTAAATACTTTAGAAGTATGAGAGTATATGCCGATATTCAAAACCCATTTATATTCACTAAATATATTGGAGGTGATCCCGAGGTACAGGCTAGTGCAACTAAAGGTGGTCCAGCTCCATATCCGATGGCAAGAACATACTCCTTTGGTTTAAATGTTAACTTCTAATTTAAATTGTTATGAAAAAAATATTTATTTCACTATCATTCTTTGTGCTAATTTTTAGCAGTTGTACAAGTAATTTTGATCCTCAGCTATATGGTACTTTAGCACCATCTACTTTCCCATCTAATTTTTCCGAATATGAGTTATACACATTAGATTTGTACAAACCATTTTACTCTCGTTGGGGATATAACGGTGCTTTTGCATGGGAAAATAATTTCTTTAGTCCTGAATGGGGACATTTAATCATGTTCGATGGATCTACAGATTTAATGCCCGTCTTTACAAATTGGGGAGGGTTTTGGCAAGGCTTTACTTCTACTGATTTTACATTTATGAAAACTCAGGGTAGGGGTAGCCATTTTGAAAAAGTAAGATTCGTTACCCGGGCTACACAAATTATTTCTGATATTGAAAAGGCAACAATATTAAGTTCGGACCAAAAAACAGCTCTAATAGCTGAGGCCAAGATGGCAAGGGGTTGGACTATGTACTACTTGCTTCATATCTATGGTCCTGTTCCGGTCATTTTAGATCCAACAAAAATTGGGACTGATGCAGAAGCTGATCTAACCAGACCTACAAGAGCAGATTTTGTTACTTCTATTGAATCAGATTTACGTTATGCTGCAGATAATTTACCAAAAGCTCCAACAAATTACGGGAGGTTTAACAAAGGTTGTGCTTTGACAGTATTGATGCGCTTGTATTTGAACGAGAAAAATTTCGTTAAAGCAGAAAGTACTGGTCGTGAAATTCTTCCACTAGGATATAGTTTAGTAAATAATTACGCCAGTCTATTTGATGAAGCTACAGAAAAAAACTCAGAAACTATTTGGGCTGTATCATGCCAAAATCCGGTAACCACAGGGAACTTTAATGCTTGGCCTTTTTATTGTTATCCATCTAACTATGTAGGTAATAAAATTCCATCTGGTTGGGGTGGCAACGATGGTGGTGTTTTATCCGCCAATTGGGCTTTTTATGATTCATTTAGTTCTACTGATTCAAGAAGACAATTACTTATTCCTCAATATAAAATGAGTAAGGGGTCGTATAATGTAGGTGAAGATTCAATTAAAACCCGTGCAAATGGATTGAGAGGAGCTGTGATTGCCAAATATTCAGATAATGGAGGGTTAGTTAATTCTACTCAAGGTAATGATATTGTAGTTTGTCGTTACGCCGATGTACTACTGATGCTTGCTGAAGCCATTAATGAGAATAGCGGACCAACTCCAGAGGCTATTGGGTTCGTTAATCAAATACGTACACGTGCTCATGTAGCAGGCGTTTCTGCTTCGGAAAGTGCTTCGAAGGACGCGTTCAGAGATATGTTGTTTATCGAAAGAGGACACGAATTGTATTTTGAAGGTTTGCGAAAAATGGACTTGATTCGTATGGGTAAGGTGCAATCTGCTTTAACTGCTGCAGGAAAAACAGTAGGACCAAATTATAATGTATTCCCATTGCCAGATTATGCTGTAAATAATAGCAATGGCAAATTAAAACAAAATGATGGATACTAAACCATGAGCATTTGCTAGGCTAACTTGAACGCCTTACTGTTGATTTTTTTGACTGTAAGGCGTTCTATTTATTAATCAATGTGAGTAGAAAATTCTGTTTCTTGTTTCTTATAATTCAGTTCTGAATAGAAGCCGTGACAAACTTATACTTATAAACCATAAAAAATAATAATAAAAGCTGATCGAAGCAGGTGTTCGATTAGTGCTATTCGAATTTATAAATTTAATTATACATGACTTTAAAACGATTATTTTGGGCAATTGCCTTTGTTCTTTTTATTGTATTAAATGTAAATGCTCAAGGGGGAAAAGGAGGTTTCCTGTGTGCATTTATGGATGGTGGAGCGCAAGATCTTCGCTATTGCATAAGTACCGATGGGTATCATTTTACGCAGGTAAATGGAGGAAAAACGATTCTAAAATCCACCACTGGAGGAAAAATTCTTCGTGACCCACAAATTATAAAGGATAAAAATGGAGTTTACCATCTAATTGCTACAAATGCATGGGCGGGAAGAACCTTGGGCATGTGGGATTCAAAAGATCTGATTCACTGGACCAACGAACAATCTATTGCCATTGCGCCCGTAAATGCCGATAAAACATGGGCTCCGGAAGCAATTTACAACGAAAAGGGAAAGGATTACGTATTCTATTGGACATCGTCGTTAGGGAAAAATGATACTACCAGTTGGAGTATTTATTATGCCACTACTAAAGATTTTAAAACGTTTTCCGAACCGGCAATTTTAATGCACTCTGATGTTATTATTTTGGATGCCAATATTGTGAAATACAACAAAGATAAATACTATATGTTTTATCGGATTTATAGTCAGGTTTGGCGTAAAGAATCAGATCAATTACTGGGCAATTATACCAATCCAACCCTGATGATTGATGCAAATGGTGAAGGTCCTTATGTGTATGAGGTTAGAAAGCATAAGTGGAATATGGTGTGGGATTTGTACAAAGAAAATGGTGGATGGTATGGAATGGCCGAATCAACAAATCTAACTGATTGGAAATGGATTACTAACAAAAGTAACCCTTTTTACAATGAGAAAGTCTCTTTTCCATTGGGTGTTCGTCATGGCTCTGTTATACAAATTTCTGGCTCCGAATTGAATAAAATTCAAGCAGCTGGTTTTAATTAAATATGATCTAACTATAATATGCAAGTTGCTCGTATCAAAATAAATATTCTGTATAAAATATTGTCAACTCTGGAATGGAAAGTCTAAATTGTTAGTATTTTTACATTTTGGAAACATGGAGCAATTGCAAGTGTATTAGCGAGACAACATCAAACAACAATAAAACCAATTCAAGGACTGATGAAACTAAGAAGTTACGTGAAGGTGCTAATATTAATGTTGATGATATTCAATATATCGTTTATTGTAAAAGCTGCTAATCCAATCGACAGTAAAACAAAAAAAAACTTTGCTGATGCAGATGGACCAACACCTTACATTTTTTGGCAGTGGATGAATGGGTGTGTAACCAAGGAGGGTATTACATATGATTTGGAAGAATTCAAAAAAGTAGGAATAAAAAATGTTCAGCAGTTTCTTGTCGGAGGTATAGAAACCGATATTACTGATCCTGGTATTACAATTTTAGGAAATAAATGGACAGAATTAATGCGTTTTTCGCTAGATGAATGCCAACGTTTAGGACTCGATTTTGGAACTCATAATTGCCCGGGATGGTCAGCAAGTGGAGCTCCGGGGTTGAAGGTCAGTGATTCCATGCAAAAGCTGATTTGGGCTAAAACCTCTGTGTCCGGAAAAGCCTCTAAAGGCGCTACTATTGCCAAAGCAGAGGTAGATGCTAAGTGGAATTATTATAATGATATATGCTTAATTGCTATCTCCAAAGACATAAAGGTTCTAACTAAAGATAATATCATCATTATTACAGATGGACTTGATAGTTCCGATAGATTAAAAACAGCGCTGCCAAAAGGAGAGTGGGAAGTAATCCGGTTTGGGCATACAACTACCGGACAAATGAATCTAACTGCTCCGGTATCAGGACAAGGATTGGAAGTCGACAAAATGAGCCGAAATGCACTTGATAATTTCTGGGCCTTATATCCTGCAAAATTAATAGAGATGGCCGGAAACCATGCAGGTAAAACGTTTAAACGGCTGGAAATTGATAGCTACGAAGCCGGAAGTCAGGACTGGACACCAGAAATGTCTATTGAATTTAAAAACCGGAGAGGTTATGAATTATTTCCATGGTTGATCGTTAATGCCGGATATACTGTAGAGTCCAAAGAACTTACGAATCGTTTTAAATACGATTGGCAGCGCACACTAAATGAACTTTTTGCGGATAACTATTATAAATATCTTGAAGAATTGATTCATAAAGTTCCCGGGATGACATTTTTATGTGAACCCTATGGAACGGGAAAGAAGAATTTCGACGAAACCGCTATTCGTGGTATCGGCGATATGGTTATGTGCGAATTTTGGATGAAGCCAAGCACATGGGGTTGGGAAACGCTTTTACCTGTTGCCAGTAATGCGCATGTGAATGGGACAATAATTGTAGCAGCCGAAGCCTTTACCGGACAACCGCAATATGCCTTTCAAACTGATTTAGCTGAGCTAAAGGCAACTGGCGACCAGGCATTCTGTGAGGGGGTAAATCTTTTTGTGCTTCACGCTAGTGCCCATCAACCTTGGCCACTTTTGAAACCCGGAATGACGATGGGTTGGTGGGGTACTCAGTTCGGACCAGCGCAAATCTGGTGGGATCATGGTGCGGCAGAATGGGTGCAATATGTATCCCGTTGCCAGCTTCTCCTCCAAAAAGGGTTGTTTGTTAGCGACATATGCTACTTACAGCTTTCCGCCCAAAAGAGAACAAACATTCCGCAGGGATTTAAAGCTGATATTTGCAATGAAAAGGAGTTGTTGACACGATTTTCTGCAAAAGAAAATATGCTAAGGCTCCCCGATGGCATGACTTACAAGCTATTGGTGCTACCTAACAGTTGCATGATAGAACCTAAGCTTGCCCGAAAAATTGAGACACTTGTCAATGCTGGAGCCAGAGTTGTGGGAAATGGATTTACAGGGTATCCGGGTTTGAAAGATTACTCTGCTGTCAATGATGAAGTGCGTGCCATTAGTGAACGTTTATTTGGTCCGTTTGGAGCAAAAGACGTTACAGAAAGAAAAGTACGAAATGTTGGCAAGGGAAAAGTTTACTGTGGCTATTCCCCAGAAGAAGTTCTAAAATCAGAAAATATTTCAAAGGATGTAGAGTTGTTGGACAATGTAAAAGATGTTGCATGGATTCACCGGATTGATGGAAATGAGAATTACTATTTCATTTCAAACAGATCATCAAAAGACAAATCATACAAGATAAGCTTCAGAGTAAAAGGCATGCAACCCGAAATATGGAATCCGGTTTCGGGTCAGATTTCCGATGCATTAGTGTGGGAAGTCAATGACGACAGAACAACAGTATCGCTCAATCTGGAGGCTAATGGTTCTTGTTTTGTAGTATTCAGAGCCAATAATAACAATTCAAATGCCATCAAAAACGGAACCCTAAATGGAGATAATATAAATGTTTGCTCCCATTTAACTGCTGCGAATCAACTAGTCTTAGACAAAAAAGGAGTCTATAAAATAACCTTTCAAGACAATAAAATCATTACAAAAGAACAAGCGGAAAATGCGGAAAAGCTTCTTTTAAATGACAATTGGGATGTTCGTTTTCAGGAAAATCGTGGTGCACCCATGTCGGCTCATTTCGAAAAACTTATTTCTTGGCCGTCACACACAGATTCAGGCATTAAGTATTTTTCAGGAACAGCATATTATAATAAATCGTTTACTCTAAATTCAAAACAACTGAAATCTGACAAACGTATATTCCTGAATTTAGGAGAAGTAAAAAACACTGCTTCCGTCACCGTGAATCAAAGGAAAGTTGAACTCATTTGGAAGGCTCCATTTTCAGTTGATATCACTGACTATTGCAAAGTCGGTGAAAACGTTTTGGACATTGCTGTTACTAATCTTTGGCCTAATCGTATTATTGGCGATAAAACTCAGCCCGATGATTGCCTTTGGGGACCGGTTCGTTACTTCAATTATGTAACTCCCGTTGCAAAGATTGGGCGTAATATGCAGGAAATACCTCAATGGGTTAAAGATAAAACAGAACGTCCAAGTAAAAATCGCGTGACCTTTTGTACAATGGATTTTTTCGAGAAAGACACTCCATTATTACCTTCAGGGTTAATAGGACCTGTTGAAATAGCGATTGAAGATATTTGGGATTTGAATAAAGATAAATAATATAAAAGTCTTTTTACTGCAAAGTATACCTTATTTCTTGAAATTCAATTAATCATTTGAATTACGTTTAAAATATAAAATCACATGAAACGACCATTTTTCATTTTATTTGTACTAAGTTTTTTTATTTCAGCTCCGGCGCAAACTACTACCCCCGAATGCCTTTCGCTCGACAAAGGCTGGCGGTTTCATTTAGGTGATATCGCTTTTCCCGAAATTAAAGGTCACGACATCACCTATAGCAATGCCAAAGCAGGTAAAGCCTGGGGCGCAGCAGCTCCCGGCTATGATGATGCTGGTTGGCGCATGTTGACTTTGCCGCACGATTGGGCTGTAGAAGGTGGCTTTAATCCCGAAGCTAACCTGTCGCAAGGTTACCACGACCGTGGGTTCGGTTGGTACCGCAGAACGTTCAGTTTAGCTCCCGAAGACAAAGGCAAACACCTCGAATTGCGCTTTGATGGAATTGCTACCTATGCTACCATTTGGGTAAATGGCACTATTCTTCACCGCAACTGGTGCGGATATACTTCGATGTATATCGACATTACACCTTACGCTACTTATGGCGACAATATCAACACCATTGCCGTGCGGGTGGATGCCAACGCGCAGGAAGGTTGGTGGTACGAAGGCGCGGGAATGTACCGTCATACTTATTTGGTGAAACGCTCTCCGGTGCATATTATTACCGATGGCGTTTATGCCAATCCTGTAAAAAAAAACAATGGGAGCTGGGAAATTCCCGTGGAAGTAAGCTTAAATAATTCGGGTAAAACCGCTGCAAAAGCCGAAGTGGAAGTGTCGCTTTTCGATACTGCCGGAAAACTGGTTGTGCAGGGGAAACAAACCGCTGATGTTGCTGTGTTACGCGATGCGGTTGCTAAAATGACACTTGCGGTAAATTCTCCAATGCTTTGGTCAATAGAAAAACCAACGCTTTACACCGTAAAAACTGTGGTAAAACAAGAAGGCGTTATTACGGATGAATTGACTACCAAATGCGGTTTCCGTACCATTCGTTTCGACAAGGATCAAGGTTTCTTTTTGAATGATAAGAACATAAAAATAAAAGGAGTTTGTAACCATCAGGATCATGCCGGTGTAGGAGTGGCCATGCCCGATGCTATGTGGGAATTCCGTATTCGCAAATTGAAAGAAATGGGTGTAAACGGTTATCGTTGTGCGCATAATCCTCCGGCTAAAGAGTTTTTGAATGCTTGTGATAGTATGGGATTGCTTGTGTTGGACGAGAATCGCGACTTTAATACCTCGCCCGAATATGTGAAACAACTGGAATGGCTTGTTCGCCGTGATCGTAATCATCCGAGTGTGATCTTCTGGTCGGTTTTCAACGAAGAACCGATGCAGAGTTCCGAAAATGGGTATGAAATGGTGCGCAGGATGTCGGATGTGGTGAAACAACTGGATACCACCCGCCCTGTAACTGCTGCCATGAACGGTGGACTTTTCTCGCCTTTGAACGTGTCGAAAGCTGTGGATGTAGTTGGATTTAATTACCAAATTGGCAGTTACGACCGTTTCCACAAAGAAAATCCCGATATGTGCCTCACTAGTTCCGAAGATGGTTCGGCATTTATGGTACGTGGTGAATATAAAACCGATCGTTCGAAAAATATCCTCGATTCGTACGATACGCAACGTGCTCCGTGGGGCGAAACGCATCGGAATGCATGGAAAGCGGTTGCCGAACGACCTTTCCTTGCCGGATGCTTTTACTGGACAGGGTTTGATTACCGTGGTGAGCCAACTCCGTTCGAATGGCCTTCTGCAGGTTCATTCTTCGGTATTATGGATTTATGTGGATTTCCTAAAACTGCTTTCTACTTGCATCAGGCGCAATGGGTAGATGATAAAACAATTTTGAGCTTGGTTCCGCATTGGAACTGGCCTACCGACAGCATTGGTAAATCGATAAAAGTAATGAGTCTAGCCAATGCCGACAGCGTGGTGTTGAAGTTGAACGGCAAAGTTATTTCCGGTCAAAAAGTGGATAAATACGAAATGAATAGTTGGTCGGTGCCTTACAAACCAGGCAAACTCGAAGCGGTTGGTTACAAAAACGGCAAAGTAGTGTCGAACTTCAAAGTGGAAACAACCACCGAAGCAGTTCAACTAAAACTTACTGCTGATAGAAAATCGCTTGCCGGAAATGGTGTTGATGCTATGCCAATAACTGTAGAAGTTCTCGACTCGAAAGGCCGGCATGTGCCTACAGCCAATATTCCTGTGGAATTCACTATTAGCGGTCCGGCAACCATTATTGGTTTGGGTAATGGAAATCCAAATTCCCACGAAGCTGAAAAAGGAAATAAACGTGAATTATTCAACGGATTGGCGCAAGTAATCATTCAAAGTACCGAAGCAAATGGCGAAGTGATTCTTACTGCTACTGCTCCCGGCATGAAACCTGCCAAGGTAATTATTCCTGTAACAGCGGCTCTTCAAATTCCATTTGTAGCTGTTGAATATCCACCGGTTGTGTTGGACAAATGGACGGTTTCGCCACAATCGGCAACTCGTCCCGATCCAAACCAGAAAATTGCCGAAAACGATATGAATAGCTGGGCACCTGTAGCCGGTAATGAGTTGATAAAGATGACCAATGCAGGGTTTGTGGTAATGCGTGCTACTTTCAAAGCACAAAAATCGCAACAAACCGAAGGCGGTAAAATCCAATTTCGGAAAGTAAGCGGCAAAGCGGAAGTATGGCTGAATGGTAAACTCATTGGCAGCAAAACCGATGAAAAACCGGGCGATTTGAACCTTACTTTCTCGGCAGTACCAGAAAATTGCGAACTTCGCATTTTATTCGAAGGCACTTCTGCCAGCAGCATCGGATTGGGTGCCACTGCGGTGGTGAAATAGAAAATGTTGTTTAAAAAAGCTTTGATTCATTTTTTGAATTCAAGGCTTTTTTTATAAGTGCTTTGTAATATATCTATACTTTGCTAATTAAATGTATTGCATTTATTCAACTAAAATATTTAAAAATCATGCTTTTATGCAAAATTTTTTTCCATGTCTTCCAAATATACTAATGAAGCCTCTTCGATATACGCTCTATAAAATCTTGTGATATGTTCTGGTGTTTTAAATAAGGATGCTAAATCATAGTGGGTGAAGTTGTGCTTCTTCTTGTCTATAACATCTGTTCCTATTTTTTTTACTAATCTTTTGTTTTCTAATGGGAAAAATAAATCAGTAACAATAATATAGGCTAAAGCTTCAGGGCTAAAGCCAGTGCTAAATTTATAATCTTTATCTATCTTGTTTAAGTATTGTTGCGCGACAGTAGCCTCTTTAATTTGTTCTATAATTTCATTTGGTGGGTATGATTTTTCATTTTTTACCAACTTACCAGAATCAAGATATAGTTGAATCAGTTCTTTACAAATAACAAATCTGGACCAGCATTCATTCAATTCGGAATTTAAATATATATCAATTACGTCACTTCCCTCTCGAACTAAATTCATTCCATATATTGAGTCGTTTGGAAACTTAAATTCTTTTATCGATATTTCCAAATTTGGATTCTCTTTTATTATTCTTAAATAATCGCGTACAAATATTGCTAGATTTTTATAATCTAGTTTGTACAAATCAGGATTGGTTGGATTGTTGGAGAAAATTACATTTTTTGTTCCTTTAGCTATGTCATAAGAAAGGCATAGTCCTTCCATTAAAGCTCCACTAAAAACCATATTTAAATATTTTTAGTAGAATAAAATTCTTTAAATGCAAGAGGATTGTTAGAAATGCTTTCAAATAACGATAATACATCTTCTATAACAGCTTCTTCGGAAACAAGTTTATCTGGGGCAATTAGAAAACGAACACTAGAATAATTGTTCTTGATTGCTAACTCCCTCAGTTTGTTCGCATTTTCTTTTGACTTAGATTGTCTTTGAATTTGGCTAATTGTTGGATTCATCTGTAGGTTTTATTTTTGTATAATGGTTATGAAGAAATAATTCTTAGTCTTAAAAATTATCTAATTCAAAATATCTTGCTTATTTAATTGCAATAAATCACGATAATTGTTTATAAAACAATTATCGTGTCATTAAGTTTATGGGGTAATGATGTGAAAAACCACCCAATACACATTGTGTGTTTGATTTAGACCACAAAAATAGTAATTATATTTGCAAAACAATATAAAACGGATAAAACACGTCTATATTTAACAATTTATTGTTTTTGTAAATGTGCTGACTTTGAGAAAGCTTTGAATTCAGAGAGTGAATCCAAGGCTTTCAATTTTTTTCTGTTTCGCCATATGAGCAAAGAATGCTATTTAACGCTGTCCGTATGCAATGAGAGAAGCTTTAGCAATGGTATTCATATTTATCATCATACCTGTTACTGCCGGACTTGCAGTTTTGTCCAACTGAACCGGTGCGCCAAGGGCATAAACTGTAATAATGTAACGGTGCACTTGTCCTGCTGGTGGGCAAGGACCTACATAACCCGGAGCGCCCGCATCATTGTTGCCATTAACGGCACCTTTTGGTAAATTCAGTTGCGAGAAATTACCTGCATCAGCTTTCAATTCGGTTACTGTTGCTGGAATATTGTAAACTGACCAATGCCAAAAACCGCTACCTGTAGGCGCATCCATATCGTAGATGGTTACTGCAAATGCTTTTGCTTCCTTTGGAGCGTTTTCCCATGTCAGTTGTGGCGAAACGTTATCGCCAGTGCAACCCATGGCATTGCCAAATTGTTTTTTGCTGATTTGACCACCTAAATCATTACTTTTTAATGTGAATGTTTGCGCGAAAGCGGAGCTTCCGATTATCGCTGCTACTGCAATTGTTGTCATATTTTTTTTCATATAAATTGTTGTTTTTAATTATGATACAAAAGTACAGTGTTATCGTTTGCCCGTTAGATAGCTAATCGTTCAAAAGCTGTGGCTAATTGGCCAAATTTTGCTGTTGATACTGTTTGGGACTTAAGCCGTAGATCTGTTTGAACGATTGTGAAAAGCTGGAAAGATTTTCATAGCCAACTTTGTAGAAAACATTGCTCGGATTTTCGTTGTGATGGAGTAGGAGGTTCGCTGCAATTTCCATTTTGCGGTGCAAGAAATATTGATTTGGCGCCGAGTTGTATATTTTGATGAATCTCCGTTTAAAGGTTGAAAGGCTTGTGTTGCAAAGAAATGCCAATTCTTCGAGCGTTACATTGGACGTTATATTCGATTCTACAGCTTTTTTAATATCAAAATCCAAGAATCCGTTTTTGATCGATTCATGAAAAGATAGCATGGCTTGTGGATACTTTTCAAATAAATAAAGCATCAGTTCCTCAAACTTCAACTGTTTCATTTCTTCTGAAAATGGCAGGTTGCTTTGCATCATAAAATCCATCGAAGACGCAAAATTATTGATATACTCATCCTTGTCCAATACAACAAAAGGCTCTTTCATGGTAATGTAGTCTTTTTTTATACAGGCTAACCACGAAGCATATTTGATAAAGAAGTTGGCAAAAGCCTCGTTGTCGAAAAACAGCAGCAGGCTACTGTAGTCATTATCGGCGGATAACTTTTCTGTAAACAAACAACTTCCAGCAGATAGAATGGCGAATTGAGAACTACTGACAATGGTGGTTTTGTCGGCATAATGAATCACTTTCTCACCTTTTTGCAGTAAGCTAATTAGGTTTTGTTGAAGAAGAATCTTATTCTTCAGAACTTGTTTCTGCGAAATGTGTTTATAGACAAAGATTGATTTTGTTCTTTCATGGTCTTGCTGTATTACTTGCGGGAGAATGATTGTATCGTCTGTCATACCTTCTTAAATAGAACTGCAAAGTTATAAAATTATGAGGATTTACGTTTTTTTGTTATGCTGAAATAATATTTTATGTTTAGGGCAAATCATGTGTAAAACTCCTCACAAGTTATTTTTCGGACCTTTAAACTATTAAATGAATGTTCTTTTGAGATAATCAAACATCCAAAATCTGATTATAATAATATCGAGTGCGAATTATATTGTATGAGTGAAATAGCAACTAGAAAAGTCATTAAAATCGAGATAATTGCTATATTTAATCCAATTTTTATCACATACTTATTTGATATAAACTAATGATAGATTCTTAAATTCAATTGGTGTACCTTCGTTTTGGAAGCCAATAAATCCCTTACTCTCAGTCAATTTTGTAATGTAATTCTGTAAAACCCCATTTACAAATACTTTCAATGTGTTTTTTCTGCAAATTATTTTCATCGAATTCCATTCGCCCAAGGGTTTTTCATTGGACAGTTGCAATTTTCTAACTGTAAACTTGACTGAATCAGTACATTCCTTCGCCCATAAACCGTTCATGCAAATTATATCACCAGCTGCATCAGCTTTTTGTTGAACCTGATAACAAACCGGCCAAACTGAATCACGGGACTGAATATGAACTAACACACCGCTATTTCCAAGTACTTTAGTCCAACGCCACTCTATAGACAATTCGTAATTTGAAAACATCTTCTTTGTTCTCAAATATCCACTCGAGATACCAGTTATAAGCAAACTGCCTTTATCCATTTTGAAAACTTCAACAGGATTCACCGTTTTGTCATTCAAAATGTACTTCCAATTTGAAAAATCAGATTTTGTGAAATAGAACGGTTTACTTGATGGTCTCTGCGAAAAGACACAAATGGAAAAAATCAGATAAAAAACGGATAAAAGACTGATTCTACGAATTCTCATTATCGAATATTGAATATTAAATAAGTTAGTTATTACAGATTGTTCTGTTATTTATTTTACTTTAATCTTCAATGGACTTCGCAATGCTTTGCTATAATTACTTACAGCATTAAACCACGATTCGTCAGTAGGAAAATGCCATTTGCTCCAGCCTCCACCAAAATAATAGGTAAATGTATCACCCACCTGATACGAACTGGTTAGCAATCCTTCCTCGTCTACAACTAAAGCATTGTTTACCTTTCCAGGAATGTAAATGCCTATATAATTGCGCCCTGCCGGAACTTTATTATCAGAAACCGCCTCTTCTGCATAAACAGACGTACCAGTTTCCACATGCTGTTTCAAAACTCCTTTTCCATCATGAAGGTATATTCCGGCAGCCAACTCCATTTTTTGACTGGCACCAATGTATTTTACACTGGCTTTATTGAGAAGTGAACCGGCATCGACGGTTATAGTGATTTCTTGTTGATAATATGAATTACCCACGTTTACCGAATCATAAACCAGTTGGAATACAGAACGTAAAGGCCCGGCTTCAATTACTTTATAATGGTCGAAATGATTTCCTACCCACAACTTTCCATCAGCATAGGGTGCAATTCCTCCACAACCCAGCGTATGAGCTACTTTATAGAAATCCAGTCCTAAGCCATGATCGACATGGTAAGAAATATTATTGTAGATATCGTCCCGATATCGTTGATCAACAACCAGATTTTCCGTACACTTTGCCCAAAAATCAACACCGTTACTTGGATTCTCAGCTGCTAAAGCCGGTCCGTACATTCTGTAAGCGGCCATGTCGTTTTCCCAGGCGAAATCATCTTTACGCTCTTTCACAAACCTTGCAGATGTTTTGGGCTTTACAGCAGCTGGTTTGCCTTCAGTCAGAAAATATGAAACCAAACTGTTGGCTGGTACATCAGCTTGAAATATCAACGCTTTCGGTTTCTTATTTCCTTCGTAAATTAGTTGATAGGCAATTTCTTTATGCCGGTTATTAGTCAATACATACGTTTTAGTTTCAAATGAAGATTTTAATGTTGAAAGATTTATTTCAACAATTTCTCCCTTTCTGGCAATAGCTGTATTATTTATTATCGTAATAGTTCGCTGTGCAAAGACTCCCGAAGCAAGGAATATTGATACAAAAAACAGAAATCCTGGTTTATCCATAATTATGAACTGTGAGTTGTATGTAGAAATTACTTAGGCTGTTTGCCAATGTAAGCTAAAATACCACCGTCAACATATAAAATGTGACCATTAACAAAATTAGAAGCTTCTGAAGCTAAGAAAACAGCAGGTCCCATCAAATCTTCCGTAGTTCCCCAGCGTGCGGCAGGAGTTTTGGCAATAATAAATTCATTGAATGGATGACCGGCAACACGTATTGGTG